>Ga0315278_10000225_pt1 | contig 50915 bp, 43 predicted proteins | sample YL17G06_0_MG_FD_203880 | JGI IMG/M metagenome (GOLD analysis project Ga0315278, IMG submission 203880) | Sediment microbial communities from Yellowstone Lake, YNP, Wyoming, USA - YL17G06_0 | ecosystem: Environmental > Aquatic > Freshwater > Lake > Sediment | place: USA: Wyoming | collected... | reverse complement strand
CACCCACGACGGTGATGCGATCCTCCGGCACCCCGCGTTCCCGCAGCGCGTCGAGCCCCATCCGCGCCTGCTCGTCCGTCTCGTACACCGCCACGACAGAGGCGTTCCCGCCACCCGACGTGGGATCGCTCGTAACCATCACGCGGCCTCCCCGCTTCCGTCCCTGCGTCACGTGTCAGGCTACCCGAGCCCGATCTGCCTCGGATCGAGCTCGACGCTCACGATCACCCCAGCTCGGCCAACATCCGTTCTTGCCAGGTCACCGTCGCCTGCACCTGGTTGAACGTGAACAGGTGCAGGGCCACGACGTCGGCGGCCGGATCGCACAACGCCGGAGCCATGCCCTCCAACAGCGCATCGGGGCCGAAGCTCCCCGGCGACAAGAGCTGTCCCACCATCCGCCGGTTCTTCTTCAGGTAACGCGCGGAGTCGGCGATCCCGATCTTCGCCGATATCGTCATGAGCTTCTTGATCTCGGCCACGCCCGGCGTGCCCAGGTTCACGGGGAGCGTCACCCCGGCCCCACGCATGCGGGCGATCCAGGCCACGATCGCCTCCGGGTTGAAGCACATCTGGGTGGCCATGTACGCGGCGTAGCGCTGCTTCTCCAGCAGCACCTCAAGGAGCCGTGGATCGGAGATGTCCGCGTGCCCCTCGGGATAGGCGGGCACGCCGATCTCGGCGAACGGATGGCCGGCCTCGTCCATGGCGCGGAGCAATGCGAGGCCGTCGTGGTAGGCGCCCGGATCCTTCGCGTCGCCGCCCACCACGAACACCCGTTCCAGCCTGAGGTCGGCGCAGCGCTGGAGGAGGTCGGCCAGGTGGGCCGCGTCGCGCACCATGTGAGCCGACAGATGGGGGATCGGCGCGTGCCCCGCCGCTTCGAGGGACTCGCACAGGTCCAGCGTCGCCTCCAGGCCCTTGCCGGGAGACGCCGTCACCGTCACGGTGGCCCCCGCCGGCAGATAGCCCGCCTGCACCATGGCGCTCGCCAGGGGGATCAGCTCGAACTTAGGTGAGCGCACCAGGGCCCGCAGCGCCACCCGCTGGGGCTCCGTGAGCCCCTGCGACGATCGTCGTTTCCGCAGCACCACGTTCTTGGGTCCTCCTGGCTTTCGCTGGGCCGCCTACACGTTCGAGTCGGGGAAGGACGCCTTCTGCCGCTCGACCCATTCCCGGAGCTCCTGATCGATCGCCTCGTCGATCGCCGGGGGCTCGTACTCGGCGAGCATCTTCTTCCAGATCGGGTTCGCCCGGGTAGCCGTTTCCAGCGCACCCTCCAGCTCCCACTGCTCGAAGCTGTTGTTGTCGGCCACCGACGAGCGGAAGAACGCCGTCTCGAAGTTCGCGAGCGTGTGGGCCGTCCCGAGGAAGTGCTGACCCGGTCCGTTCTCCAAGATCGCCTCCAGCGCTTGGCCGTTTGGGCTCAGATCCACCCCCTTCGCGAACGCGTGCATCATGCCGCACTGATCCAGGTCCATCACGAACTTCTCGTAACCCATGGTCAGCCCGCCTTCGAGCCACCCGGCCGCGTGCAGGACGAAGTTCACGCCCCCCAGCACCGTGGGCTGCAGGGTGTTGGCGGACTCGTAGGCGGCTTGGGCGTCGGGAACCTTCGACGCGGTGAGCGAACCGCCGCTGCGGAAGGGAACGCCGAGCCTGCGTGCGCATGCGGCAAGCGAGTACAGCACCAACGCCGGCTCGGGCGTGCCGAAGGTGGGGGCGCCCGACTGCATCGACATCGACGACGCGAACGAACCGAACACCACCGGAGCCCCGGGGCGCACCAGCTGCACGTACGTCATGCCGGCGAGGGCCTCGGCCAGGGTCTGCGCGGCCGCACCCGCGACCGTGGCCGGGCTCATCGCGCCGGCGAGGATGAAGGGGGTGATGATCACGGCCTGGTTCGCTTCGGCGTAGGCCTTCGCCGCGCCGAGCATGGTCGAGTCCCACACCAGCGGCGAGTTCGCGTTGATCAGGCTGAGGATGTAGGTGCGCTCCTCCAAGGCATCCTTCCCGAACAGGATCCGCGCCATCTCCACGGTGTCCTGCGCGCGCTGGGGATGGGTGACCGATCCCATGAAGGGCTTGTCCGAGTACCGCATGTGCGCGTAGACCATGTCGTAGTGCCGCTTGTTCACGGGCAGGTCCACGGGCTCGCACACGGTGCCCCCCGAGTGATGCAGGAACGGCGCGCTATACGCCAGCTTCACGAAGTTCCGGAAGTCCTCGATCGTTCCGTAGCGACGCCCCCCGTCGAGGTCCCGCACGAACGGTGAGCCGTAGGCGGGCGCGAAGACCGTGGCGTTCCCACCGATCTGGACGTCGTGGGCAGGGTTGCGAGCGTGCTGGGTGAACACCGACGGGGCGGTTGCCTGCACGAGCTGGCGGCACATCCCCCTGGGGAACCGCACGCGCTCACCATCCACGTCGGCGCCCGCAGCTCCCATCAACGCCAGGGCATCGGGGGCGCCCTTGAAGTCGATCCCAGCCTGATCGAGGATTGTATCGGCGTTCTCCTCGATCAGGCTCAACCCCTCCTCCGACAAGACCTCGAACGGCGTGAGCGTGCGGGTGATGAAGGGCACGGCCTCGACCGCGTGCGCCGCTCGCACGGCCGCTCGGCCCGCGCGGCCTCCGGTTCTGCGTCCCTTGGGGGCGTCGCTCATGTGGTGCTCCTCTCGCTGGTGGGGTCGGTGGTTGCGCCGGTCGCCTCGGGCGCCGGAACGCGTCGCCGGCGTCTCCGGGCTCGATCCTCGGAGCCTGGGGCGGTGCGGGCGGTGGGCAGGTGCACCGCCTCGCCGAGCCGGGGATACGGCTCGTCGGAGTGGGGGATCCCCATGGCGCCCACGAAGTGCTCCTGGAACCGGGGCTCGATCGCGGTCTCGATCTTCTCCACGCGGCGCACCACATCCTCGATCTCGGCGCGCGCCGCGCGGTTGAGCAACGCGATGCGGGCGCCCGTGCCGGCTGCGTTCCCGGCGCTGGTGACCTGGGCCGGGTCGCAGTCCGGGACCAGGCCCAGCACCATCGCGTGGACGGGATCGATGTGCGCCCCGAAGGCGCCGGCCAGGCGGATCCGCTCGACGGTCTCGATGCCCAGGCGGTCCATCAGCAGCTTGCATCCGGCCCACAGGGCCGCCTTGGCCAGCTGGATCGCACGCACGTCCATCTGCGTGATGACCAAGCGTGCCGGGCCATCGCGAAGGACGTAGGAGAACGTCCTCCCCTCCGCCACGATCCGGGCCGTACGCGCGACGAGCGCGCCATCGATCACACCGTCGGTGGTGATGATGCCCGCCAGGAACATCTCGGCCACCACCTCGATGATCCCGGACCCGCAGATCCCGGTCACGGCGGCCTGGTCGAACCCCGGCTCGTCGGACCACGCACCGCTCCCGATCACCGAGAATCGCGGCTCGAGCGTCTCGGGGTCGATCCGGACGCGTTCGATGGCGCCGGGCGCGGCCCGTTGCCCGCCGCTGATCTGCGCCCCCTCGAACGCGGGCCCGGTGGGACTCGAGGCCGCCAGCAGGCGGTCCCGGTTGCCCAGCACGATCTCCGCGTTCGTGCCCACGTCCACGATGAGATTCACCTGCTCTTGCGCGTGCGGCGCCTCGGACAAGATCACGCCCGCCGTGTCGGCGCCCACGTGGCCGGCGATGCACGGGAGGAGGTACACCCGGGCGCCGGGGTTCACCGTGTGCAGGTCCAGCTCGCTCGCACGGCGATGGACGGCCTCATCGGTGGTGAGTGCGAAGGGCGCACCGCCCAGCTCCGTGGGGTCGAGCCCCAGGAGCAGGTGATGCATGATCGGGTTGCCCACCACGCTCAGGTCGACAACGTCGGCCGGCTCCTCACGGGCCTGCGTACACAGCTCCGCCACGAGGTCGTCCACGCACGAGCGGATCACGCGCGTGAGATCGGCCTCGGCCCCCGGATTCATCATCACGTAGGACACCCGGCTCATCAGATCCTCGCCGAAGCGTATCTGCGGGTTCATCGATCCGGCCGATGCCAGCACCTCGCCGCTCGCCAGGTCGCACAGATGCCCGGCCACCGTGGTGGAGCCCACGTCGAACGCCACGCCCAGGGCCCGGTCGTGGAACCCGGGCCACACCGCCACGATCGTGTGTCCCTCGTGCACGGCGACCGTGGCGGTCCACGCGCCGGCCCGCAGCGTGCGCTGCAGCGACGCGAGGACGTGAGCGTCGCACGCCAAGCCGCTGAGGTGCCAATCCCGCTCGAGCGCCGCTTGCAGCCGCTGGAGGTCGCCCGAGGGATCCTGCATGTCGGGCTCGTCGACCTCCACGTAGTGCAGGCGGATCACGGGGTCCACCTCGATCGGATGGGCATCGGCCTCCTTGCGCACCACCTGACGATGGATCTGGCTTTCCGGCGGCACGTCGATCACCAGGTCCCCCGAGACGTGCGCGTGGCAGCCGAGGCGCCGGTCTGTTGCGAGGCCCGAGCGCTCCCGGTACTGCTGCTCGGGCGCGCTGAAGGCGGTGAGGTGATCGGCCGCGGACTCGATGCCCAGCTTCGCGAACGAGCCCTCGCTCACCACCACCTGGCACCGCCCGCAGATCCCCCGGCCGCCGCACACCGAATCGAGATCCACCCCGAAGCTACGGGCGGCCTCGAGCAGGTCGGTCCCCGCCGCGACCCGTCCCCGAAGGCCCGAGGGGGTGAAGACGACGAGCGGATCGGATCGCTCGCTCACGGTGCCGGCGGCGCTTCCGCGGCGGCGGCCTCCGCCGCCCGCTTCCGCCCCTCGCGGCCACCCCGGCGACCCGACGTCGGCCCGCCCGTGGGCTGCTCGCGGTAGCGGCCGATCCACGCCCCACAGTCCTTGTCCGCGCCCATCAGCACGTCGGCCGCCATCACCGCCTGGCGGACCTCTTCGTGCAGCGGGCTCGTGATGGCGCTCGTCATCCCGTTCGCGATGGCCATCGCAAGGAAGGCACCGTTGATCCCGTTGCGGTTGGGCAGCCCGAACGATACGTTGGATGCGCCGCACGTGGTGTTGACGCCCAGCTCGTCGTGGAGCCGGCGCACAAGGGCGAACACCTGACGTCCCGCGCCGCTCAGAGCCCCGATCGGCATCACGAGCGGATCCACCACGATGTCGGCCGGCCCGATCCCGTGGTCCGCGGCCGCATGCACGATCTTCTCGGCCACGGCGAATCGCACGTCGGGGTCCTCGCTGATCCCGGTCTCGTCGTTCGTGATGGCCACGACCGCCGCGCCGTACTTGGCCACCAGCGGCAGCACCTGCTCGATGCGCTCGTCCTCACCCGTGACCGAGTTGACGAGCGGCTTGCCCTGGTACGCCGCCAGCCCCGACTCAAGTGCCTCCACGATGGAGGAATCGATGGACAGCGGCAGATCCGTCAGCGACTGAACCAGCCGCACGGTCTCGGCCAGGATCGCTGGCTCGTCGGCGAGCGGGATGCCAGCGTTCACGTCCAGCATGTGCGCGCCCGCCGCGACCTGCGCGTGCGTGTCGGCCACCACGGTGGTGTAGTTCCCGGCCTTCATCTCCTCCGCGAGCTTCTTGCGGCCGGTTGGGTTGATGCGTTCCCCGATGATCACGAACGGTCGCCCGGATCCGATCACGACCTCGCGCGTCGCGGAACTGAGCACGGTGTCGGTCATACCGGCTCCCCACCTTCGACGCCCCCGGAGCGGATCGCCGCGCGAAGGACCTCTTCGTTCCACTCGAGCTCGATCGCGGCCGCCGCATCCGCCACCGCGCGGTCGAGATCGTCGCCGCACGCGCGTTTGTCCATGCGCATCTGCTCGGTGTAGTCGTCTGACCCGATCAGCCCGGCCACCATGGCGGCCGCGTCCACGGCTTCCTGGAACCGCTCGGGCAACAGGGCGCGCGCGCTCGTACCGCCATCGCCCCGCGCCACGATCTGCATCGGGATGTCCCGCCAACGGATCACGGTGAGTTCAGCCACTCCGGGTGCTCCTCTCCGGGACTCAGGACGCCATCGCGCGCTTGGCCATCACGAGCGCCTGCGCGGTCTCGGCGGCCACGGCCGCGTCGCGGCAGTAGGCGTCGGCGCCCACCGCCTTGCCGAACTCCTCGTTGAGCGGGGCGCCGCCGACCAGCACGATGTAGCGCTCACGCAGCCCCTTGGCGGACAGTTCGTCGATCACGACCTTCATATAGGGCATCGTGGTGGTGAGCAACGCGCTCATGCCAAGGATGTCGGGCTCGTGCTCCTCGAGCGCGGCGAGGTAGTTCTCCACGGGGTTGTTGATCCCGAGGTCGATCACCTCGAACCCCGCGCCCTCCAACATCATGGCCACCAGGTTCTTGCCGATGTCGTGGATATCGCCCTTCACGGTGCCGATCACGACCTTGCCGATCGGCTCGGCCCCGGTCTCGGCGAGCAGCGGACGCAGGAGTTCCATCCCCGCCTTCATCGCGTTGGCGGCGAGGAGGACCTCCGGCACGAACAAGATGCCGTCGCGGAAGTCGATCCCGACGATCCGCATCCCCTCGACCAGGGCATCGTTGAGCACCTTGTCCGCCGCCCAGCCGCGGCCGAGAAGAAGGTTGGTGCCCTCCACGATCTCCGCGGCCATGCCGTCGTAGAGGTCGTCGTGCATCTGGCTCACGAGTTCGTCGTCCGGCAGGGACTTCAGATCCAGTTCTTGTTCGCTCATGCTCGGCTCCTATGCCTTGAGTCGTTCACCCTTGGGATCCCACAGTGGCTCGTTGCTCACCGTGGCTGCGTGCCGTACGCCGAAGTACTCGACCTCCATCGGCGTTCCCGTCACGGCGAGCCCGGCGGGGAGGTAGCCGTACGCGATCCCCCTGCCCACCGAATAGCCGTAGGCCGCCGACGTGACGTAACTCACCACGCGACCCTCGTGCCAGATCGGCTCCTTGCCCATCACGACCGTCCGCGCATCGTCGAACGTGAGGCACGCCAGACGCTCGGGCGGGCCGCCCGCATCGCGGATCGCTTCGAGTGCGGCGCGGCCCTGGAAGTCCTTGTCCCAACGCACCGCGAAGCCCAGCCCGGCCTCCAGCGGATCGTGCTCCGTGTGGATGTCCTGGCCCCACAGGCGGTAGCCCTTCTCGAGCCGGAGCGAGTCGAACGCCCCGCCGCCGGCCGCCACGAGCCCGTGCTCGCGACCCGCGCGCCACAGCAGGTCCCAGATCCGATCACCCATCGCGAACTGCCCGTACAGCTCCCAGCCCAGCTCCCCCGCATAGCTGATGCGTTGCGCCCACACGGGGCTCACCTCACCGACGTTCACGTACCGGGCCGTGAGATAGGGGAACGCTTCATCGGAGACGTCGGCGTCGGTGACCTGGGCGAGCACGTCGCGCGCGCGAGGGCCCCAGAGCCCCAGCGCGAACAGCGATCCGGTGCGTTCGGTGATCCGCACGCGCTCGCCGTCGCGCACCTGCGCGCGTATCCACGCGAGGTCGTGTTGGCCGCTCCCCCCACCGGTGACGACGCGGAACAGCTCCTCGTCTTTGCGGGTCACCGTGAGGTCCAGCCGGATCCCGCCGTTGGGCGTGAGCGCCGATGAGTACACGATCGAACCCACGGGGCGATCGATCCGGTTCGCGAAGATCCGTTCCAGGAACGCCAGGGCATCCGGGCCGGCGACGTCGAACTTCGCGAACGGCGTGATATCGAAGAGCGCTGCGTGCGAACGGGTCGCCAGGTGCTCGGCCCCCACCTCGGGTGACCAGCCCCGCGCCGCCCAGCCGGATCGCCGCGCCCATCCGTGCGTGACGCCCTTCACCGAAGGGCGGTTGGTGCGGAACCACTGCGGCCGCTCCCAACCCGCGCCGGTCACGAACTCGGCACCCAACGCCTGGTGTCGGGCGAAGAACGGCGTGAGGCGGAGGTTCCGGGGCTCCGTAGGTTGCTGCAACGGATGGATGATGTCGTACACCTCGCGGTACTGCCGCTTGCCGCGTTCGATCACGTAGGGCGCCGAGGTCTGGAACGGGTAGAAGCGGTTCGCATCCGCCTCGGCGAGGTCGTAGGAGGGCTCGCCTTCAACCATCCACTCCACGACCTGGCGAGCCATGCCGGCCGCGTGGGTAACCCAGACGGCCTCGCACACCCACACGCCACGCACGGAAGCGCTCTCGCCCACCACCGATCCCCCGTCCGGCGTGAAGCTGAACATGCCGTTCAGCGAACGCGACGGGTCCGACGGCCGCATCGAGCCCGCGAGCGCGGGGAAGAGGCGGGCGGCTTCGGACTCGCACTCATCGAAGTCCTCGGGGATCCAGGGCATCAGCGACGGCATGGGTCCGTCACCGGGACGTCGGATCCGTGCCTGCGGGGTCACGACCGGCTCGTGACGGTAGTTCCCCACGCCGAAGTGATCCTCGCGCTGGCGGAAGTACAGCGACAGGTCCGGGTGGCGCACCACGGGCTGCTGCATCCAGGTGTCGCCCTGCAGCGAACCGAGCTCCGTAACTGGATCGGTCCACACGAGCTGGTGTTGGATCGCCACGAGCGGGATGGGTACGCCTGCGAGCGCACCTACGGTGGGACCCCAGAAGCCGGCGCAGATGAGCACGCGTTCGCACTCGACGCGCCCGTGGTCCGTCTCCACCGCGCGCACGCGCCCGCCTTCGGTGTCGAACCCCGTTACCGTGACACCGCCTTCGAACGCGACGCCTTGGGCTTCGGCCTCCCGGGCCAGGCGGGTCACGATCTTCACGGCCTTCGCGGCGCCGTCGCTCGGGACCCACAGCGCGCCGAGGATCGACCGCGGATCGAGCAGCGGACTCCTTGCCGCGGCTTCCGCGGGCGTGAGGAGCTCAGTCCCGTCGATGCCGTAGGACCGCGCGTACCCCTGACGCCGCCTGAGCTCCTCCATGCGTTCGGGCGTGGTGGCGACCTCAAGGCCGCCGTGGCCGTACCAGCAGCGCTCGCCGTTCAGGTCGATACCGTCGTAGACCGCCACCGAGTCCTGCGCAAGGCGGCACATCGTCCGCGATCCGTTGATCTGGAAGACGATCCCGGGCGCGTGAGAGGTGGACCCGCCGGTGGCGAACAGCGGACCCTGATCGATCACGAGGACATCGCCAACGCCCATCTTCCCCAGGTGATAGGCGGCGCTCACGCCGACGATCCCGGCGCCGATGATCACCGTCTGGGCACGGTCTCGCATGTCGCTCCCTACCGCGGCGGCCGCCGCGACTCCGGATGCGATGGTCTCACCAGGCGTTGCGGTAGCAAAGTCTCAGTTGCGCGCACGGCAACGCAGGCAGCGCACGGGGGCGGCCGATACGGCCGCCCCTTCGTGCGTCAGTGCTGTCGACGCTGATTAGGACGACTGGGCCGCCAACCCCGCGTCAACCCAGGCCTGCCATGTCTCGGGGTTCTCGTCGATCCACTTCTGGGCGGCAGCCTCAGGGTCATCCCCGTTGCTGATGCCCAAACCGATGACGTTCTGATCGTCGTTCGTATAGCTCATGGCCGAAAGGAACGCGAACGCTGCAGGCGCCTTGGTCGCCAGGTCCTGGTTGAACGCCTTGTACAGGTCGTCCTGGGGATAGGCACACGCGTACTTCGTGGCATCATCCGACGCCGCCTGCTCGCACTCAGGAGTGACGTCGGGCAGCTGGACCATCGTGAGGTCGTATTTCTCCTGCGCCCAGTGCGGCGTCCAGAAGTACATGAGGATCGGTTCTTGCTTGGCGTAGGCGGTCTTGAGGGCGGTCAGCTCGGCCGCCTCCGACCCCGCGTAGACCACCTTGAGGTTGAGCCCCAGGTTGTCCGCGATCGGCTGGTCGAACGTGACGAAGCTGGGGTCGCCGTCAAGCAGCTGACCCGCGCTCCCGCTCTCGGCGGTCTTGAATTGGTCTTCGGCACCCTTGAGGCCTTCCCACGTGGCGAGGGCGGGATTGGCATCCACCATGTAGGTGGGCAACCACCAGCCGATCTGCCCGGTAACGCCCAGGGGTCCGCCGTCCACGACGCCGTTCCCGCTCTCGATGTACTTCTTGAAGTCCTTGGCGTGGCCGGACGGCCAGACCTCGAGCGTGGCGTCGAGGTCGCCGTTCGCGAGGGCGGGGAACTGCTCGTACTCGTCGATCTCGGTCACATCAACGGTGTAGCCGAGCTTCTGCTCGAGCAACACCTTGGCGACGGCCACGTTCGCCGCCGAACCCACCCACGGGCTCTGCGAGAAGTTGACCGTGATGTCTTTGTTGTCCGGCACCGCGGCGCCGCCGGAAGCAGCCGGCGACGACCCACCGCTGTCCTTCACGTCGCTGCACGCAGCCGAGAGCAAGGCGAGCACCGCCACCGAAGCGATGAGTGCCCATCTGCGAGTGTGCTTCATCCTTCTCCTCCTCCTGAACGATCTTCATCCGTTGCCCCGATGGCCCGCACGCGCGTCCACCAGCCGATCCCGCCCGATCCCACGGGTCCCCGCATGGTGCGCGGCGCGGTCCCCATCGCTTGCGTGATGCGGTCCATCACGATGGCCAGTAACAGGATGCAGATACCGGCCACCATCCCCGCCCCGATGTTCTTGTAGAGCCCCTGGATCACGGCGAGGCCGAGACCGCCGCCGCCGATCAGCCCGGCGATGATGACTACGGAAAGAACCATCATGATGGTTTGGTTGATACCCAGCAGGATGGAGGGCCGAGCCAGCGGTAGCTGGACCTTCCGCAGGATCTGCCACGGTGTCGCGCCGAAGGACTCGGCAGCTTCCACCGTCTCGTGCGGCACACCCCGGATCCCCAGATCGGTGAGTCGTACGCACGGGGGCAACGCGTAGACAAGGGCGGCGATGATCCCGGGGATCCGGCCGACATTGAACAGCGCGATCACCGGCACCAGGTAGACGAAGGCCGGCATCGTCTGCATCGCGTCCAGGATGGGCTTGATCGCACGCTGGAACCCGTCGCTCTTCGCCGCCATCACCCCGATGGGGATCGCGAGCGCTACCGAGATCAAGACGGCGACGATGACCTGACTGAGCGTGTTCATCGCGATGTCCCAGTAGCCGAGGACGCCGATGGCGGCCAGGCACAAGAACGACGAGATGGTCAGACCCCAGCGTCGGGACACACGCCATGCCAAGATCGCCGCGCCGCCGCACACCATCCACCACGGCACCCCGGTGAGCACGTCGCGCAGCGGATCCAAGAGGTACTTCGTGATGACGTCGCTCACCCAGCCCGTGAATCCCCCGAACGTCGTCGTGAACCAATCCACGAGGGAGTTGGTCGGCCCAGCGAGCGAGAACGTCCACACCTCGGGGAACGACTGTTGGCGCAGCACCTGCCGGCCGATGATCACGGCCACGATGGTGACGACGAGCGCCCCCACCCACATCGCCCACTGAGGGATCGCGCGGCCCGCGATCACGGTGCCGGTCGCCGCGCCGCGGCGGCGTTGGTCTCGACGACTCCAGGCGTAGGAGACCCGGTCCAAGACGATGGCGAGGGCCACGATCGCGAGGCCGGCGTTGAGAGCCTCGCCTACGTTCAGCCCCTGCAGGGCCCGGTAGACCTCCCGGCCCAGGCCTTCGACGCCCACGATGGCAACGATCACGGCCATGCCCAGCGCCATCATGATCGTCTGGTTGACGCCGAGCATGATCGAGGACTTCGCCAGTGGAAGCTGCACCTTGCGCAGGATCTGCCGGTCCGTGGCGCCGAACGACGTCGCGACCTCGACCGTGGACTCCGGCACCCCCCGGATCCCCAGGCTCGTCAAACGGATAGCGGGCGGCAAGGCGAAGATCACGGTGGCGATGATGGCCGTCGCCGGCCCGATGCTGAACAGCAGCACGAGCGGGATCAGGTAGGAGAACGCCGGGATCGTCTGCATCGCATCCAGGAAGGGGCGCAGCACCCGTTCGACCCGGTCGTGGCGCCCGGCCCAGATGCCGAGCGGGATGCCCACCACCAAGGCGGTTGCCACCGCCATGATCAACAGCGCGAGCGTGAGCATGGCCGCCTCCCACAGCCCCAAGGCTCCCATCGCGACGAACCCCACGGCCGCGACGATGGCCATGCGCCATCCGGCCATGACGCCCGCGATCGCGGCGGCGGCGGTGATCACACCCAGCCATGTCATGCGGTTCAGGACCGTCACCAGACCATCGAACACCGCCTTCGCGCCGTCGCGGAGCGGGACGAGGAAGCTGGTGAACAGCCACGATGTCTTCTGGTTCTCCAAGACCCAGTTCTCGAAATCCACGAAGGGCTTGGTGGCGTTCACGACCCAACGCTCCGGGAACCCGGCGTTCAGCTGGAAGCCGATCGCGATGGCGACCGCAATGGCGCCCAGCCAGATCAGGCGTTTCGGCCACGGGTTCGGCGGCGCGTGGTGGATGACGACCACGCGCTCGCCGACCTCGGTCTCGAGCTGCTGCAGCGGCTTATCCGGGCGAAGGTCGAGCGTGGACATCAGCGCTCGTCCTCGATCAGTGCCTGCATCACCGCGCCGCGATCCACGACACCCACCACCTCGTCCCCGTCCATCACCCGCAAGGTCGCATCGGACTTGGCCACCACGGGGATCAGATCCTGCACCACGGTGTCGACGGAGACGTCCCCACCGTAGGGACCGCCATTGCCGGCGGCCGGCGGCGCCATGATCGAGCGCACCGTCAGCACGTGGGTGCGCGGTACGTCCCGGATGAAGTCGGCGACGTAGTCGTCCGCGGGATGCGCCACGACTTCTTCGGGCGTGCCGATCTGCACGAAGTGCCCGTCCTTCATGATCGCGATCCGATCGCCGAGCTTCAACGCTTCCAGGAGGTCGTGCGTGATGAAGATCATGGTCTTCTTCACTTCCTTCTGGAGACGGATCACCTCGTCCTGCATGTCACGACGGATCAAGGGGTCGAGCGCGCTGAACGGCTCATCGAACAACATGATCTCGGGGTCGGTCGCGAGCGCGCGCGCGAGTCCGACGCGCTGCTGCATCCCGCCCGAGAGCTCGTCGGGGTAGGAGTCACCCCAGCTGCCCAGTCCCACCGTCTCCAGCACCTCCGACGCTCGAGCCAGCCGCTCGTCCAGGTCGACGTCTTGGACCTCCAGGCCGAACGCGACGTTCTCCACGATGCGCCGATGCGGCAGCAAGCCGAAATGCTGGAACACCATGCTCACCTTGTTCCTGCGAACGGCCCGCAGGTGCTCGGCGTCGGCCGTGAGCACGTCCTCGCCGTCGATCAGGACCTCGCCCGCGGTGGGTTCGATCAAGCGGGTGATGCAGCGCACCAGCGTGGACTTGCCGGAACCCGATAGCCCCATCACCACGAAGACCTCGCCGGGCGCGACGTCGAACGAGATGTCGCGCACCGCGGCCACGCAGCCGGTCTTCTCGAGCAGCTCTTGGCGCGAGAGGGCGGCGTCAGGCGAACCGACGATGCTCTCGGCCTTCGGCCCGTAGACCTTCCAGACGTTGCGGCACGACACGGACACCTTCGTGGCTACGTCCAATTCCGGACCCCTCTCCCCCGGCGAACCCGACCGTCGGATACTGGGCCCGCTCGGCCGCTCGCGCAAGCCAACGGTTGCGTCGTGGGCAACGGAGCGTGCGCACGGCGACCCCGACTGGTGCACAATCCGCTCATGACGTCGCAGTACGACTTCGTGATCATCGGCGGCGGTTCGGCAGGGAGCGCGCTCGCCAACCGACTGAGCGCCGACCCTTCGAACCAGGTCCTGGTACTGGAAGCGGGGCGTTCCGACTACCCTTGGGACGTCTTCATCCATATGCCGGCGGCGCTCCCGTTCCCGATCGGAAGTCGCTTCTACGACTGGAAGTACGAGTCCGAACCCGAGCCGTTCATGAACGGCCGCCGCATCTACCACGCGCGCGGTAAGGTCCTGGGCGGCTCCAGCAGCATCAACGGGATGATCTTCCAGCGCGGCAACCCGATGGATTACGAACGATGGGGCGCCGACCCCGGCATGGAGACATGGGACTACGCGCACTGCCTTCCCTACTTCAAGCGGATGGAGACCTGCCTCGCGGCCGACCTCGAGGATGATTTCCGCGGCCACGCCGGTCCGCTCGTCCTGGAGCGCGGTCCGGCCAAGAACCCGCTGTTCGGCGCCTTCTTCGAGGCGGTCCAGCAGGCCGGCTATCCGCTCACCGACGACGTGAACGGCTTCCGCCAGGAGGGCTTCGCGCGGTTCGACCGCAACATCCGCAACGGCCGCCGGCTCTCCGCCGCGCGCGCCTACCTGCACCCCGTGATGGGCCGGCCGAACCTCGACGTGAAGACGCGGGCCTACGTCTCCAGGATCCTGTTCGAAGGGAACCGGGCGGTGGGAGTCGAATACACCCACGGGCGCGGAACGACCACGCGGGTGCGTGCCGGCGACGTCGTGCTCTGCGGCGGGGCGATCAACTCGCCGCAGCTGCTGCAGCTCTCGGGCGTGGGCAACGCCGAGGATCTCGGCGCACTCGGGATCCCCGTGGTGGCCGACGTCCCCGGCGTGGGTGAACACCTCCAGGACCACCTGGAGGTCTACATCCAATATGCGTGCAAGCAGCCAGTGTCGATCGCGCCCGGCATGAAGATGTGGCGTCGGCCCTTCATCGGCGCGCAGTGGCTCTTCCTCCGCTCGGGACTGGGTGCCACCAACCATTTCGAAGCGGGCGGGTTCGTGAGGAGCAACGACGACGTCACCTACCCCAACCTGATGTTCCATTTCCTGCCCATCGCGATCCGCTACGACGGCACGGCGCCGGCGGGGGACCACGGGTATCAGGTGCACATCGGACCCATGTACTCGGATGCCCGCGGCACCGTGAAACTCAAGAGCACGGATCCGAACGTGAAGCCGGCCCTGTCGTTCAACTACCTGTCCACCGATCAGGACCGACGCGAATGGGTCGAGGCGATCAACGTCGCACGCGACATCCTCACGCAACCGGCCTTCGACCCGTTCAACGCGGGCGAGCTGTCGCCGGGGCCCTCCGTGGCTACCGACGAGGAGATCCTCGCGTGGGTCGCGAAGGACGCCGAAACGGCCTTGCATCCGTCCTGCACGGCGCGGATGGGCACCGACGATCTTTCGGTCACCGACCCCCTCACCATGGGCGTGCGCGGCGTCGAGGGGCTCCGCGTGGTAGACGCGTCGGTGATGCCGTACGTCACCAACGGCAACATCTACGCGCCGGTGATGATGGTGGCGGAGCGAGCCGCGGACCTGATCCTCGGCATCACGCCGCTCGAGCCCGAGTCCACCCCTTTCTACCGCCACGGACAGGACTCGTGACGTCGATCTCCTCCTTCCACCACGTGACGCTATCCGTGGGGGACCTGGCGCGCAGCGTGTCTTGGTACGAGCGGGTCCTCGGCATGACCAAGGCCGCCGACCGAGAAGGGCCCGGATGGACGCGAGCCCTGATGCGGAGCCCGGAGGGCGTGGTGATCGGGCTCACCGTGCACGCGGATGCTTCGCCCCACGCCGCGTTCGACCATCGACGCGTCGGCCTCGACCATCTCTCGATCGCATGCCCTGATCGGGCCGCGGTGGCCGCATGGTCGGATCGCCTCGATGCGCTCGATGTGGTCCACGGGGTGATCGAGGATGTGCCGTACGGCCACGTCCTTACCTGTCGCGACCCGGACGACATCCCGATCGAGTTCTTCGCGCCTCCGACGAACTAGCGCGCTCCGGTTACGCGCCCAGGCCCAGCAGGATCAGCCCGGCCACCGCCACGAACGCACCCACGATCTGATTCGGCACCGGCCGCTCGTGCAGGAACGCGACCGACAACGCCACCGCGATCAGCGGGAAGATCGCCGAGGCCACCAGGACCACGGAGAGGAACCCGGCCTCGGCCCCGGAGCTGAAGGCGATGACGCCCACGAGATCCACCAGGCCGGTCGCGACCGCCGCAAGGGTCCCGATGTTGCGGCCGACGCTCCCAAGACTTCGGCGCTGGACGGCCGCGAGCGCCGCGAAACACACCAGCTGCGCCGCGCGGGAGGCCCAGAGGGCGGGCACCCATCCGACCTGCTTCGAGCCCCACCCCAAGATGAACCCGCCCACGCCGAAGCACACCGCCGCCACGAGTGCCCACGGGAGGCCGGGGGGCACGCCGTGGGTTCCGGCCCGTAGCTTGCGGAGGTCCGTGGACGCGAGCATCACGCCCAATACCGTCACCCCGGCGCCCAGCAGGGCCACCGGCCCGGGGCGCTCGTGCAAGATCAGCATCGAGAGCCCGACCCCCACAACGGCGTAGGCGGCACTGATCGGCGAAACGACGACCATGGGACCGAGCTGCAGCGCGCGGTAGTGGGCGGTGTAGGCAACGGCCGACACGATCCCGTTGAGCAGCATCCATCCCGCGATCGGTCGCAGGACCGAGATGTCGTGGGCCCCCGCGAACAGCAGGGCCGTCACCACCACCGCGCTCAGGCTTTGAGCCACCAGGACGGTCGCGAGGCTGCCGATCCGCCGTCCCGATACCGCCCCGGTGAAGTCCGCCGACCCCCAGCCGAGCGCGGCGATCAGGCCATAGATCACGCGGGCCGGGCTTCTGCGAGCGCGTCGACCGCGACGGCACCCCGCTCTCCCACGAGCAGCGGATTGGCTTCCAGGGACGTGATCCGGTGGCGAAGATCGTGGGCCGCGCGCGCGATCCCTTCCACGGCCCGGGCGGCAGCGCGGAGGTCGTGGTGCGCGCGATCCAGCCCGCAGTGCGGCGCGTTCTCCGCGAGGAACTCGAACGCCTGCTTCGCGGTGAGCGGACAGGGCACGAATACCGCGTCGCCGGCCTCCGCGAGCGCCCCCCCGGGGCGCACCGTGATCATGGCGCCGAAGCGATCGTCGATCAGCGCGCCCACCAGGACCTCCGCGCCATCCACCATCTCCTGCACCAGCACGCGCGGCGCGATCGCGCCGGCGCGTTTCGCGGCTGCGAGCACCTCGGCTGCCGCCACCTCGACATCGGTGGCGTTAGCGAGCCCCAGCCTCACGCCGCCGAGCCGGGCCTTGTGGGGGATCTCGGCTGCCAGCGCTTTCACTGCCACGGGGAACCCGATCGTGCGTGCGAACGCCGCGGCCTGCTCCGGGGTCCGGCACGAGGTCTCCCGCGGCCGGCGCACGCCGTAGAGCTCCAGGAGCTTCGCGCCCACGGCCTCGTCGACGGGTCCCGCATGTCCCCGCAGCGCCCGCAGCGCCCTGCCCCGGCTCGGATGCGGTGGCAGGTCCGCGATGGAGCGCGCGTTCGAACGCTGGAAGGCGAGCAGCGCGTCGATCGCCCCGGCCGCCGCACGGTGTCCTTGCAGGAAGGGGAGCTTCCAGCGCTTCGTGAAGGCGGTCGCCTCCTCGCTGTAGGCGAGCGCGCTCATCGCCACGCTCACGAAGACGACGCCTGTCTCCTTCTGGAGCCGCAGCGCCGTGTGCAGGACCGGATCCGCCCACGGGGTCTCACCGGGCAGCCGAGGGGGGAACGCGTCGAACGCCACCAGTCCGACGCCTGGGTCGTGGGCGAGCGCCGCGAGCGCTCCCTCATACATCCGGGTCTCCACCGCGGCCTGTCCGGTCACGTCGAGCGGGTTGTTCTGCGAGGCGTAGTGCGGCAGCACCCGCTTCAGCCTGGTCTTCGTCTTCGCAGCGAACTCGGGGAGCTGCAGGCCCTGGGCGCCCGCGGCCTCGGCGAACAACGTGCATGCGCCGCCGGATTGCAGGGCCGCCGCCACTCCCGGCGTCCTCAGCTTCTTGACCCGGCTGAGGAGCACGGCCGCTTCGAACATCGTGACGGGATCCTCGACCATCACCACCCCGTGTCCGCGGAGCCAGGCATCCCGGAGCACGGTGTTGCCGGCGAGCGCGCCCGTGTGCGCCACGATGGATCGGCGCGCCGCCTCGCTCTTGCCCTCCGGTGCGCAGATCAGGACCGGCTTGCGAGCCGCGCGCAGCGCCTCGAGGCCGCGGCCGATCCCGTCCACGTCGCGCATCGTCTCGATGTAGGACGTCACGACCTTCGTGTTCGGATCTTCCGCGGCCCAGGCGAAGAGATCGCCCAGGCCGAGCACCGCCTCGTTCCCGACGCCCAGGATGATCCGCAACCCGACACCTCGGTCGGAAGCGAGCTGGTTCATCGCCCACGCCACGGTCCCGCTCTGCGAGATCACGCTGATCGCCCCGGCTACGGGATGAGGCGGGGGCGTCGTCCCGTAGGGCGCAACATGGTCAACGTAGTTGACGAATCCCTCGACGTTCGGACCCAGGATCGGGATGCCCGTGCGCTCGGCCGCCGCGCACAGCTCATCCTGGAGCTCACGCCCCTCGTCGCCCGCCTCGGCGAACCCGGATGAGACCACCATGATTGCCTTCGCGCCCACCGCTCCACAGTCGTCGATCATCCGGACCACGACGCGGGCCGGAACCACGAACACCACCAGGTCGACCCCGCGGGGGAGTTCGGCGACCGACGCGCGGCATGGCCTGCCCCAGACCTCGTCATACTTCGGGTTCACGGGGTAGAGCTCGCCCGTGTAGCCAAGGTGACGCAGGGATCGTTCGATCTCGGGCGCCCACGAATCCGGGGACTCCGACGCCCCCACCACCGCGATCGATCGAGGAGCCAGGAGCGGCGTGAGATCGCGCCGGGGACTCACGCGCCCTCGTCTCGGAACCTCGCGTCGCGCCACGCGATCGCGGCCTTCAGTCCCTCGGCCTGGGTGATGCGGCGGAACTCGTCGCGTGCGGGAAGGTTGGCCGTTTCGATCATCACGTCGAGCTCGATGTTGGCGGTCATCGCGGCGCGGAAGCCGGCCACATCCCAGGCGCGGTTAGCCGCTCGCTTCGCGGTCTGCACGACGAACGGCTCGTTCTTCGCGATCTCGTTCGCGAGTGCCAGCGTGGCCTGGTCCAGGTCGTCGCGCGGGACCACGCGATTCACCAGGCCGATCCGCAACGCCTCGTCGGCCGCGAGTCGATCCTCGCCCGTGAACAGGAGCTCCTTGGCCTTGCGCACGCCCACGACCCAGGGCAGGAACATCGAAACCACCCCCGAGCCGAACCGGATGTCCACGTAGCCGAACTTGGCGTCGTCGGCCGCCACCGCCAGGTCGCACGCGAGCATCAGGTCCGTTCCTCCCGCGAGGCAGTACGAGTGGACCTGGGCGATCGTTGGTTTCGGGCAGTCCGTGAACTCGAGCATCTTGCCCACGGACGCGGCGAGCGAGCGGTGCCAGTGCCGGGCATCGAGCTCCCCTTCCTCGGCATCCTCGTTGAGGTCGTATCCGGCGCAGAAGGCCCGCCCAGCGCCGCGCAGGATCACGACGCGCACCTCGTCGTCCTCGCCCGCCGCGCGGATGGCGTCCGACAGCCCACTGACGAGGTCGTGGTCCAGCGCGTTCAGCGCGTTCGGTCGATTCATCGTGAGCCGTCGCACGGGACCGAGGTCCTCGATCAACACGACGGGGGCGGTGCCGGTGGTCTCACCCATGCGTATCCCTCATTCCCGCAGACGTCGAAACACTGAGGCCCGGATGCTAGCAACGCTGGTGCCGATACCGTCAGCCGGGCTGGAGCATCGCCAGGATCTGTTGAGCCGCTCGTCGTCCGCTGCGGATCGCCGCGTTCATGGTTGCGTAGTCGGCATGGCCGCCCGTGTGCTCCCCCGCGAACGAGATGCGGCCGACCGACCGCTGGAACAACTCGGCCCGCTCCCACGATGCGGCGTCCCACGCCGAGTAGGCACCCAGCGTGAACGGGTCGTCGGCCCATGCGTACATCACCGGCTCTCCCTCGAACTCGATGTCGGGGTTCATCTCCCGCAGCGCCTCGAGCCATCCCGTCACGCGACCACGGGAGATCCCCAGCTCTTCCTGCACCGCCGACGACCCCGCGAACGACGACACGCAGCGCCGCGGGAGCCCGTCCTCGCCGTTCGCGACCCAGGTCCACATCGAACGCTCGGTGGACTGACGCGACCGGGGCTCCACCCGGTCCTTCGTGGCCACGGCGAACTTGGACGCCACCCCCATGGGAAGCTCGGCGAGCGCGATCGAAAGGTCGTCGGGCAACGGCGGCGTCACCCGCAGCCGGGCCGCGATGGGGGCAGGGACGGCGATCACCACGGCCTCGGCGCGCTCACGCTCGGCGCCGAGGTGGAGGGTGACGCCCGCGCCGTCGTGCGACACCGCGTCGACGACCCGCCCCAGACGGACGTCCCCGACCGCCTCACCCATCGCCTCGGCGAGCCGCTGGTTCCCGGCCCCGAGCCGGTAGTAGGTTCCGCCCTCCGGGCTGAAGGCCCGCTCGCCGTCGGTGATCTGCACCGTCACCTTCTCGAGGTCCTGCGCGCACGTACCCGCCAGCCGCACCTTCACGATCCGGCGGGCGTCGTCGTTGCCGGGCACGGCATCCAAGAAAGCGCCGAGCGACAGGGCGCGAGCCGCCGACTCGCTCAGCTGCTGCCGAGCCCGGTTCGCGGCGGCCAGGAAGTCGTCCTGTTCGGCCAACGCCACCGCCCCAGGCCCCCAGGCCTCCCGCCGACGGTAGTCGGCTCCGGTCTCGGCGATCGCGAGGTCGAAGCGCTCGGCCATCGCCAGGACCTCTGCGTCCGTATCCATGATCCACTCGGCGCCCAGCTCCACGACGGCGCCGTTCGTGAGGGTGGCCGACCAGACCCGGCCGCCCACGCGGTCGCGGCCCTCCAAGACGCCGACGCTCGTTCCGTGGTCGTGAAGCTCGAGAGCCGCCGCCAGTCCCGCCAGGCCCGCTCCAACCACGAGTACCCTCGGTGACGTATCCAACGGTGAGAGTCTCCGATCTGACTAGTCAGTTCGAGTCGTGCTCGCCCGGGCTTGCATAGCGCGGGGCGCCTATGGTACTCACCGCCAAGGCGTTGGTTCGACCGCCGGTAGCACCGTTGAACGAGGAGGGGTCATGGGAGAAGGGCATCGGGATCTATCGCGGCGCACGTTCCTGCGCAGAGCAGGTGCCGCCGCCGTCGCGGTGCCGAGCCTGAGCGCGATCCTGGCGGCGTGCAGCAAGCCCGGAAGCACCTCGGGGGGTGCCTCGGCCATCGCCTCCATCGAGATCGCGCGACCCGACAACCCCGTCACCCTGCCGTTGAACGGCGATCCGATCGCCGCCGGCACCGCCCTCGAGGCCGGCCCCCTGCAGCTGTACAACTGGGATTCCTACCTCTACAAGAAGATCATCGCGGCGTTCGAAGACGAGTTCAACGTGCAGGTGGATCTCACCACCTTCAACAACCAGGAGGAGGGGATCCAGAAGGTCGTGGCGGGGCAGGTTCAGCCCGATGTCTTCTTCGTGACGACGGACTACATCTCGCGCCTCGTGCAGAAGGACCTGATCCAGCCCCTGCAACACGACATGCTCCCCAACATGGAGGCCACCGTGTGGAAGACCTTCTGGGATCCGGGCCCCTGGTACGACACCGGCTGGCGGTACACGGTCCCGTACACCATCTACACGGTGGGCGTGGAGTTCCGGCGCGACCGCATCGAGGACTCCGTCGCGTTCGAGCAGGGCTACGAACTGCTCTGGGACCCTGCGTACAAGGGGGAGGTCGTCTACTACGACTCCTACCGCGACGCGCTGGGCATGGCGATGGTCAAGAACGGCGCCACGGACCCGAACACCGGCGACCAGGCCACGATCGACCAAGCGAAGCAGGACATCCTCACCCTGCTGAACGACCAGGACGGCGTGCTGAAGATCAACGGTGCCTTCGCGTTGCTGCCTGAGGGACAGTTCACCGTCGCCCAGTCATGGTCGGGCGACGCCGTGGGAGCGCAGTTCTACCTCCCGAAAGGCACGAGCCCCGACGTCCTCGGCTACTGGTATCCGGACGACCACAAGGGCCTCATCTCCAACGACACCATCACGATCCCCAGCACCGCCAAGAACCCCGCGCTCGCGCACGCGTTCCTGAACTTCCTGCTCGACGAGAAGTGGGGCTACATCAATTTCAGGGACTGGAACGGATACCAGCCACCGTTCACCACCATCGACCCCGGCACGCTCGTGAGCGACGGCGTGATCCCGCCGGGCCTGTCCAAAGCGGTCGTCGCCGAGGACATGTTCGTGGAGGGCCTGATCCAGGGGCAGCTCACCCCCGAGGTCGACAAGCGGTGGCTCGACGCCTGGGGTGAGATCAAGGCCGGGGGCTAGACCCCTTGGCGAGTCAGACCCTGGACTCCGGTTCCAAGCGCAAGCGGCGCAAGCAGGCGCCCGAGGCCGAGGGCAGTTCGGGAGCCTTGTACCCCAAGTGGTACTGGCCTTCGTTCACGTCGCCGGGGGCCGTCTGGCTCGTGTTCTTGTTCCTGCTTCCGTTCTACACGATCCTCGCGGTCGCGTTCGGTACCGTCGACCCGGCCTTCCAGACCCCCCTGCCGGTGTTCCAGCCATGGTGGTGGAGCTTCCAGACGTTCAGTACCACGCTGCAGAAGTTCTACGGCGACCCCGCGATCTTCCAGCAGCCCGCCATCCGGACGTTCCTCTACGTGTTCACGGCAAGCATGATCTGCCTGGTGGTGGGTTATGCGGTGGCGTACTACGCCGCGCGCTACGCGGGGAAGTATCGGATCCTGATCCTGATCCTGCTGGTCTCGCCGTTCTGGATCAGCTACCTGATGCGGATCTACGCGTGGCAGAGCCTCCTGCAGCCCGACGGTTACATCAACAGGTTCCTGGAGGCCATCGGGGTGATCGGACAGCCCGTGAACTGGCTGGCCGGAAAGCCGATCACGGTGATCCTCGGACTCGTCTATGGCTACATCCCGTTCATGATCCTGCCGCTGTTCGGCTCCCTGGACCGCATCAACCAGAGCATGCTCGAGGCGGGCCGCGACCTCGGGGCCGGGCCGTCCCAGACGTTCCGCCGCGTGACGCTGCCCTTATCGAAGCCCGCGATCCTCGCCGGCCTGGTGATCGTGAGCCTGCCGATGTTCGGCGACTACTACACGAACAACCTTCTGGGCTCCACCAAGACGTCGATGTTCGGCAACCTGATCGATGACGCGGTGAGCGAGTCTGGCCGTGGGCCAGAGGCGGGCTCGCTCGTGCTGATCCTGATGGTGATCGTGATCGTGCCGATGCTCTACTACCTGCGCGAGACGAAGCGAGCGGCGGAGGAAGCATGAGCGACGCGACGCTCACCGCCGTAAGGCCGGTGGCTGCCGCGCCCGGCGGCTGGTTCCGCAACCCGTGGCGCAAACCGCGGTTCCTCCAGGCCATCACGATCGGCTATCTGTTCTGGTCGCTCGTGCCCGTGGTGATCGCCGTGCTCTTCTCCTTCAACGCCGGGCGCTCCCGCAGCACCTGGCAGGGCTTCTCGATGCGATGGTGGACCGGCGACCAATTCGACTCGCTGTTCCACGACCCCGCGCTGCGGGCCGCGATGCTCCAGACGTTCAAGCTCTCCACCATCACCGTGTTGATCGCGGTGCCCATCGGAACCGCCTTCGCGATCGGGATCGACCGGTGGCACGGGCGGCCGGCACAACCCGCGAACTTCACGATGTTGTTCTCATTCGTCGTGCCGGAGATCATCTTGGGTGTCTCGTTCTTCCTGCTCTTCACCTACGTGATCAAGAGCATGATCCCGTTGGGAACGACTGCGCAGAGCCTGGGTCTCATCACCTTCCAGATGTCCTACCCGGTCATCATCGTGCGGGCACGCCTGCTCTCGATCGGACCCGAGTACGAGGAGGCCGCCCTGGACCTGGGCGCGAAGCCGAACCAAGCGCTGCGTCGCGTGCTGCTCCCCCTGCTCGCACCCGCGATCTTGGCGAGCGTCGCCGTGGTCTTCGCCGACTCCGTCGATGACTTCGTCACGGTGCGGTACCTCTCCGGGGCGGCGAACACGGAACCGCTCTCGGTGAAGATCTACGGCGCCGCGCGGGGATCGCCCACCCCGGCCGTCAACGCGGCCGCCACCGTGATGCTGATCTCCACGATGCTCGTGATCGTGCTGGGCTATCTCCTGTATCGGAAGGTGTCGAAGGGCTCGGGAGATGCCAACGTGGCGAGCTTCGCGCAGCTGTAGACGACCGGGGCCGGGGTCGAACCCTCAGTTGCCTAGAGCCTCGTCCTCGATCTCCGAGCTCGCGAGGACCGGTGTACCTGACTCCGGAAGCACGCGCAGCGCCTCGGGTGGCAGGTGGGCCGTGACTGGCGTGCCGGACTCGTAGGGGAGCGTCTCGCCCTCGTTCTGGAGCCAGGCCTGGATGCGTGTGCCGGGCGCGAGGTTCACGATGACCTGCAAGACCGACCCCACGTAGACGACGCGCTCCACCATGCCGGGCACCCGGTTCTGGCCCGTGGTGCCCTGCGACTCCAACCCCACCCGTTCGGGTCGGATCGTGGCCTTGCATGGACCGGCCGTGGTGGGATCGCCCTGTCCAGCGACGAGCTCGAACTCGCCGAACCCGAGGCGGCAGCCGCCGGTGGTGGGCCCGTTCGCGGAGGCCTCCATGAGGTTGGACACCCCCAGGAAGTCGGCGACGTACGCGGTGGCCGGCTCCTCGTAAATCTCCTTGGGAGGGCCCACCTGCTCGACGCGGCCCTGCGACATCACCGCGATGCGATCGGACATCGTGAGCGCTTCCTCCTGGTCGTGGGTCACGTAGATGAACGTGATCCCGACCTCCTCCTGCAGGGCCTTCAGCTCGATCTGCAGGCGCTTGCGCAGCTTCGCGTCCAGAGCCCCGAGAGGCTCGTCCAGCAGCAGCACCGCAGGGTTCAGGATCAGCGCGCGCGCGAGTGCCACCCGCTGTTGCTGCCCGCCGGAAAGTTGATTGGGGCGACGCTGCCCGAAGTCCCCGAGCGCCACCATCTCGAGCGCGGCGCCCACGCGCTGGCGGGTTTCCTGCTTGGTCGCCTTCTGGTACTTGAGCCCGAACGCCACGTTCTCCTCGACCGTGAGGTGTGGGAACAGGGCGTAGTTCTGGAACACCGTGTTCACGTTGCGCTTGTGCGGGGGCACCTGGGCCATGTCCACGCCATCGAGCAGGATCTGCCCCTCGGATGGGCGCTCGAAGCCCGCGATCATCCGCAGCGATGTGGTCTTCCCACACCCAGAGGGACCCAGTAGCGAGAAGAACTCTCCCGAGGGCATGTCCAGATTGATGCCGGCCACCGCCGTGAAATCGCCGAAGCGTTTCACGAGATCGACCAGTTCCACTTCTCCACCCGCCATCGTTCGCGGAGTCTAGCCCATCACGCCTTGGCCGGGTCAAGCGCCGAGGGCGCTACCACCTCCGTGGGATGATGCCGCGATGGATGAGCTCGGCCCCCGCATGCGCCCGGAGCCGGGTCGGGATGCGGTCCTCGACGGTGGCGCTTCCGCACCGATCCTTCCCCTGCTCGCTGGGTACTGGTCGTTCGGTCAGTACTGGGGGGTGTGGGTCATCCTCGTCTTCGAGTACCAGCGGTTCCACGGGATCGGCGACGCCCGGCTCGGCCTCCTGTACACGTCCCTGTCCGTCGTGGCGGTGGTCGTGATGCTGCTGATCGCCCCTCGCCTTCAGCCCCTGGCACTGCGGACGAGCGTGACGCTGTCCCTGCTCACCCTCACCGTCGCGAGTCTCGCGATCGGGTTCCTGCCGGGGTCTGTCGTCGTGGTCGGATTCATGCTGGTCGGCGCCGGCAACGGCTTGATCGACGTCTACCTGAACGTCGCGGCCCAGCGCGCGGAGGTGCTGAGCAAGAAGCCGGTGCTGCAGTGGCTGCATGCCTCCTACGCACTCGGAGGCGCTACGGGCGCTGCGGCGGCCGCGCTCGTTCGGGTGCTCGACCTGGATTTCCGATGGGGCTTCGTTTACGCCTCGGTCGCGCTGGCTGCCACCGGCATCTGGAACGCCGCCACGGCCTCCCGCGAACGAGGGCCGGAGGGGACCGAGACCTCCCTGTCCGTGTCCGCGCTCTTCCGCACGCCGGCCCTGTGGATCCCGGCCCTCGCCGTGTTGTTCGCGTTCCTGGTGGAGGGTTCGATGGACACCTGGTCAGGCCTGTACCTGCGCGATGGACTGGGCGCGTCGGCCACCACCGCCGCCGCGGCGTTCATCGCGTTCTCGGGTGCCATCTTCTTCGGGCGCCTGTTCGCGGGTCGCGTCCTGTTCGGCCTGGGATCACGCACCACGATCCTCGTCTCGGGGATCGGCTCGGGGATCGCGGGGTCCGTGGCGATCCTCACGACCAACCCCTGGGTGGTCGGCCTCGCGTTCCTCCTGCTCGGCTTCTCGATCAGCGCCGCGGCGCCCGCCGGGTTCGGGCTCACCGAGGCGATCGACGAGGACCCCACGAACGCGATCGCCGCGGTCACCACGGTGGGCTACTCCGGCTTCATCTGGAGCCCGCCGCTGCTCGGGTGGATCGCGCAGACCGTCGACCTCAGGGCGGCGATGGCGGTCATCGTCGTGGGGACGTTCGGACTCGTCGTGGTTGGCTACCTCGCACCCCGCGATGCCCCGGCTCGTGTGGCCCGGCGAAGCTGAGCGGCGCGGACCCGTATCGCGATCAGGGCGAGCGGCGCTAGGCTCCTACGCATGAAGCGGTGGCAGGTGGTGACGGGAGGGGCCGCGATCCTCGCCCTCGTCGCCGTGATCACGCTGGTCCCCCATCCACGCGGCGCCGACCCCTACGCGGGGTTGCGGCAGAGCCGGGACGAAGCGATCCCGGGCACGTTCGGCTACCGGCTCACGCCTCCGGACGATCCCGTGGTATCCGTGGACCCGGAGGCTGCCTACGATGAGCTCATGGGGGCCCGGCGCAAGGCCGACGTGTCCCTGACCCTCGCCACGGTGCGCAACGACCAGGACGCCGCGTCGTGGGGACCGGCATGGGTCTACATCACACGGGATCTCTGCTACTTCTCCGCGAAGGGGGACTTCGTCTCGCCGAGCCGCGGAGGGGACACCGACGGCTGTACCCCGGACAACCTACTGGTGCAGATCGTGGACGCGAACACCGGGGAGTTCGTGGCTGCATTCGACGCCTACGACCCGAGCCGCGATTGGCTCCCGGCGCGGTCCGCACCCGCGGATCAGCTGACAGCGATCACCCGGTTCCACTGAGCGAGCCAACGCGCCCGCTCGGACGGACCGAACCCCACGAGCATCTGCCCCTGTGCGAACGCCTCCGGCGTCACGATCGCGTCCAGCAGGTTGGGCGCGATCGCATCCCTCCAGGGGAACGCGGGATCGGCGAACGCCTCGCGCGTCAGACCCTCCACGGGGGGTTGGTAACCGTTCCAGCTGAAGTTGTCCATGGCCACATCGAACGCCAGGAGGTGGTTCAAGAAGGCGTGCGCGAGGCCGGGCTGCTTGCCGCGCGAGCAGATCGCCGTCAGGTCGACCCCGACGATCTTCTCCGGGCCCGGGGGCGACCAGTAGCGGAGCGTGGGCGCCACATCGTCATCGCCCTCCTCGGCCGCGTAGCGAGGGGCGGTGAGCACGTCGCCCGACCAGGCTTGATGCGCGGCGAAGGTTCCCTCCGGGAGGCCCTCCCACGCACCGTCGGCGGTGAAGCGCACCGCGGTTGCACGGACGGCCTCACCCAGGGCATCCGCTGCCGCGGCGAGTTGGTCGTCGGTTGCCGCATGCATCTCGATGACGCCCGCGCGCGTCAACGCCAGGGAGATCGCCTCGAGATAGTCGTCGTACAGGCCGACCTTGCCTCGATAGCGCTCGTTCCAGAAGATCTCGTACGGGTCGGCCTGGACATCGGGCGCGTCGGGGGCCGCCACCAGGTCCGAACGCCATCCGATCCCGCTGGAATACACGGTGTACGGGATCGTGTAGCGCTGACCCGGGTCGTATACGGGACCGGGGCCCGACCGGAACCAGGGCCAGAGGTTCGCGAGGTTCGGAAGCCGATCGTGATCGAGCGGTCGGAGCAGGCCCTCAGCGATCAGTCCGTCCAACACGTCGATCGTGGGGAAGAACACGTCGAAGTCCGTGGCCGGGTCTCGCAAGCGTGCGATGGCCTCATCCACGTGGAGGAAGCTCTCCACCTCGACGCGAACGTCGCGATCTCGGAACCGCCGTTCGAAGGAGTCGAGCACCTTCGACGAGAGGTAGTCCTTCCACTCGTATACGCGCAGCGTTGCCCCGCGGACCGCGGGCGCGATGAACGTTGGGCCGTGCGGAGACGGTCCCGTCGAGATGCCCGCGTCGTCGAGGCCCGCCGACGCCCGGCACGCGGCGAGCACCGAGCCGGCGGCCGGCACGGCGGCTGCGGCGGCTGCGGCGGCCGCGGCCCGGCGCAGGAAGCTTCGGCGATCGATCCGGTCGGCTTCCATGGCGTCAGCCCGCATCCCCGTGTTCCATCTCGGGCGGCGGCCAACCGGCGCCCCAGGCGTCCGCGCCGCCGTCCACAACCACGGTGGTCCCGGTCACGTACCCACCGCCCGCAGACGTGAGGAACGCGATCGTGGCCGCAACCTCTTCGGGAAGCCCCGCCCGGCGCATCGGCACGAGGCCGGCGAACCCGTCGAGCGCGCTCTGCCCTCCGTACTGCAACATCCCCTCGGTCTGGATCAGACCCGCCGCGATGCAGATCGCGCGGATACCGAAGCGTGACCACTCGTTGGATAGCGAGGCGGCCATCGTCTCGAGGGCAGATCGGGCGGTCGCCGAGTGGGTCATCATGGGGATCCCCCGTCGGGGGCTGAAACCCATGAAGATCACGGTCCCACGACGAGCAGGGATCATCCATCGGTTCGCAACCTCGTGCGTGAGGTTCCACGGGGCATCCACGTTGAGCCGATGGACCGCTCGGAACCCCTTCAGCGCGATCGTCTCGGCGGGCGCGGCGAACTGCCCGCCGGCGTTGTTCACCAGGATGTCGACGGCTCCGAAGCGCTCGTGCACCGCGTCGAGGAACCCGCTGACCTGATCTTGCTCGCGGACGTCACAGGGCAGGGCCAGTATCTCGGCACCTGCCGACAGCAGCTCGTCACGGACTTCGTCCAGCGGGTCCTGCCGCCGACCGCAGATCGCGACGCGGGCACCGGTGCGCGCGAGCTCGCGCGCGGTGGCGCGGCCGATACCGGTCCCGCCTCCGGTGATGACCGCGACCGCGCCCGCATTGGCGTCGGCGGTCAACGGAGAGCGGAAGCCATCTACCATGGGGCCAGTATGGCGGAGCTCCGGGTGCAGGGTGCGGGCGGTGTCGGGCTGGCTGTGCGCGTGATGGATGGACCGCCGCGGTCGCCGGGCCTCCTCCTGCTTCACGGGCTCGCGTCCAGTCAGCACATCTGGGATCTGATGCTCCCGCGCCTCGCTCGTCATTTCCGCGTGATCACCTTCGACGCGCGCGGTCATGGACGCAGCGGAAAGCCCACGAGCGGGTACGGCTTCGACACCGTGACGGCCGACGCCCGCGCCGTGATGCGCGCGACGCGGCTGCGTCGGCCGATCATCGCGGGCCATTCGTGGGGCGCGATGGTCGCCCTGGAGCTCGCGGCCGCCCACCCGGCGGACATCCGCGGTGCCGTGCTCGTCGACGGCGGCGTCACCACCTTGCATCGCTCCATGGACTGGCCCACCGCCAAGCAGCGACTGGCTCCCCCACATCTGAAGGGCCTCCCGCTCGAGGAGTTCCGCGGGATGATCCGCACGTTCTCGGCGGACGCGCTCGACGTCACCACGGAGGTCGAGGACATCGTGCTCTCCGTGATGCGGGTGCGCGTCGACGGCACGATCGCGCCGTACCTCTCCCGCGCGAACCACTTCCGGATCCTGCGCGCGATCTGGGAACAGGATCCGGTCGAGCGCTACGGGGCGCTCGAGACGCCCACGCTGGCCATCGTGGCACACGAACCCGGTGCCGACAGGTCGGAGGATGAGTGGGTGCGGGCGAAGCGCGCGGCGCTCGACGAGGTCCGGGCGGCGGCCGCGGGTCGGCCGGTCACCGTCGCGTGGATGCGCGGGATCCACGATCTCCCCCTGCAGCACCCGGACGCCCTCGCGCGCCGGATCGAACGATTCGCCGATGGGGTCGTAGGCTAGAAGCACGATGGTGGTGTTCATCCTGATACTCCTGCTGCTCGCCGCGATCTTCGGGGTCCTCGGGGCGGTGCTCAAGGTCACGGCGATCGTGGTCTTCGCCATCCTGCTCACGGTGACGTTGGTCGTGGCGTTCGGCTGGTGGGCACTCAAGCGTTCTGCGCGCAGCATCTCTGCGCAATACGACGAGCAGGTCTCGCAGCAGCGGGTCCTCAAGTACCGCAAGAACGAAGCCGACCCCGGCGAACTGCCGCCCACGCGCGACGACCGGTACTAGCGAGGCGACGGCCCGGGCGTCATCGCGGCCCGCGGGTCGCCAGCCGCTCCCGGTGCCGCTCGGGCGCCGACCCGATCGCGTCTGCCAACAGGCCACGGGATCGACCGTCGACGGCACGTCTGTCGCCCCGTTTCAGGGCCGCGGCCGCCGCGCGGACGGCCGGGTAGCGCAACGGCTCGGGGGGCGTCTTCGCCCGGATCGGTCCAACCACCGGGAGCTCTGTCCACCAGTCGCGCTCCCCCAGAACTAACGAGGCCAGGATCCGGCCGCCCAGCATCGTCTGTGAGAGCCCGTGACCCGAGAACCCCAGACCCGCGTGCACGTTGCCCGGTGGCAGGGTCGGGAAGAAAGGGGCGAACGTAGCCGTCTGATCGATGGGCCCGCCCCAAGCGAAGTCGAAGGCCACGCCTTCCAACCGCGGGAACAGCCACCAAAGCCCGCGGGCGGCCGCTTCCGAAAGGCGACGATCGTGCGTTACGGCGCGACCCGACGCTCGCCCCCCGAAGACGGTCCCAAGCGCGCCGCCACCGATCGCGATCCGTCCGTCGTCCGTCGGCCGGAGGTAGAACAGCAGGTCGCGGCCGTCCGCGATGCCCGTCATCGACGTCCACCCGATCTCCTCCAACAGATGCGGGATCGGTTCGGTCACCACCACATGGTCCACGACCACGGCGAAGCTGCGGCGGAACGCGGGCCAGCCCGCGGCCCAAGCGCCGGTCGTGAGCACGACCTGATCCGCCTTCACCGCGCCGTGCGCGGATCGGACCACCGCGGGGCGCGAGCGATCCACGCCAACGACCTGGGTCCGCTCGAAGATCCGCACGCCTCGTTCCAGGGCCACGCGACGCAGGCCTCGGGCCAGACGGGCCGGCTGGACCACGGCTCCGTCCGCCATGAAGCGTCCACCCTGGAACCGGGGCGAATCCGCCACCTCCCGGCATGCCTCGCGCGACCGCGGCTCGAACCGATCCCCGAGGCCGCGCTCCGAAAGGAACGCCGAAGGAACGTCCTCCTCGGACGTCCCCTGCCAGGACCCGGTCAGCGCCCGCAGGATCCCCGCCCGATGGAACCAGCAGTCGACGTCGTGATCCGAACACCAGCGCTCGGCATCTGCGACCGTTCCCGCCACCGCCGAGAGGTAGCGGAGCCCGGGTTCTTCGCCGTACAAGCCGCACAGGGACGGCGCGTCCCACCACGAAGCGGAGAAGAACCCCCCGTTGCGCCCGCTCGCCCCGCCGCCACAGATGTCCTGCTCCAACAGGGCGACGCGCAGCCCGGGCTCACGGTCGGTGAGCTCGATGGCCGTCCAGAGCCCCGCGAACCCACCGCCGACGATGCAGACATCGGCCACCACGTTGGCGCCGAGCGGAGGACACGCCACCCCGGGATCGTCCGCTAGCGCCTCCTGCAGCCAGAAGCTCCGGGCCGCCCCAGGGGCGGGCATCCTTAGGTCGATCACGCGCGCCGCCGGGACGGATAGCCACGGCCCGTGATCAAGGCGCTCAACCCGCGCCCGATCAGCAGGAACAGCCCCGTGAACGCCATCCCCACGGCCAGGAACGTGAGGAACCGCGTTCCCGAAGGCGACCCCACCCACCACGAGCGCCCCACGAGCGCGATCGGCACCGCGACCACCCAGGTGCGCCACAAGGTGGCGAACCCGGGTCGGTGGTAGGTCCCCAGGAGCGCCGCGAACCCCAGCCACGACACCACCAGCGGGACCGCGTTGCGCAGGAAGTACGCGGGCACGGCGCCTTCGTTGTGAGAACCCATCCCCGCCACCACGAATGCCACGAGCGCCATCACATCGAACGCGGCCGTCACCGCGACCGAACCGCGGATCGATCGGGATCCAGACATCTGCCCATCATCGCAGCGGGGGCGAGCGGCTGGCATCCGTGCGAGGATGGCGCGAACCCATGGTTGCACGAACCTTCCCCCGCGCCAGGGCGTTCGCGCTGCTGCTGAGCGCCGGCCTGCTGGCCGCGGCCTGCCAAGGTCCCACGGTACGGACCTTCGACGCGTTGTCGCCCGTGCGGATCGCGGTGGACGACGCGAAGGTCGAGGTCCCGCTGGGAACCACGCTGGGCACCGTCATCCAGGACCGCGGTCTTCACGCCACCGCGGGCAAGCTCCTGAGCGTCTCGGGAGCTGTTCTGGATCGCTTCGCCGACCCCGGCCGGATCCTGCTGGACGGTCGATCGCGGCCGGCCGCCACGCTCCTGGTGGACGGCGATCGGGTGAGCGTCGTGGACGGCAACGACCACGTCGAGGGCACCAGCCGCGTCGCGGTGGAGCTGGCACGGCCGCGGATCGGGAACCCGCAACGGACGCTCACCACCTATCCCACCACGCAGGTCACCGTGACGGGTCGGGTATCGGGCGACGTGGTCTCAGTGACCGATGTCTCGCACGGGCCCGGCAAGGCGCCGCACTCGGTGGCCCTCACCTTCGACGACGGGCCCTGGCCGGTCGACACCCGGCGGATCATGGCCGTGCTGAAGCGGTTCCATGTGCCCGCGACGTTCTTCATGGTGGGCTACCTGGTGGAGCGCTACCCCGGCGTCGCGCGCGCGGTCGCGGCCGCCGGCTACCCCGTCGGCGACCACTCCTACGACCACCCGGTCTCCCCGGCGCTCGCCGAGATGAGCGCGGAGAAGGTCACGGGCGAGATCACCGACGCGAAGGATGCGCTCAAGACGGTGGGCATCGACCCCACGCTGTTCCGTCCGCCCGGAGGGAGCTACGACGACTTCGTCGTGCAGGAGGCGAGACGGGAGGGGATGCGGGTCGTGATGTGGAGCGTCGACCCGCAGGATTGGCGATCGGGGCTCACAGCGAAGGCGGTTGCGAAGTCCGTCCTGTCTCACGTCCGGCCGGGCTCGATCATCCTGCTCCACGACGGTGGCGGCGATGCAGGGCACACGATCAAGGCCCTGCCCGCCATCATCCGCGGCATCCGGAAGCGAGGTTTGTCGTTCACCACGGTCCCCGCGCGACCCTTGTGAGACCGGAGTGGTCGTACGATCGAGCGATGGAACGACCCATCGTGTTCTACGACCAGGACTGTGGCTTCTGCCGCTTCACGGCGGAGCGCCTGAGGGCGTGGGACCGCGGCAGGAGACTGACGTTCGCCACGATCCAGGGCCCTGAGGGCGACCGGTGGCTCGGGGCCCTCGATGCACGCGCCCGGTTCGAGTCCTGGCACCTCGTTACACCCGACGGCCGGATCTGGTCCTCGGGCGCGGCCGCCCCCGTTCTGCTTCGCCGGCTCCCTCTCGGGTACCCCGCCGCGGCCGCGCTCGCCACGTTCCCGGCGACCACCGATCGGATCTACGCGTGGGTGGCTCGTCATCGGACGAGCTTGGGTGAGCTCATGGGTCAGGGCGCGTGTGCGGTAGACCCGAGCCGTCGCCGGGGGGACTGATTCGATGCGCCAGCAGACGCGGGCCGTCGTCGAGGAGCTCCGCTCCGTGGCCGATCCATCGCGCAAGCCGGGGATGGCGCGGGTCGGCATCAACGTCGAGCGTGCGCTCGGGGTGAGCATCCCCAACTGCCGCCGGATCGCCCGGGGACACCGAGGCGATCACCCGCTGGCGCTGGATCTGTGGAGCACCGAGATCCATGAGGCGCGCATCCTGGCCTCGATGGTGGACGACGCTTCGGAGGTAAGCCCGGCGCAGATGGAGTCGTGGGTCGGCGGATTCGACTCGTGGGACCTGTGCGACCAGACGTGTAGCAACCTGTTCGGCCGGACGCCGGATGCGTTCCCGAAGGCGAAGGCATGGGTTCGCCGAGACGAGGAGTTCGTGCGGCGGGCAGGGTTCACGCTCATCGCCGAACGAGCCGTACACGACGAGGAACACGACGACGCGTTCTGGATCGGCTGGTTCCCGATCATCCGGGAGGGCGCCTACGACGATCGGAACTACGTGAAGAAGGCCGTCAGCTGGGCGCTGCGCCAGATCGGCAAGCGGAACCTCACCCTGAACGCAGCCGCGGTCGGCGAGGCGGAACAAGTGCTGCTGGTCGACACTCGAAGCGCTCGATGGATCGCGCGCGACGTCCTGCGCGAGCTCAGGAGTGACGCGGTGCAGGCCCGGCTCAGGGGAACCGGACCGTGAACGGCCAGGCCTCAGGGGAACCGGACCGTGAACGGCCAGGCGAGGAGAGGGCGCAGGCGCCCCCTCCTCGCGGACCGTTAGGTCATCCTGTGCCGGGCTACTCCGGGCGAGCCGAGTCGGCTTCAACCAACTCCGCCGGCGTGTCGGGGATGGTTACTGCCCCCTGGGGGTCGTGCCCTTCGACGTCGACCTTGGGAAGCCACTCGAGCCACTTGGGCAGGTACCAGTTGCGATCTCCGAGGAGTCGCATGCCCGAGGGCACCAGCACGGATCGGACGATGGTCGCATCCATCAGAACGGCGACGGCAAGCCCGAAGCCCATCTGCTCGAGCGAGGTCAGGCGCCCCGCCGCGAAGCCCGCGAACACCGCGACCATGATGATGGCCGCCCCGGTGATGATCCCACCGGTCGTGCGCAGGCCGTAGGCAACCGCCTCCGCATTGTCGTGCGTCTTGTCGTACTCCTCGCGGATCCGGCTCAGAAGGAACACGTGGTAGTCCATCGACAACCCGAACAGGATCGAGAACAAGAACAACGGGAGCCAGGCCTCGATCGCGTCAACCTGCTGGAACCCGAATAGGTTGGCGATCCACTCGCCGATCGCCGGTCCGCCCTTCTGGAAGACCAGAACGATGAGACCGTACGCGGCCCCCACGGACAGCAGGTTCATCACGATCGCCTTCGCGGGGACCACGAGCGACCGGAACACGATGGTCAGCAGGATGAACGACAGGGTAAGCACCACGAGGATGATCAGCGGCGTGTACCTCTGTGAGACGTCGAAGAAGTCCTTCACGAAGGCGGTGTCGCCGCCGACGAGAACCTCGCGCGCACCTGTGGTCCCGAAGGCGGCCGGCACATAGTCCGACCGTAGATCAGAGATCACCTGAACCGCGGCCTCCCCCTGCGCGTCCGTGGCAGCCCCGGCGAGCGGGATCTCGATCAGGGCCACGCTCCCGTCCTGGCTCACGAGCGGTGCCGCGGGCGTCCCGAGGTTCGGGTCCTGCGCGATCGCCGTTTCGAGGTTCTGGACAGCGTCCGCATACTCGGGCGCGAGTTGACCGGGTGCGCCCGGCTGCGCACCCGCGGTGCCCACACCGTCGGCCTCGATCACGATCTGTGCCTTCGCCTGAGAGCCCGCCTTGGGGAACTCCTGCACCAAGATGTCGAACGCCTGCTTGGACTGCGTCGCGTCCGGCAACGTGCTGATCCCCGAGAGCCCGGTCTTGATACCACGTCCGTTGTCCTCGGGATGCGCCTGGAACCAGTAGGGAAGCGAAAGGATGATCAGGAAGCTCGACCCGACCACCAGCCAGACCACGGGGCGCGCCATGACGCCGCGGGAGACGCGGTCCCAGAACCCACCCGGCCTCCCCGGCTGGGCGTCGCGCTTGCGGCCGAAGATCCGGCCCGCGTTGATCTTGTCTCCCAGCAGCGAGAGGATCGCCGGGAGCAGCGTCATCGAGGCGGCGACGGAAACGAGCACCACGATGATCGCACCGCCGGCGAGACTGCGGAAGATCGTGGTGGGGACGAGCAGCATGCCCGCCAGTGCGATCACGACCGTCATCCCGCTGAAGAACACCGCGCGGTTGGCCGTGGCGCCGGAAGCGGCGATCGCATCCAGCTTCTCGCGTCCGCGGTGTCGTTCTTCGCGATAGCGCGAAACGATGAACAGCGAATAGTCGATGCCCACCGCTAGGCCCAGCATGGATATGAGGTTCGGCGTGAAGAAGCTGAAGTCCCAGAGCAGGCCGATGAAGCCCACGACGCCGAGCGTCACGGCGATCGAGAAGATCCCCATGACGATGGGCGTCACGCCCGCAACCACCGAACCGAACACCACGATGAGAACGATGATCGCCGCGAGGATGCCGATCCCCTCACCGAACCGGAGGTCCTCCTCGGAGATCTTCTTGAAGTCCTCCGACGAGCTGACCTGACCCAGCATGTAGGCCTGGATCCCGTCTGCCGACGCGGCCGCGCGGACCTCGTCGACCTGTGGGTGATTCTTCGTGGCTGCGTCGATGTCACCGGTGTACACCATGGTGAACAGCACGGCCTTGCCGTCCTCGGAGGGGAACGGGCCCAGGGCCGCCACCTGTGGGTCGGCCGCCGCCTCCGCGGGCAAGGGGTACGCCGCGGGAACGGCTTGGACCACATCGGGACCCAGGCCCTTGAGGCCGGTGAGCAGGTCGTTAACGTGCTGCACGAACGCGGGATCTTGCACCGCGCCCGCACTCGAGCCCGCAACGACGAAGGTCTCGGTCACGATGTCCTTCGTGAGCTTGCGCTCCTCGAGGAGCTGCTGGGCCCGCTTGGCCTCGGGGACGTTCGTGAAGTCGAAATCGGTGGTGAGCGCCGGACCGAGCAGGGTCGCGAGCGACGCGATCCCGGCGACCAGGATCAGGAACCAGACCAGCACGGTCCTACCGGGGTGATGGCTGCTGGCCCTGGCCAGTGATTCGGGATTGATCTTCATTCTGGGTTCCCCTCCTTCGCCCACCGGCCTCCCGGCCGTTGACGTACGGTGTATGCTTACGGCGTACGTACCCTAGACGTACACCGTAAGCATGTCAACCCGGATCGGAAGCACCGATGCAGACGAAGCACAGCTCCACGGTAGGACTCCGCGAGCCGCTGACGCGTGAGCGCATCGTCACCGCGGCGTTGAAGGTGATGGACGAAGAAGGCCTCGACGCCGTATCGATGCGCCGCGTAGGGCGTGAACTGGGGGTCGAAGCCATGTCGCTGTACAACCATGTGCGGGACAAGCAAGACCTGGTCGACGGGATCGCCGAACGTGTGATGAGTGAGTTCCGGACACCTCAGGACACCTCCGACTGGCTCGAAGCCGGCCGCGAGGCGATCCGAGAATGGCGCCGGCTGCTCAAGGCTCATCCACAGGTGATCCAGGTGTTCGCCGAAAGGAGCAAACCGGTCGACTCGGTCTCTTCGCTGCGCCCGATGGAGTTCGCGCTCGCCTGCTTGCGCGGCATCGGCCTGTCGACCGAGGAGGCCGGCGAGGCGTTCCACGCGATCGGCGGCTACATCTTCGGGTTCGTCTTGATGGAGACGCGGGAGATGTTCGGCGGCCCCGGGTCCGCGATGACACCGGAGGAACTCGAGGCGTCGATCCCGGCGGATCTGCTCCCCAACGTGGCCGCCTGCTTCCCGGCCATGTGCGCGATCGATCCCGACGAACAGTTCGAGTTCGGCCTTGATCTGCTGCTGCGAGGTCTGCTCGCGCGGCTCGCGGAGCCCGTCGCCACGCTCTAGTCCAAGTCAGACTAGCTCGAGCTCTCGGCCTACGCTACCGAAGGTAGCGAGCGCTTCGTCCAGATCTGCCTCGGTGTGGTCGGCCGTCACGATCGTGCGCACGCGCGCCAGGCCGCGACCCACGGTGGGAAACACGATCGCGGGGGCGAACACGCCAGCTTCGAACAGCCGGTCCGCGAACGCCTGCGTCCGCGCCTCGTCGCCTGTGATCACCGGGGTGATCGGGGTCTCCGAGGCGCCCGTATCGAACCCGAGGTCGGCGAGCCCTCGCTTGAAACGTGCGGTGTTGGACCACAAACGGTCCAGACGCTCAGGTTCGTCTCGGAGGATATCGAGCGCCTCGATGCAAGCCGCGACCACCGCGGGGGGTGCCGACGTCGAGAACAGGTAGGGCCGACCACGGTTCTGAAGCCACTCGATCAGGTGCTCCGGTCCGGCGATGAACCCGCCGATCACACCGATCGCCTTGGAGAGCGTGCCCACCTGGATATCCACACGGCCATGCAGGCCGAAGTGATCGACGGTCCCGGCCCCGCCCGTCCCCAGGACACCGGAGGCGTGCGCATCGTCCACCATCATGATGGCGCCGGCCCGCTCGGCCACCTCGACCAGATCCGGAAGTGGCGCGATGTCGCCATCCATGGAGAAGACGCCGTCGGTGATCAGTAGCTGCCGTCGCCCCGGTCGAGCGCTCTCGGCGAGCAGCTTCCCGGCGTGCTCGGCGTCACGGTGCTCGAAGACCCTGATCTCCGCGCGTGAGAGCCGCGCCCCATCGATGATGGAGGCGTGGTTCAACCGATCCGAGACGATGACGTCCTCCTTGGACAGGATCGCCGCCACGGTCCCCGCGTTCGAGGTGAACCCGGACTGGAACATCAGCGCCGCGGGCGCGTGCTTGAAGGCCGCGAACCGGCGCTCCAACTCCAGATGCTCGCTCATCTGCCCCGCGATCGTTCGCACTGACCCGGAGCCGGCGCCGAGGGTCGACGCCGCGTTCGCGGCGGCCTCGTTCATGCGGGGGTGATCGGCCAGGCCCAGGTAGTTGTTGGACGCGAGGTTGATCACCGGCCTGCCGTCGTACACGGCCCTGGCACGCTGGGGACCCTCAAGGGTCCGCGGATGCAGCAGGGTTCCGTCGGCCGCCAGCGTGGCGAGTTCGTCCTTGAGGTAATCGAGAGCCCCCACGTCGCCTCCTCGGTCGGTGACGCCCGGAACCCTACCGCGCGGCGACCGCTAGGATGCCCGGCATGAAGACGCGAGCGTTCCTGGCGGATTCCGTCCAAGGGGTCGAGGGCAAGCTGTACGTCCTGGGCGCGGGGTGGAACCGGCTCGCCGCCGGCGGCTTCCCCGCCCGACACGACCGCGTTGGCATCGGCGTGATCATCACGCTCGAGGACGGGGACGCCGGCGAGCACAATCTGGAGCTTTCGCTGCTGGGGCCTGACGAACAACCGATGGCGCTGTTCGCCGACGCGGCCGGCGCAGAGCAGTTCGCCCTGCACGCGACGTTCTCCTCCCAGGCGCCCGACGACGGGTTCGCCGACGTCGTCGTGCCGATGGCGTTGAACATCGATGGGCTCACGTTCCCGGAGCCAGGGACCTACGCGTTCTCGGCGCGCATCGACGGCCAGGAGCGCGAACGACTCCCGTTCCGCGTTGACCTGGCGGGCGCCGCCGCCGCGCCAGACGGCGCACCCGGCGGAACCACCACCGCGCGCGGCGCCACCGAACCCGGCTACCTCTAGCCTTCGCCGAGACCCCCTGGGCGCAAGATCACTTTCCCGGAGCGCCCAGAGGCCGTGGTCGCGAACGCCTCCTCATAGCCCTCCAGCGGGAAGTGGTGCGTGATCACCGGCGACACGTCGACACGCCCGGTGGATAGCAGCGTCGTGGTCTGCTGCCAGGTCCTGAACATCTCGCGGCCCGTGATGCCTTGCAACCGCGCCTCCTTGAAGATGACCTGGTCGTTCAGATCGAGCGTGACCCCGCCGTCGGGCAGTCCCAGCAGCGACATCCGCCCACCACGGGCGAGCATCCGGGTGCCCTGGTCGATGGCGCCGGCGTTCCCGCTCATCTCGAGAACCACCTCCGCGCCCGTGCCCTTGGTAAGTTCCATCACCGCGGCCACCGGATCGGTTTCCGAGGGATCGATGAGGACGTCCGCCCCCATCTCCGCCGCCTTGGCGCGGCGGTAGTCGTTCGGTTCGATGGCGATCACCTTCCACGCACCGAGGGACCGCGCGATCGCCGCCGCGAACATCCCGATGGGACCGCAGCCGATAACCGCAACGGCGTTCGTCGCGATGTCCTCCCCACCGCCGGTGCCGAAAGCGGCGTGAACAGCATTGCCGAACGGCTCCATCACCGAGGCCGCGTCGGGGTCGATCCCTTCGCCCACGACCCATGCGTTCTGGGCGGGGATCACCACGAATTCGGCGAAGACCCCTTCGGTATCCACACCGAGGATGCGAAGGTTCTCGCAGATGTGGGCCCGGCCGGTCTGACATGTCGAGCAATGGCCGCAGGCGATATGAGTCTCGGCCGCAACGAACGCCCCGCGTTGTAGATGGTGGACCTCGTCACCGACCCTCTCGACCGTGCCTGCCATCTCGTGACCGAACGTCATCGGAACCTGCGGGATGCGCTTGTCCGCCCATTCGTTCCAGTCGTAGATGTGCAGGTCGGTGCCGCAGATCGAGGCCCCGTGCACCCGCACCAAGACCTCGTCCTCACGCGGCACGGGCACGGGGATCTCTACGAGCTCGGCCCCGGCGGCCCTAGCGGTCTTGCGCAACGCCCTCATGGTGGCGGTCATCGCCGCAGCCTACCCTCAGCCGTGGGAACCTCGGCGCCGACACGAGCCGTCCAATGCCGACCCACCCACGGATGGAGGAAGTCCGATGCAACGACGAACCGCCGCTCTCGCCGCCCTCCTCGCGATCGTCTTCGTGGCTTGCGCGGATGCCACGCCGAGCTCGGACGGCTCGGGTCAAACCCCCACCGGGGGGATCGTGCATCCCGCGGGATCCAACCAGGTGGTTCTCCGGGTGGCGAACGAGGGCGGCTTCGTACCCATCGACTACATGCTGAGTTCGATGCCCAACTTCTCCCTCTACGGGGATGGAACGCTGATCACACTGGGCGCGCAGATCGAGATCTACCCTGCACCCGCGTTGCCGGCCATCCGACGACAGCACCTCACCGAAGACGGGTTGCAGGCCGTACTGGGGGCGGCCCTCCAAGCAGGCCTGGGAACCGACCGGGACATGACCGATCTCGGCAGCGTCGGGATCGCCGACGCCTCGACCACCGTATTCACCTTGAACGCGAACGGCGAGGAGCACACGGTTCGGGTGTATGCGCTCGGCGAGCTGGGCGAGCGCCCGCCGGGCATGTCGCGAGACGAGTTCCAGGCCCGCGCGGATCTGCAGGCGTTCGTCGCGAAGCTCGCACGGCTCGAGCGCTGGTTCCCGGATGGCTCTATCGGCGAGGCGACGCCCTATGACGCCACGTCGGCGAGACTGTTCGTGAGCGAGTACCAAGGGGACCCCGCCCTGCATCAGGGGCCCGTCACGTGGCCCCTGTCTCAGCCGCTCACAGGATCGGAGACGGGTACGGAGCCCGGCGGATACGGCTGCTTGGCGGTGACGGGTGCGGACTGGACCGACACGCTGGCGCCGGCGGCTCAGTCCGCGAACCAGCTGACGCCGTGGGTGAGCGAGGGGCGACGCTGGGCCATCCTTTTCCGCCCCCTCCTGCCCGACGAGCACGGCTGCTGAGCCGATCAAGCGCGAGCGGGTCTCCCTCCCGAGGCAACGGCTTGAAGGCTTAGGCGCGGTCAAGGCCTGGCTCGGCAAGGCCGATACCTGGTTTCAGCTACTCGACGCAGGGTAGACGTGGCAGAGGGACGCACTTGAGCCTCGACAGACATGAGCCTGGCCATACCGACGCGCCCACCGCCGAAGGGGGGTTCTTCGCCGACGGGGTTCCTACTGACCCTGACCTCGCGGCCGCGCTCAGCGAGCTGGAGCTCCGCCACCGCGCGCTGGTGGAGCAGATCCCCGCGATCGTGTACACCGACCTCGTGGACGAGCACTGGACGACCACGTACGTCAGCCCCCAGATCGAGGTGCTCCTCGGGTACACACCGGAGGAGTACGTAGGCGCATCCGATCTATGGGGTCAGATGTTGCATCCCGAAGACCGCGACACGACCCTCGAGGCGTACGAGCGTGGTCGTGATTCCGGGGAGTCCTTCTCGTTGGAGTACCGGCTGATCGCGCGCGACGGACGCGTGGTCTGGTTCCAGGACAGCGCTGTGATGCTGAGCGACGCAGACGGGCAACCGCTCCTCGTCCAGGGCGTGATGATGGACATCACGGAGCGAAAGGCCGCCGAGGAGCAGATCGCGTTCCTCGCCTATCACGACAAGCTCACCAACCTGCCCAACCGCGCCATGTTCGACCAGTTGCTGGGGCTCGGGCTGCGGCGGGCCCAGCGATCCGGCGAAGGCGTGGCTGTGATCTCGCTCGACGTCGACGACTTCAGGCTCATCAACGACTCGCTCGGTCACGGAGCGGGCGACGAACTGATCGCTGCCCTCTCGGAACGGCTGGAAGAGGCGACCCGTGACACCGACCTCATCGCGCGTCCGGGCGGGGACGAGTTCCTGGTCCTGCTGTCGGATCTCGATCGAACCCCGCCGCTGCCCGGGGGACAGGACGGGGCAACCATCGCGGCCGAGGCCGTCGCCGTGCGGATCCAACAGGCCATGCGCCGCCCGTTCACCGTGGCTGGGACCGAGCTCTACCTCACCGCCAGCATGGGGATCAGCGTGTTCCCCCTCGACGCCACCGATGCCGCCGTCCTGCTGACGAACGCGGACACGGCTATGTACCGAAGCAAGAAGGCCGGCCCGGGTGGCTTCCTCGTGCACACGACGGAAGGCGCCTCGTCGGTGAACCGCCTTTCGCTCTCTACCCGTCTGCGCAAGGCGGTCGAGCTCAAGCAGTGGATGCTCCATTACCAGCCGCTCATCGAGCTGGACACCGGGCACATGTTCGGCGTGGAGGCGCTGATCCGGTGGCCTGAGCCCAGCGGCGGCCTCGTCCCGCCGGGTGAGTTCATCCCGCTCGCCGAGGAGATGGGCTTGATCGAGGCGATCGGAGATTGGGTCGTCGAGGAGATCTGCCGTCAGGACGCCCAGTGGCGTGCCGAGGGGCTCGAGCTGGAGATCGGCTTCAACCTCTCGCCTCGCCAGCTATGGCAGCCGGATCTGGTCGATAAGATCGTCTTCCCCATCGTGGTCGCCGGCATGGACCCCACGAGGGTGACCGTGGAGATCACTGAGTCCACCGCCATGACCGATCCCGACCGCGTGGTGTCGATCCTGCGGGAGCTCCACGACCGCGGCTTGAAGCTCGCGATCGATGACTTCGGGACGGGCTACTCCTCGCTCGCCCGCCTCAAGCACATGCCGGTGGACATCCTGAAGATCGACCGTTCGTTCATCCGGGATGTCGACATGGATCGAGACGCCGGAAGCATGGTGAGCGCGATGATCTCGCTGGCGAACAACCTCGGCATGATCCCGCTCGCGGAGGGCATCGAGACCGAGGGCGAGCGGGCGTTCCTCACGGACCGGGGTTGCACGCTTGGCCAGGGTTTCCACTTCTCGCGACCCGTGCCGGCGGCGGAGATCCTCACGATGGTGCGCCGCTCCTCGATCCACCTGGTGGATAAAGAGGCAACCGCCTGACTACCGTCGGCGCCGCGGCCTGCTGAGCCCGCTGCGCCGCCCCCGCGAACTGCCGCTGAACACCGTGCGCGGCGGCGCCACCTTCATCCCTTCCAGCTCGAACTCCTCGTGTAGGTCCAAGCGAGCCGCCATGCGGCTCACGTCGCCCGCTTGATCGGGGGTCACGAGCGTAACGCTGATGCCGCTGCGACCGGCGCGCGCGGTTCGCCCCACCCGGTGGACGTAGCCTTTGTCGTCCTGCGGCGGGTCGTAGTTCACCACCAGGGTGATGTCATCGAGGTCGAGTCCGCGGGCGGCGACGTCCGTTGCGATGAGCACCCCCACGTGTTTGTCCTCGAACCGCTGGAGGGCCCGTTCCCGAGCCTGCTGGGTCATGTCTCCGTGCATCGTGACCGCCGGGACACCCTCGTTCCTCAGCTGCCGAGCGAGGGTCTCGACGTGCCGCTTCGTGTTCACGAACACCAGCGTGAGCCCGATCTCCTCTTCCGTGTGGGCGAGCTCGATGAGCTTGTTGAGCTTGCCGTGCGATTCCACCGGGATGAACCGGTGATCGGCCTCGTCCACGGTCTGCGTGTCGGACTCGATCGTGTGCCGGACCGGGTTCCGCGTGTAGACCTCGGCGATCCGCCCAACCGCACCGTCGAGCGTCGCCGAGAAGAACATCGTCTGGCGGTCTTTGGGGAGATGGCGAACGATACGGTCGACCTGCGGTTGGAACCCCATGTCGAGCATGCGATCGGCCTCGTCCAGCACGAAGATCCGCACCGCCCCCAACCGGACCAAGCCTCGCTCGACGAGGTCGTCCAGGCGTCCCGGCGTGGCGATCAGGATGTGAGCCGACCCAACTCCCTTGGACTGCTCCTTGACGTTGGTGCCTCCGTAAACGGCCTTGACCTTGAGTCCCTTGGCCTTGGCGATGTCGGTGAAGTCATCCTTCACCTGGGTGCAGAGCTCTCGGGTGGGAACCAGGACGAGCGCCTCGGGGAGATTCTTCGAATCGGGATCCAGTTGCTCCACGATCGGGATCGCGAAGCCCAGGGTCTTCCCGGACCCCGTCTTGGAATGCGCGAGCGTGTCTCGACCCTCAGTGGCGTCGGCGATCACCATCACCTGGATGGGGAAGGGCGCATCGATCCCGCGCGCGGCGAGCGATCGGACGACCGCGTCGGAGACGCCGAGGTCGTGGAAGGAGGGCGTTGCAGGAGCCATCAGCTCAACCAGCGTACCGGTTTCTACAGGTCGAACGCGCCGTCCAGGGTTCCAACCAGGTGCGAAACGATGAGCAACTGACACAAGGCGAGGGCCTCGCTTCGGACCGGACCGTGCTCGGGATGTCGCACCACCCCTATGCGTTCCCGCTGCATCCGATCATCGGGCCGAAGGTAGGCCCAGATCACATCCTCGAGCTCCTCACCCAGATCGGGAGGGCAGTTGCCGTCGACGTCGAGCACGCTCACGGGCCCCCGAGGGTCCGAGGCGCTCGACCAACGGATCGGCTCCACAGCCTGGGGGGCGAACGACCCCACGAGCGCCCGCAGGCCGGGATACGGCAGGGTCGGTCGCACCGTGAGGCGCGCCGACAGGTGTTCGTCGTCCTCGGCACCCGGGCGACGATGGAACCGGACGACGATGTCCGCGAAGTCCCGCTGGGGCCGCACGTGCTCTGCGGCATCGGCCTCGCGCCGTTTCAGTTCCTCGACGACCTGCGCGGGCGCGTAGCCGCGTTCGAACACATCTCGCTCCAGCTTCCACCGACGACGCAGGATCTCGTCGGGCTCCAGGTACACGGCCACGTCGATAGCGTCGCGCGTTCCCCGATCCGCGAGCGGCAGCAGGCCCTCGACGATCACGATCTCCGTTGGGTGGATCGTCTCGGGCGGACCGAACCGCCCGGTGTGATGATCGTAGGTGGGCTTGGTCACGTCGGCGCCGCCGGCCAGCGACCGGAGGTTCTCAGCCAATAGGTCCATGCGGTTGGCACTCGGCGCCAGCGGGGTGACACCGAGTTCGGCGCGTTCCGCACGATCGTGTCGGTGGTAGTCGTCCGTGCAGATCAGCCCCACGCGGTCGGGGCCCAGGATGTACTCGATCCCATGGGACAGGGTGCTCTTGCCGGAGGCGCTATCGCCCGCAAGGGCGAGAAGGACCGGCCGGCTCTCGGAGAGATCGGCGGGTCGCGGCTTGGTCCGGATCACGGCATCCACGTTTCGACCATGGTGCTCCGGGACCCTATCCCAGCCGGTGGGCCGAACGGAACGGACCGACGGCCGCGCCCCTCCGGCCAGGGCGGCGTCCGACCCCGCACGGGGGTAACCTTCCCGCCACACGACCACGGGGGATCGATGGAAGACCGCAACCAGCTCTGGAACGACTTCGCTGCACAGATCGCGGTGGACAGCATCCGCGCGACCACGGCTGCCGGATCGGGCCACCCCACCTCCTCCATGTCATGCGCTCACCTGCTCGCCGTCCTGTACGCCGATCACCTCCGAACGGATATCGAGATCCCCGCGTTCCCCGCGTCGGACCGGTTCGTGATGTCGAAGGGGCACGCCGCTCCCGCCCTGTATGCCGTGCTCAAGGCGATCGGTGCCATCGATGACGACCAGCTCTTGTCTCTGCGGAAGATGGGATCGCCCATCCAGGGACACCCGGCGCCGGTGCCGGAGCTACCGTGGATCGACGTGGCCAGCGGATCGCTCGGCCAGGGTCTCGCCGTCGGGCTCGGCATGGCGCTCGCGATGAGGCTCGATGGGGCACCCGCGCGGGCGTGGGTGCTCATGGGCGACTCCGAGATGGCCGAGGGCTCCGTGTGGGAGGCGATGGAGGCCGCCGCCTTCCACGAGGTGGACAACCTGATCGCGATCGCAGATCTGAACCGGCTGGGTCAGCGGGGTCCGACGATGCACGGGTGGCAGGCCGATATCTTCGCGCGCCGGGCGCAGGCGTTCGGGTGGCACGCCATCGAGATCGACGGGCACGACGTCGAATCGATCGATCGGGCGTACTCGGAAGCCGAGGCCACCGATCGCCCGACCCTCATCGTGGCGCGCACCCAGAAGGGGCACGGCGTCTCCTTCCTCGCCGACCGAGAAGGCTGGCACGGCAAGGCGGTCCCGGCCGACCAGGAGGGCGCCGCCATCGAGGAGCTGGGGGGGATCCGTTCCCTCCGCATCACACCGCCGAGACCCGAGGCATTCCGTGAGGTCGCGCTCGGTGACATCGCCCGCGAACCCGCGCCCGCGTACGGCGAGGCGATCGCGACCCGCAAGGCGTTCGGGGAGACGCTCGCGTGGCTGGGGGGGTACCGGACCGACCTGGTGGTCCTGGACGGCGAGGTTGGCAACTCGACCCATACGGAGGACTTCCAGTCGGTCGCCCCCGAACGCTTCATCGAGCTCTACATCGCCGAGCAATGCATGGTGGGCGTGCAAACCGGTCTTCAGGCCCTCGGCAAGACGGCCTTCTCCGCCACGTTCGGCGCGTTCATCGCCCGCGCCGCCGACTTCGTACGCATGGGCGCCATCAGCCGGGCCAACCTCCGGATATGCGGCTCGCACGCGGGCGTCTCGATCGGCGAGGATGGGCCATCGCAGATGGCGGTCGAGGACCTGGCGATGTTCCGCGCCTATCACGGCTCCACGGTGCTTTACCCCGCGGACGGGAACGCCACCGTCCAGCTCGTGACCGCGATGTGTGACCTCGAGGGCATCTCCTATCTTCGTACCACGCGCGAGGCCACGCCACCGCTCTACAACTCGGACGAGCCCTTCCCGATCGGGGGGTCGAAGACGCTGCGCTGGAGCGACCACGACGTGGCCACCCTGGTGGGAGCCGGTATCACCCTGCACGAGGCGCTACGCGCCGCCGATGCCTTGGCGGCCCAGGGGATCCACGTCCGGGTGATCGACGCGTACAGCGTCAAGCCCATCGATGCGGACACGCTGCGCGAGGCGTTCGACGCCACCAGCTTGATCGTGGTGGCCGAGGACCACCGGGTGGAGGGCGGTCTCGGCGACGCCGTGCTCGATGCTCTCGCCTCGACCGGCCCGCTCTCGGGTCGCGTCCTGAAGCTCGCCCTGCGGGAGATGCCGGGATCCGGGACCGCCACGGAGATGCGCGCCTGGGCGAGGATCGACGCCGATGCGATCGCCGCGTCGGTACGCGAGGAGCTCGTTCGGAGCTGACGGCCGGCTACGCCGAGGTCGGGACCGACCGAGGAAGCGGAACGCCGCCGAACGCGAACGCGATGATCTCCTCCGGTGGGACCGGCTTGGCGAACAGATACCCCTGGCCGAGCTCACATCCTCGCTCCCGCAGGAAGCTCAGCTCGCCCTCCGTTTCGATCCCCTCCGCCAGCGTCGTCATGCCCAGTCCGCGCGCGAGTTCCAGGAAGGCGCCGACGATACTTGCGGCTTGAGGGTCCTCGTCGGCGCCCGACACGAACGACCGGTCGATCTTCAACACGTCGACGGGCATCTCACGTAGCCGCGACAACGACGAGTAGCCGGTTCCGAAGTCGTCCACCGCGATGCGCAAACCCGAGCGGTGGAGATCCCACAGGATCTCCTGAGCACGGTCGGGGTCCATCATCGCCGAGCTCTCCGTGATCTCGACCAGGATCTGCGCGGGATCGATCCCCCCGGCCACGATGCGTTCGATCACGCGATCCGCGAGGTCGGGCTGCCAGAACTGCCGCGGCGAGAGATTGAACCCGATCTCGAGTTGCATGCCCAGCTCACGCCAGGCCTGGGCCTGGTAGACGAGCTCCCGCACGACCCAGTCCCCGATCAACTCGATCAGCCCGAGCTCCTCAGCGAGCGGGATGAAGTCGTTCGGCGGGATCATCGTGCCGTCTGGCTCGATCCACCGGATCAAGGCCTCCACCCCACGCATCCGGCCGGTCTCGAGCTCGACCACTGGCTGGTAGAACAAGGTCCAGCGCTGGCTCTCCACCGCTTTGCGAAGGCGCGTGACGAACTGCAGCTTGGCTCCGGAGTCGAACGCACCCCGCGACGAGATCACGTAGCCGGCGGGTCCCACCTTCTTACTGTCGTACATCGCCGCTTCCGCGTTGCGCTGGAGGCTGCCTGCCTCCTCCGAGTCCTGAGGGTACAGGCTGATGCCGATGCTCGCGGAAAGGTACAGCTCGGTCCCCCCCGCTTCGAACGGAGCGGACATCTCCTGCAGGACCCGCTGAGCCGCGGCCTCCGCGCGCACGAGGGCCGCATCCATCTCGCCCATGTCTTCGTGCTCGAGATCCGACAGCAGCATCAGGAACTGGTCGCCGCCGCGGCGCGCCACCAGATCGGTCTCCCGGGTGGCCTCCCGAAGGCGATCCGCCACCTGCTTCAACAGTTCGTCCCCGTGTTGGTGACCGAGGGAGTCGTTCACGAGGCGGAAGTCGTCGATGTCCACGCACAACACCGCCACCGAGCCCTCGTGGCGTTCGGCTCGAGCGATCGACAGCTCCAGGAGCTCCTCGAACATCGCTCGGCTTGGAAGGCCGGTCAGCTCGTCGTGGTAGGCGCGGAACACCGCGGATTCCTCGCCACGCTTCCGCTCGGAGATGTCCATCAAGACGCCATGGGAGTAGCGCGGGATCCCACGCTCATCCCTCGACATCGTTGCCTCGTCGTGGATCCACAGCACCCGGCCGTCCTTGTGGAACACCCGGTAGTCCATGCGGAACGGCTCACCCGTTTCGTTGTGTCGGTTGTTCTCGGCGATCGCGCGCGCGTGATCCTCCGGGTGAAGCAGCCGCGACCACAGGCCCGGTTCGTCGTACCACTCCTGCGCCGTGTAGCCGAGGAGGCCCTCGACCTGGGGGCTCACGTAGATCGTGGACGCATGCTCATCCGGCCGGTCGATGTAGCTGACGGCCGGTCCGTGCTCGACCATCGCGCGGAAGCGATCCTCGGTCAGTCGTTGGGTTTGCGCCTGCCGATCGCGGGCCACCGAGGAACCGAGCACGCCGGCCACCTCCCGGAGTGCCTCGAGCTCGGCGTCGGACCACACGCGGGTCTCACCACACGCATCGGCGCCGATGAACCCCCACCACTCGGCCGCCTCGAATACGGGAACCGCCAGCACCGAACAGACCCCCTCTCCGCTGAGCGTCCGTCGCTCGGCCTCCGGCAGCTCGGCCACCGCCGACCGCACCACGTCGCCGCCCCCGAACAGGTCGATCCACCGTGCGAAGTCCGGCGCATAGGGATGCAGGTGGTTCGTCGGATCTTCGAACACCGCACGCACGCCGGGAGCGTTCCACTCCCCGATCAGGTCCATCCAGAGTCGCCCATCCGGGCCCCGCAGGTTCTGGAAGACGTAAGCGCGATCGACGCCCATGGCGGTGCCGAGGTGTGCCAGCACCTCGTTGAGCCGGTCCGCCCAGCGCTCGTCTCCCGTCAGCTGTTCCGACGCGAACGCGACGGCGCCCAGCACTCCGGCATCATCGGCCGTGGGAGCCCCCATACCCCCTGCATATCGGCGGTGGGGCGTTCCCGCTTAACGTGTCCGACCTGCCTTCGCTCGCGCCTGCTACGCTGCCTCGTCCATGGCTGACTACAAGGAAGTACTGCACGAGCGCATGTACGTTCGGATCCCCGGGACCGACAAGCTGCGCAAGACCGCTTCGAACCGCCTGAAGCACCTGATCGCGAACGGCTGGCGTGAAACGGACCGCCAGCAGTTCCCGGACCACATCATGCTGCGATTCGAGCGCACGGGCCACGCGCCCATGAAGGCCCGCCTGCCGAAGGCCGGTCCGGAGATCCACATCGAACGACGGCCTCGCCGCGACAATCAGGGCGGCGGCGGTCGCGGTCGCGGTCGCCGCTGACCGGATATCCTTCGGTTCTAGCCTGATTCTTCCGGATGAACTTCGGGTATCATGGCGGTCTTCCGAGAACCGTCCTTTGGCGCGCGGCTTCTTCTCACCGTGCGTTCGTCCCGATCCGACCAGGGGGTGCACCATGAGCGTGGAGGCCGAGCAACAGGTTTCGCACATCCGACCCGGCCATCGTGAGGCGCACGCCCACGCGGCCCAGGACCAGCCGTTCCACTATCCGCTGAAGCGCGCATACGAGGAACCGGACTGGACACGCCTCCCTGGCTACCGCGACGTCACGGCCGAGCAATGGAACTCCGCTCAGTGGCAACGAGCCCACTCCGTGAAGAACCTCAAGGAGTTCAAGGACGCGCTCGGGGACTTCCTGTCCGACGAACTGGTGGAGGACATCCGGCGGGACCAGGAAGAGCGGGCAACGATGTCCATGCTGATCCCGCCACAGATGATGAACACCATGGAGGTCGACGATCTGCGGATCGACCGCGTGCGCCGGTACATGGCCCCCGCGTTCTCCGAGCGCGAGCCGGAGTGGGCGAGTCACCCGATGTCCTCCCGCGACTCGTTGCACGAGGCGGACATGTGGGCGGTGGAGGGCCTCACGCACCGCTACCCCACGAAGGTCCTCGCTGAGCTGATCCCCACCTG
>Ga0315278_10000223_pt1 | contig 51076 bp, 75 predicted proteins | sample YL17G06_0_MG_FD_203880 | JGI IMG/M metagenome (GOLD analysis project Ga0315278, IMG submission 203880) | Sediment microbial communities from Yellowstone Lake, YNP, Wyoming, USA - YL17G06_0 | ecosystem: Environmental > Aquatic > Freshwater > Lake > Sediment | place: USA: Wyoming | collected... | reverse complement strand
AAATGCCCATTGTGTAATAGTCTCGTCAATGTCTGCAACCAGTTGAGCAAGCTTCGGGTTTTCACTGAAAAGGGTCTTTAGTGTGTCTAAGTTAGGTGCTTCCTGTTTACAGCGTTCTCTTAGCTTCGTACACAGTTCCATCATACCTAATTCCCTTTCCATGTAATCCATTAGGCTCACCTCCCTTCCTGATTAGAATATCCCCCAGGTTCCCTACCAAAGGTAGAGTATCATTACCCAGGGATAGGATCTCCCTCTTCATCTACCTTAACCCATCTTGATCCACTTGGTGTAGCTATCCTGCCCCAACTCTCTCCTTCCTTTAATCCCTCATTAGAGGGCTTTGGTTGGATTGTTCCTTTCTCTTGTGAAGTCCCTGTGTTTCTCATCAGAGGACAGGACGTATATGCTACCCCTGCCTTAGTGGGGGATTGTGTCTCTTTCTGCTCTATCAGTCCCATCTTTTTCAGTTCTCTTACTGCCTCTGTCAACTCCTCTGAGTTAATAATATGGTGGAGCTGGTAGTAAAGCTGCGTTCTTGTTACGGTAGCATTAGTTGCCACTCTAATTGCCTTCAATACTCTTTCCCTTTTCTGCTCTGGTGATAGTTGCATTTTAGTCTCCTATGTACATATATCCAATTTCAATAGCTTGTTCCTTTATCTCTCCCCATTGTTTTAACTCTTTTATTATCTCATCAAGATCTCTCTCACTCACACAGTGTTTGAATCTCTTCAATAGCGTCCTCCTACTTATAAAGGACTCGTTCTTTATATCTTCTAATACTGTATCAAGATAGGTTAGTCTTTGCTCTTCCATTAGTATCATCTCCCTTTATTCTCTACCAGCTCATGTTATCTCTTTATCTGTGGTAATAATAACATAAATAATCCCCAATGTCAATATGAATCTTTTCACAATCACATTAAAATTTTTTAATATTAATTGGCATTTTTTAATATTAATTGGCATGATTTGGCATGATTTGGCATGATTTATGCTTGCAGGTTATATCAGTAGTAGTAGTAGTTTGTGGTCAATCGGAAGAGGGAGAGCCTACAAGTAAGTGGTATAAAGATATGTAATAATAATAATAATAATATATATATATATATATATATATAATATATATAATATATATATATATAATAATAATAATAACAATATAAGTAGTATTAATACTATCCCCTACCCTCTCTCCCTCTTCCCAATGTGTCGAAGTTACTACTACTACTGATATAATATATGTATATAATAAATATAATATATATATATAATAAATATAATATATAATAATAATAATAATAATATAAATAGTATTAAGCCTACCCTCTCTCCCAGCTTGTGTAGTGTCAAGAGTGGTTGGAGAGACTCTCTCCTCAATAATTGAGGCAAGAGTTTATTATTGAGTAGTGATAATTGAGGCAAGAGTTCACTATTGAGTAGTGATAGTTGAGGGTAGTGATATCGCTCCTCATCAGAGTAGCCCCCTACCAGTCGCCACAGTTTATCTCCTGTCGCATTTTAAATACTGCAATTAGGTGAGGCAAGAGTTTATTATTGAGTAGTGATGGTGAGGGTATGCAATTTTTTCACAGGTGGTAAAAATGGTAAAAACTCGCCAAGCCACCAACATTATTGATGTTTTCGAGTTTGTGGTAAAAAGTGGTATGAAAACTTTTCACATCTAAAGAATCCCCATTTTTAAAAAGCTTAACAATTTCAATGGGCTGGACAAGGGTTGGAGTTTGGCATGGTGTTTGCATCTAAAAAGGCATGGGTTGAAAAATTCTCCAAGTGCCTTGATGGTATGCCTTGTTACCATCCCTTCCTGGACAAGGATAGTCCTGCAATCTAACTGGAGGTATGTTATGGAAAAGGCAAAGTCTGATGCAGTAGTTGAAATGGTAGATGGTAGTAAGAAATTAATCCGTGAGCTCGTGAAAAGCGATTTGTCAAGCCTGTTATTCACGAGTAACAAGAAAGGCGAAAAGAATCTAGTATGTAAGAAAGGCTTGGTCAGTGAGAGTAATGGTATCGTAGTAGAGCGCCGAGTATTCAAATGGGGGAACCAAGCTGAAGCCTGTTTATATGACCTTCCCCTTCCTGTAACGTTTGATGCCCTCTTGGCAAGTGTTAGCAAAGATAACATTCTTGATGGCTATGTCAATGCAAGAAGGGTAGAAGCAGATCATGAGCAAATTGTCCCATCCCCTGGCAAGAAAATTGATGCCACAGATAGGGCAATTCTTGACACTACCAAAGGAATGAGCCAAGATGCCAAGCAGATCATGGCTGAATTGACGCAAGCCTATGTAACAGGCAAGCCTGAAAAAGACATCAATGAGATTGCTAAGAGATTGAAGGCCGTACAGTTCGCCAGTCTTGAAAAGTCAATCAAGACAAAGTAACCTATCCTGAATGACCTGGGTATGTCGGTAAACTGCCCGAATTGAGAGACTGGCACAGGCTTTGCATCTTGCAAGGCTTGTGCCATTTTTAATCCTTCAATAAGTGAAAGTTTTCACATCTTCCTGTGTATCCTAGATAATTGTCTCAATTAACCAACAGGTTTATTTGTACCCTGTACGAGATATTCAACTATCCCCTGTTTGATTTATGCAACAATACCCTCCTTACCATTGGGTAGATTGGGTTGGCGAAAAACTACGGCAAGGGATTCCTCACCCAGATTTGGCCCAGATTTGGCCCAGAATTTCCAGTCACTATAACTCAGAAAATTTTCTAGCCAGCAATTACGGGCTAGTTTTGAGTTGTGGATTAGAGGGTAGGAAGTGCTATCAAGTGCTAACCCCATCCGCTTATTGCTAACAAGTGCCATCAAGTGCTATCAATCTCTCCCTTCCCTTATTATTATCTTGACATTCCCCAATCAATGAGTTATAGTGACTGGTATGAGTAATGGAGAACTGCAAACAGTTATTGCCAAGAAGGAAATGGGAAGCCCTCAGCAACCTCTAACCAAGATACTCCCTAAACATCTAGAAATTGCTAGGAGATTGTGCCTAGGGATTAAACACAGGGACATTGCCAGGGATATGGGGATTAATGAGTCTAGACTCTCTCAAATAATCCAGTCCCCTCTCTTCCAACTCGAATTGAGAAGGATGCAAAAGAGAAGGGAGGAGCAAATCTTCGAGCTCCAGAATAAGATATTTGAGGGAGCTCTTAAGGGAGCAGACTTGCATAATGCCACTATTGATAATGATGAGATTCCCCTCCCCTCTCGTCAATCAAGTGCTACTGCAATGGTTAGCATTGCGGCTAGAATAATGAAGCCGGCTAGATCACTAGAGGGTGGTGAAGAGGGAGGATATGAGTCTAGGTTGAGGGAAATCACGACTATAAGGGAAGAGATTAGGACTCCCATCGTAGCTAAGGAAGAGGAGCCACTCTCTCTTGAATCTCCCTTTATGGAGGGAGAAGTAGAGGAAGAAGATATTCCTGAAGATGAACAGGAGCCAGATGTAATTGAAGATGAACCTGGAGAAGATAATGAGCCAGTAAAGGATTGATCTCCCTTCTCCTTTCTCGGAGTCCCTGTACTCCTCACAGGGACTCCACATCTCTAGGAGGATAGTATGAGGCTTCAACTTGTTAGAAAGATTAGTGGCTTGCACTCAACTAGTGGAGAGTTGTTACTAGGAGATCTCCATTTGTGTTTTACTCTCGAGCCATCTTCCCCTATCCCTATTGGTATCTATCCCCTTGAACCTTATTTCTCCCCTCATAATGATATGATAGTGCCCTTGCTTGGTGGAGTCCCTGGGCATGATTTTATAGAGATTCACATTGGTAATGCTCCCAAGGATACTCAGGACTGTATCTTGGTAGGAGAATCAAGGGCACAAGATTGGGTAGGTAGCTCCATTGCTGCTTTCCTGAGACTCATGCTCAAGTACATCGTCCCTGCTTGGTTGAGGAAGGAACCTGTTGAGTTAGTGATTGTGGAAGAAGGTTAAAGAAAAAGGAGGTGATCTAGATGTTAAGTCCTAAGATCATTAACATTATCACGAACATTATTGCTGTCTTGTTAGCGATCCTGGAGCCAGTTCGTTCCTATCTAGGCTCTCAGCCCTTTAATTGGATAACCTTTCTAGTCTGCGTAGGTGGAGCAGTGATTGGATACTTCACGAGTAAGAGTACGCTAGCAACAAAGTGAGGTAACATGGACGCATCAGATGTATTGAAAATGGTATCCTCCTCTCTCATGGGAGGAGGAGTAACTTCAATCGCAGGGGCTCTGGAGCAGGGATTGAAGCTCATTAACCATCTCACTCAAGATGACCCTGTGAAGCAAGCTAAGGCTAGCCGCCAATATCTAATGCAACTATTAACCTTAGCAAGGGAGGTTAGAGAAAGTGTCCAAGGTGCAGATGTCTCGGATCTTGTTATTGCTTACTCTCAGCTTCTTGATAGCATGTAGTTGTGTCCACACGCCAGTTGCTACTCCAACTGGAGCAACCGTCCCTGTGGGTTATGTCTTGATTAAGAAGGATGTGTTAGCTGACGTGATGGAGAAGTGTGCAACTACCAAGTCTCAACTGCAAGATTGCTTGGGGAAGCTTCCCATTAAGTGAGAGATGATAACTCAATTTGACCTATCCAGAATCAGGGAGTATAGATACTACGCAGAGAACCTTCTCAAGATCAAGATTCTCGACCCTGAGTCCATTATCCCCTTTGCTCTCAATCCCATCCAGGTTAGACTAGATGCAACAGTAGAGCACCTATTCAAAACAGTTGGTTATGTTAAGATAATGGTGCTCAAGGCAAGGAGAGAGGGCTTATCTACCTATATTGAGTCAAGAATCTTCCACAGAGTCCACACTACCTCCAACACTCAAGCATTTATAATCGCTCATAATAAAAAGTCCCTGAATACTATCTTCTCTATGAGCAAGTTATTTTATGAGTGCTTGCCGGCGTCCCTGCGTCCAATGACTAGGTTCTACTCCAAGAATGAGCTAGTCTTCGAGAATCCCAGTGACAAGAATAGGTTAATCGAGCCAGGACTGCGCTCACAGATAGAAGTATACTCCGCTAGAAGGATGGAAGATCTTCGCTCTGCTGGCTACACCTATGGTCACCTAAGTGAGGCTGCTTTCTACCCAGATGGTAGTGAGGTAGCCGCTAATGTAATCCCTACCATCCCCAATTCTCCAGGTACCTTCCTCGCTATTGAGTCCACAGCTAATGGGCAAGGAGATTATTTCCATGAGAAGTGGAAGGAAGCCAAGAAGAAGAGAAATAACTTCTATCCTATCTTCTTCTCCTGGCTTGAGTTCCCTAAATACTCGATGCCCTTTCCCTCTATCGAGATGAAGGGTGACCTACTCGCTACCCTTGAACCAGAGGAAGGTTATCTCATCAAGAAGTATAAAGCTACTCCAGAGCAGTTATTCTGGAGAAGGTTTATGATTAAGGAGTTTGATGGAGATGTGGAATTATTCCATCAGGAGTATCCCACTACTGATAAGGAAGCATTTATCTCAAGTGGGAAGTGTTACTTCAATAGAAATAAACTTGTGAAGCTCAGGGAGTCCACAATCATTGATCCTATCTTTATTGGAGACATCTCAGAATATGGATTAATAGAGAATGAGGATGGCCCTCTTAAGATTTGGGAAATGCCCCTTCCTGGTAGAGACTATGTGTTAGGGGCAGACACTACTGGAGGAGTGGAAGGTGGCAACTGTGCTGGAATGGAAGTGGTACTCGTGCCACAAGGAGATTTTGTAGTCACACAGGTTGCCGAGTATAAAGAGATAATTGATCCTGTGCTATTTGCAAGAAAGATAGCTCTCCTCGGCAATTACTATAATGAGGCCCTGGCCTCTCCGGAGATTAACAATCATGGTCTTACAACCCTTACCCAACTCAAAGACATCTACTGGAATCTTTATAGATGGCAATACTTTGACAAGCTTGGAAAGTACCACACCGATAAACTCGGGTGGGATAATAATATGTCTACCAAGTCCTTTCTCTGTGACTATACGAGCGCCTGCCTCAACTTGGACTACTTAGTTATTAGGTCTAGTGATTTGATTGACCAAATGTACTCTTTCATCCGTGTCCTCTATGAGAGTGGCAGGGACTCTGGCACAGCCGATAGGGGAGGGGAGGATGATCTAGTTATAGCATTTATGATAGCTACCTTTGTGCTAGGTCACTCTTTTGATGAGTCATCCCTGTTAAGGACGATGGCAGCTAAGCTAAAACCATTTACTGTGGAAGCTCTCTCCAATCCTCCAGAGATGAAGTTTAAGAAGCCTGAGGATGATGATAGTTGGATGAGAGATGTAACTATGCACGAGTCAGATGATTACTATCAAGGGAAGAATGCTTGGTTAAATATGTGAGCTCTCAACTCAAGATTTGAGGTAAGAGGAGGTAAAATGGTAGAGGAGCAGGTTATCTCATTAAATCCAGTTGTCGAAGTCCCTGGGCCTAGTTTTGATGAGCTAGAGGAAGCAGCCAATCTGCTGCTATCTCAACTCCAGGTTCCAGATCAGGAGTTCTTGGTAGAGATTGCAGATTTCGTCCTGCACATCCCTAAGTGGCACTTGGTCTGTGGACTCTTGGTAGCAGAACTGAGGGGCAACACAGCTACCTCTCCCATGCTTGATGGAAGTTGGAAGTGGGGAGTGGCAGGGGCGAGTTCTAAACAATGCTCAATCTGTCAAGTGGAGTTCACCCCTACTCGCCTAGGCCAAGAGGTCTGTGGTGAGAAGTGTGGAGTAGAGAGAGATAAGAGAGCAAAAGAGAAACGAGATGAGCAACTCAAAGCTGAGATTGAAGCTAGCAAAAGCACTCCTGAAGCTATTGAAACTGAATCTCTCCCAGCTCCATATTGATGAGGATGCAACAAGGGAGCTCTTTCCCAGTCCAGAGGGAAGTGTAAGCTTGCCTCATGAAAGGGAGTACAGGGAAGAGATCAATAGCGAAGAGCGTGCTTGGAAAGTGGAGAGTGATTACTTCACTAAAAAGGGAAAGAGTGTCCCTGAGAGGAGCTGGTTGGAGCTGTGAAAGTAACTTGTGACTATGACAATCATGCAGACGTTCTATATATAAGCTTTAACAAGCCAACTCCTGCAATTTGTGAAGAAATGATGATCCCTGTCTTAGTCCGATATAAGCAAAAAATAGGTAAGGTTGTGGGAATAACAATTTTAAATCTGAAAGATATTAAGCCAAAGAGGTTTAATGAGCATAAGTAGAGGGGAGCAGGAACTCTTAGATAAGCTAGGTAGCTATTGGAAAGAAGGAGCTGCCGCTAGGGATGATGCCGCAGTAGACTGGAAGCGTCACGTTGACCTAGGCCAGAGGGGGAAGATGTGGCCTGATCGACGTCCCAGTTACAAAGTCGATGCTGTAATGAACTTCATCGGCCCGATAGTGGAGAAGAAGACAGCCCTACTCACAGATGGCCGCCCTACTATGCAAGTGCTCTCCCGCAAGCCAGTAGTAATGGGCCAAGATGATGACCTTGGAGAAGTAGCCAAGGTGCTCACCTCTACCATAATGGGCATCCTTGATGAGGGAATGTTTGAGGATAAACTCACAGAGTTGGTATTCTATGAGCAGTATTTCGGCATGGCTTATACCAATGTCCCTTGGGTAAAGTCCCTGAATTTTGGCAAAGGGGATATTGATACAGTAATAGTTGATCCTAGAATGTGTGTCTTCGATCCCTTTGTGAGGAGAACTTATGCCCTTAATACAGGGGAGTATTTCGCTATTGAAGGTGTCTGCCCCACAGAGGAGCTCCGTGATACCTATTCTAAGCGAGCAGATGACATTAAAGCTGACTTCTCTGAGCAAGCTACTGAGAAGAGTGATTCTCTTTATGTGAAAATTAGGAAGATTCTTGGTAAGAGCACAGAAGGTAGAACTCGAGTAAGTACCATCCCTAGATCAATTAAGAGAGAGTATTGGATTAAGGATAGGAAGAAGGAGAAAGACGAAAAAGGAAAGATGGTAAGAGTCTACCCTAACTGGAGAGTAATCAGGGTCGCTGGAGGGTGCATAGTTAGTGATAGTGTCAACCCCTATTGGGATGGTGATCTCCCTTATGATGCAATGAGTTGGGATTTCAATGTAGACGATGCCTACGGTCTCAACGAGATTATGAAGCACGAGATGCCCCAGGTTATGTTTAATAAGATACTAGCTGGGGTAGTTGAGAATATCATAGCGATGGGGAATGGAATCTGGATGGGGGAGAAGACTGCACTTTCTCCAGATGAGTGGAATAAGCTCAATAATGCCCCTGGTCAACTAGTTAAGTATCGCCCAGGGACTAAGATTGATAGGAAAGATCCTCCTTCCATGCCCTCTTATATTATGAGAGTCCTGGAAATGCTTCCCCAAGCAATGGAGAAGATCTCTACTATTACAGAAGTAATGGAGGGCAGGAAGCCTGGTCAAGTAACCAGTGGCAATGCAATAGATAGCTTGCAGACTGCAGCTCAAACAGCGATTAGATTAAAGGCGAGACAACTGGAGTCCCTGGAGAAGAAGATAGGTCAGAAGTTAATTTCTCGTATTTTTGAGTATTTTAGTGAGGATAGAGTATTCCATCTCTGGGGAGGGGGAGAGGGATATGAACAGTTTATCTACCTACGCAAGAATATACTCGAATCTCTCGATAAGCACAATATCCCCCTCAAGTCCGCTCACGAGCACTTTATTTTTAAAGTAGTGCCAACCTCTTCTCTAGCCACTACTAAATGGCAGAAGGGTTTAATAGCGATGCAGTTATTCAACTCTCAGATAATAGATGATGAAGAGGTGTTAGAGGTAATTGAGTGGCCTAATCGAGCAGCTGTGATGAAGAGAGTTATGGAGAAGAAGGCTAGTGGTACTATGCCACCTCGCCAGCCAACTAGACAGAAGATGAGCAAGCAAATGCTAGGTGGTGGGAGCGAGCAAGCAATGCAAAAGCCGAGGGGGAAGTAGCATGGGAAGAATGTCTAAAAAGCTCCGTTATCTCAAGCGCAAGTTTAAGGAAGGCAAGCTCTACGATAAGCATGGGCGGAGAGTTCACAAGGGTAGAGATGTAACTAGGAAAGCATTATCATCTAAAAGATAGACCCAAGTGAGACAACGTAATGTGCGAAAATTGTAATTTATTCTATCTTGCCGGAATGATAGATGGAGAGGGATGTATTTTCATTGGGCTTCGATACAACTTGCAACTCAGTATTACCAATACGAACAAGGAATCCTTAGAGTTTTTGCAGAGGCAATTTGGTGGACATTTGTATTTTAGCAAAGGGCCTGATTTGCAGTGGCGCGACTATGGGAGACTAGTGTGGATGGGTAAAGTAGCTAAGGAGGTTCTTGTAAAGGTTGTGAATAAACTCATTATCAAGAGAGAGCAAGCAGAGTTGGCCATTACTTTTCCTGTTGGGGATTGTGGACATAGGCATACAGAGGAGAATGATAAGTTAAGAGATGCTATACGTACTAGAATGCGAGTGATTAACAAGCCAGGTGTTCAGTATGAGGAACAAGAACAGTAAAATAAAGGAGGTAGGCTCAAGTGAGGCGACTTGAGCTAGTAAGTCTCAGCTCGGAGGGAGGCGTTGCGCATGGCCAGAAAAGGCAAAAGAGGTAGGAAACGAGGTCGAAAGGCTAAGGGGAGAAGGGGCAAGAAAGGGCGAGGTTTGATTGCCTAGATCCCAACACAACTAGGGTCTCCTGGGCTTCCCAGTTACTTGCCTAGTACAAGGGTAGTGGGAGCTCAGGAGGCAGTTTAAAATAAAGAATGAAAGGAGAGAAACCATGCCAAGAGAACAACCCATTCCTGGGCCACTTCCAGGACAGGGAGGCATACCAGAGGGAGAGAGACCTGATACCTCTTCCATGATGCGGCAACTTGCAGCTAGAGGGGGAGGGAGGAGAGGACAAGAACAGGGACAAGGGCCACAAGCAGCGGCTCAGGGAATCATGCAGGGAGCCCAGATGCTCATGCAATCAGCTGAGCAGAGTGGTAGCCCACAACTAGTAGAGGCGGTTAGACAAGCTCTCACTATGATCCAGAGTGCTGTGCAAGGAATGGCTAGTGAGCCCCAACCTGGAGAGCGTCCACCTCGCAAGTCCAAGCAGACCAAGCGCCCCCCTAAACAAGAGGAAGGGCAACCTGGGGAAGAGGAAGCAAGAATGATGTTGTAGTTAATAATTAAACTACCACTCTTCAATAATTCTTTCCTCAAATGTTGAGGTAAGAGACTGAAGAATAAGGGAGGAGGAAATCATGCCACCGGAAGAGATTCTAGACAAGATTGAGGAGTTCGCAGAAGGTTTGACTAAGGAAGAGATTGACTTTATCAGAAGGGATGAGAAGCTCTCCAAGCTCGCAAAGTCTCTGCAAGCAGGTTATACCAAGAAATCCCAAACAACTGCTGGTGAGAAGAAGCAACTCGAGACTCAACTTGCCCAATTACAGGAAGGAGTCCAGACTCGAGATGCTCGCATTCAGCAATGGGAAGAGTGGAGCGACTATGTAACTGCTAATCCAGAAGCACTCACAGGGGAAGGTGGAGATGGTGATGAGGTAGCAGACAAGGGAAAGAAGGTCAAGACGACTGGAGCAGAACTCGCACTCGAGAAGCTCCAAAAACAACTTGGCTCTTTGGTAGAGAGGTTGGCAGGTAGAGAGAAATTCTTTGGAGAAGAGTTAGCTAAGCGTGATAGAATGACTGATCTTATGGCTCAAGCATTTGACCTGCGTCTAGCTCATATCAATGACAAAGACTTCGATATCAACAAGGTACTGGAGACAGCCCTTAAGAAAGGGTATGATGACCTGGGATTATCGTACAAGGATACTTATCATGATTCTATAATCAAGAAAGAGGTAGACACTCAAGTCAAAGCTCAGCTTGACTCAGAGAAAGCTAAGCGTGACACTGATGTAGAATCAGGTAAACCCGAAGCTACGCTTTTTCGACGTCCCAGTGAAGATAAACCAGCAGCCTCGTGGGAAGAGAGAACCTCTCGAGTTAACGCCAGCCTTGGGGTCAAGAAGGATTAGACTAGGAGCAACCTCCGTCTTTCTAACCCTATATATTTACAGTAACTGGGTGCTCCAAATACTTTAAGGATGGAGGATAATATGGCAGTACCTTTTACGGATCTAGATACCGCAGTAAAAGATCAGTACTTGCCACACTTGATCGACCAGGTCTTTATAGCTAACAAGTTCCTAACCAGGATGATGGCTAAGGCTAAGGTCGAACTCAAAGGTGGTAGGATGATTGATCAGCCTGTTCTTTAGAGAGCAGCGTGGAGGAGAGGATGACTGAAACAGAAAAAGCATATCTTGCTGGTTTGATTGACGGAGAGGGCTCTGTTATAATCTGTAAGGGTTACAGATCGCATTATGTAAGAAGTGGAGTTAGAAGAGCTCTTTCTAAGACTACTCTTGCTCACTACGTTTGTGTTAAAATTGGCATGAATTCTAAGGAGACAATAGAGTACTTTGCTTCTAAGGCCGGTGCCAAGTTTGATAAGCAGGAGGGTGGTTGGACAGCGAGGTTATACTCCAAGCAGGCTATAGCTTTTCTGAGAGAAATTTTTCCTTATCTCATAACAAAGAAAAAGAGAGCCTCCTTTGTGATGTGGTTTCAGGAGAACCTTATGACAAGGGGAGGCTACAGACTATCGGATGAGCTTATCAAAATGAGGGAGCTTAGTTATGAGATAAGTAAGCAACTCAATAATGAAGAGTCTCTTCTCTTTCATGGAAAACCGGATGAATTCGGTGAACAGCTAAACCTACTAGGCAAGGAGTTGGTAGGCATGCTAACGCCGAGCCAAGCCTCAGGGGGCAAAGGTTCTGAGGAAGGTGTAACGACTACTCAGGTGAGTCCCAACGATAATCTTGAGCAAGAGCCTCCGGCACTCTTGAGTTGAGAGTGATGACATAGTCTGGACTCATAGGAAACTATGAGAAGCTGAGATAAAGCACTCAGCGATAACATGATCGCCTCTACGGAAAGCACGCATCTGGTTCCTATAGTGGAGCAGATACCTTTGATATTGGTTTTAAGCCAAAGAAAACCTTGGCTAAGTGGTCGTGGAAGTATCATTGGGTAAATGTTACGCTAACAGGGACGGAGTTGGCAGAGACTGATAGTGACCAGCAGATCATCTCTCATCTAGAGAGTGAAATGCAGGGAGCTAGCATGACGATGAATGATATGTTGTCAACAGCGTTCTTTGGAAATGGGACAGGTAACAGTAGTAAGGATTTCGAGGGCCTTTTAAATGCTCTCGATTACACAAACTTCACAACTTACGGAGGGATTGATCGTTCTGCTAATACGTGGTGGAATGCTTACAACAACACCACAGGTGGAGCAATCACTCTCGACATGATTAACGCAGCCATTGGTCAGTGTACCTTTGACGATAAGCTGCCTGATATGGGCATTACTACCCAGACTCTTTATGATAAGATCTGGGCTCGTGTTCAGCCACAACAGCGTTTTATCCAAGGTGGTGGGAAGAATAGTGATTTGTTTAAGGTAGGAGCTACTGGGATAGAGTTCAACAATCATTTTGTGATTATTGTTGACAATCACTGCCCAGCAGGTTATTTCTTCGGTCTTAACACAGATCGCTGGAAGGTAGTCATTAATAAGAACAAAAACTTCCAGTGGACGGAACCCAAGACACCTGTAAACGCTGATATGTATGTGAGGCAGTTACTTCTTGGCGGAAACTTTCTCTGTATCGAGCCAAGAGCTAACTTCATGTTAACAGGATTAACTTAAACCTTAGCTGGCAAGACAATGCTGGCTCTGAGCCTGACAGAGGCGAAAGGAGAATAAAATGGCAATAGGTGATGTTGTAACAAGTATGAGAGGTGGAAGAGTAATTCCTCGTCAATCAATCTATGAGCAGTCTGCAACTGCGCTTCACAATATTGGAGACAGCATAGAGCCATTTGGCGATGGAAGAATCTTCTACTACGCTAAAAATGGTGCAGCAGCCCTAGGTGATGGTCTATTGTTACAGGGTGCTATACCTCTTCCAAATCACCTCAACTGTACCGTTGCAGCTGGCGCTGCTATTGGAGATACTAGAGTTAGTGTAACTCTTGGAGCTACCCCAGCAACAATTAATTACTATGCCAACGGTTACATGCACGCTAATGATGAAGTCCCTGAAGGTACACTCTACAAGATCAAGAGTCACCTTTCCAATGCAGGCAGCCTCGCTATGTGGGTGGAGCTTTATGACCCTCTTGTTAAAGCAATGGTTATATCCTCTAGCCAGGTTACCCTAACAAAGGCCAAGTATGACTCAGTGACAGTTGCTCTTTTATCAGGTCTCACTGCACTTCCTATTGGAGTGTCCCTTATAGATGTTACTATAGGATACTACTCTTGGGTTCAGACCTGGGGGCCATGCCCAGTGTTGACACAGGGCACAGTAGTAATTGGTGCGCCTGTGGGGTTAGGTGGCACAGCGGATGGTGCTATTGGGCCTATTACAGCTTCCACCACAGCGGTCGTAGGATGGGTGATGCAGGTCAATGCGTCGCAAGAGTATTCACTCATCGACCTTAAGATAGCACCATAAGGAGGTGACGCTATGGGAGCTTCAACAAGAACAATAACGATAGATAAGTTCATGGTTTGGGGTGCTGAGAGAGTTAACATTATTAAGATCTCTTGCACCGACTATGGTACAGATGGGATTCTTGTCTCAGCTAGAGACTGTGGGCTGACTAATCTTGATTACTTGATTCCCTTTTATGTAGGGGATGGAGTAATCGCAGGAAATGCTGCCCCAGTCTCAGCTTGGTGGGATTCCACGGGTGGAGTCTTACTACTGTTCAAGTCTTCAGAGGCAGGAATCGGCGCAGTTAACGTAACGTCAGCCGGTTACATCTACGCTCTTGCAATCGGCTCGTAACTAAATTAAGGAAGGAGTAAAAAATGGCTAATACAAGTCTTGTAAGAAAAGGTCTACCATCAGCCATTGCTGATGGAGCAGAGACATCGAATTGGGCAGATAGGTATGGGGCTCAGATTGTTCAACCCATGTATGGTGCGAAGCATGCCTTTGCTGAGCAGGGTTGCTATTTTGTAGGAACCAATCCCACTCCTGCAACTGGTATTGCAATCACCAGTTCAGGGATTGCTTTTGATGAGGCTGCTAACAGCAAGACCAACTGTCTCTTAGTTAAGAACACAGAAGTTGGAACAGGAAACGCCTCGAAGAGAGTGTATCTTGATTTTCTGCGTATCAGGAACGTCACTGGAGCACCAACTTCTGCAACAGATTGGTATATGGTAGGGGTGCTTGATTATTCAGCAACCAGGTATACCTCTGGAGGTAGCCAGATTACTCCAGTAAACGTGAATGGAGATTCGAGTCTTGCTTCCATTGCAACCGTGTACTTTGGAGCTCTGGTCTGTGCTATCCCTGCCAGTCGGAGATTGCTGTTCAATTTATTAGCATTACCTCGATTAATGATTATCAAAGATCAGATTACAATTATCTTTGGTAAGATTGAAGGAGATGTTGCTCCCGTTAACTCAGCAGCGATCATGAGTGTATCTTATGGTGTTCCTCCTTGTGTAATCGGGCCTAATCAGAATTTTGTGCTCCATATGTATGGATCAGCGTGTGCTGCTGCCTCTCAGTTTGAATTTGAGATGGGCTGGTGGGAGAAGTAATCAATTAACAGAGAGGAGAGTGCTAGTTGCTCTCCTCTTTTTCTCATTCTATGCTAGACATACAAGACCCATTAGCAAGGCGCAATTATAGAAGTAATTATTTAAGGGAGGAGCAAAATGGCTAATAATATTCAAGTTGATCCAATCTACCTAGATCAAGCTGCTAATCCAATAGTCACTGGGAGAGTAGTTAACATTTTCAAGTCAGTTGAGTGGGTTAATCCTACTGCTATAGGGGATAAGGCTTTACTTCTCGATGCAGATGGGGCTGTTGTGTGCTCCTTTACCTGTATCGTTGCTGGTATGGGGAATAGTAAATGGTTCGGTGACAAGGGGCAGCCTTTTACAGGGCCATTAAATCTATCTCTACTTAGTAGTGGTGCTCTGTTGATAGCAAGGGTATGATATGTTTAAGGTAGCTCCTACGATCATAGCAAAGATGATCAATAACCCCTCCGCCACAGGAGTGACAATCTGTTCAGCTAAGGGTGGTACAACCTTTAACTGGACCTGCAAACTTATCCATAGGAGATGGTAATGTCCCTGACTACAATGAAGAATGATATCCTGCGCCTTGTCCCTGGCATCCATCCTGCCATTATCTCAGCCGAGATACAGAACAGTTATAAGCAACTCGCCAGCATGGATTGGAATATGCTGAAGGGAGTGCGATTGGTTGCGACTGCTGCTATTTACTCCACTGGCCTAGCTGCAATCACTACTGGAGGGATAGTCACTGGAAGTGGAGGGGCTACCTTCGTTGCAGGAATGGCTGGGAGATATATGAGATTTCACTATACAGATAGCCTATTCCTAATATCGACTGTTACTCCTACGACCACTCTTCTCCTGCAAGATTGGCCTAGTGTGGCGGTTACTACTCCGGAAGCTTTCACTATAATGCAGCTGCTCTATACCGTTCCTCTTACAGTAGGTATAGTTAGCAATGTAGTCTCTTATGAGAATAGGCTTCCCAAAAAGAATCAAGCCTACTTCAACTCGATTGATCCTGGGCGCACTCTTAATGGCCCACCAGCATATTGGGCTTATGGACAGAATGATAGCTCTGGGCTTACTCAGATAGAGATCTACCCTCCTAGTGATCAGGTTTATCCCTGTAGAGTGTTTGGTAAGCTCAAGGTAGCCACGCTTGGAGATAGTGACTCTCCTGTCCTTCCAGAGGACTTAGTGGAGGAGCATGCAACTATTAGGTGCTTGCTCATGAAGATTAGAGATGAGCTAGGTAAAGCAGAAGGAACTATGACTGGTGGGCATTGGAGAGGAGTAATTGAAGCTGGCTGGGGGGCCATTCTCAAGGAGCACAAGGAGCACTACAATCAAATACTCACTGATTACCAGCTTGAGGATTGGGCAAGGGAAGATTTTCCAGATAGAGTTAAAGATGTCTCCACAGGGGAAGGGATGCTCGGAGATGACTATTGGGTTGCTCGTGATAGCATAGAGTGAAGGGAGATTGCAGGGAGGTGGGTGCACGTTGCGAGAGATGATATTCAATAAGCCTCCTAGCTCAATAATTGAGGCATGAGACATGGAATTATCATTCCCAATCTTGTATTACCAAGGGGTTTAAAATATGGCAGGTAACGATTCTTATACTGTATCATTACTTCACATGAATGGGGTCGATGCTTCTGTCGTATTCACCGATGGGGCTTTTGGCGGAACTCATACCTGGACTACTTATGGGAACGCCCAGATAGACACTGCTCAATCTAAATTTGGTGGAGCAAGCGGGTTATTTGCTGGAGATGGAGATTATTTATCTACTCCTGATAGTGATGATTGGTATTTTGCGGCAGGCAATTTTACTATAGATTTTTGGGTGAGGTTTCTCGCACTACCAAATGACTACGACTATTTAGTTGCTCAAGACGATGGTAGTGCTGATTATATGTGGGGTATTTTTAGAAACAATAGTGGTAATAAGCTTGGATTTTATGCCGCAGTTGGCGGAGTGGCAAAAGCAAATTATATAATGACTAATGATTGGGGTGGGGTGATAAATACTTGGTATCACATAGCTGTTGTAAGGAATGGAACATCACTAAATATATATATAGATGGAGTATCTCAAACCCTTATAGAAGCAACTGCAATTGGTACAAATGATTTAGGAAATTTAGCTCAGCCGCTTTACATAGGTACGTTTAGTGCGGCACTCCATTATTTTAATGGTTGGATTGACGAACTTCGTATTTCTAAAGGTATTGCTCGTTGGACAGCGAATTTTTCTTCTTCTTTACCAACGGGGGAATGGTCGGAAGGTCACCCAACAGTAAAACGTTTTGGTGGAGTGCCCTTCGTGACACCAAACAGAGGAGTGTGGCATAGGCCACCCAAATTAGTAACTCCAACAATGAGAGAAATTTTAAAATATAATATAGGAGTGTGGTAAAATGGCTGAATACACTCGGATGAGGAACAATGTATTAGGATATCCAATCTATGGATTGCCATATGTAATATCCTTCCCACTCCTGGATGAAGATGGTGATCCAGTCACTGGTTTAACTTGTGATTCTGAGGTCAGCAAAAACGGGAACACAGCAGTTGACTGTCATAATGAAGGGGTTGAGATTGCCTTTGATACATCAACTAATAAGGGAATGTACTATCTTGACCTAACAGGATCACATACCGGAACAGAAACCGTTGCAGATGTAGTTGCAGTTACGATTTATACCGGAGCCACAACGTCTCAGGCAACGTGCGTCGTCCTTTATCCAAAAAAACTTCCTAAGATTCTCTCAGGAACGGTTGGAGCTACTGGCAATGATACCACTCACGTTCATATTCCAGATGGAGTAGCAATCAACGATTTCTATAATGGTTGTGTACTTCACATGAATGGATCAGGTAATGATGAGTGCCGGATGATAACTGACTATGTTGCAAGTACAAAACTCGCAACATTAAATTTGGCACTTGATGCTGCTCCAACAGCGAGTACAAGTACCTATGATGTCTACATGACCGACGTTGCTATTGCCCCTCTTATTGCCTTACTCACAGGGATCGTTCCAAATGCAGTAGCAGGAGCAGCAAGTGGGTTGGCTATTGTTGGATCAGAGATGATCGCTGATGTTACTAAAATTCATGGTTCAGCTCTAACAGAAACGTCAGGACAGTTAGCTGCAGCGTTTACGACAATGTTTAATGTAGCATCTCCAGTGTTCACCTGCGCATGTATTAATCAAACCATTGACAACCCTACTGCAGCAGCAATTCAAGCAGAGATGGAGGAGAATGGAGCAAGCCTTCTTGATACCATTCGAGACAAGCTCCCCACTAATTATATCATGGGTAGCTCAGTCACAACAGATAAAGATGATGAGATTGATGCAATCAAGGCCCAGACTGATAAATTAATTTTTACAGTTACGAATAAAGTTGACTCAAACGTCTACACTTGGAAGGGAGAGCCCCTTGCAACTCCTGACACTGCTGGATATCCAAAAGTTACAATAAAAACTGGCTTTGGAACTGGCGAGGTCACAGACACCTACCAAGCTAAGCTCTGGGTATTTGATGATAATTTTGGAGGTTTTGATAGATATGAAGTTGTCTTTTTCAAAAATGGCCAACCTATTACTGCTGGCATAACAGATCCCAAAATCCAGGTTATAAAGTCTGCTGATGGTGGTGATCTTATAGCAGAAGATGATCTAACCCAAATTGGAGCTTTAGGTCTTTACAAATATGACGAAGCCACTGATCGAATGATAGGTGGAGTTTCATATATAGCTAAAGTCACAGCTACAATTGATGCTGGAACTCGAATCTGGTATCAACCAGTTGGAAGGGATAGTACAGCTTAATGACTACAAGAGTATTAAACAGAAATTACCTACTTTTTGATGATGAAGAGATTAGATTCGAATCTCTGTTAGTGTCATACGTCCCTTACGAAATCGGTTATAAGAGAGGTCGATCATACCTATTCTTAGATGATGAGGAAAGCCGTTTTGAGTTTTGGCCAACAATTCCTGTAATAATTCCAGTCTCGCTGGGTTATAAAAGAGGTCGACCGTATTTACTCTTAGATGACCAAGAGAACCGTTTCGAGTTCTGGTTAAAGAGTAGAGGAGTATCAGTAATAATTTGGCAAGAGCCAGTTTTACTCCCAATTCCATTTTTAGAACCTTCATTACCTTCTGACATCTTTGCAGAGCCCCTTCTACCTCCTGTTAGCTTAGCAGAGCTCACAATGAATGGAGTTGTTTATGAGGAGGCTATAAGTGCTCTTGGTACTTTCGTTGAGCGTCAGGTTGATAATGTAGTGTTTGGTGAAGCAGTCCCAGGGGCTGTCGCTTATGAAGACGTGACAATCCCTGGAGTTACTTTATCAGAGTCCCTGTTATCTTTCCAGGAGTGGTTAGATGTTATTATTGAAAAGGGAGTGTTTACTGTAGAAGATATGTTCACAGTTGAGGGAATGTTCACAGTTGATCCTCTTATCCCCTGGCTAGAAGCAACTCTTAACGTTGCTCCTTGGACGGAGGTGAACCTGTGAAGCGGTATCTATCCGCTATACTCATATCAATCTTCCTTCTCTGTGATAGTGCTTATTCGCAGCCTATTACAACTACCTACACAGACTTCGCTGTTGCTATCTCTACAATAGGATCAGCAGAGAAGACCCTCATTATTGCTTCCCCTTACAACTTAACCAAGTCTGTCACCGTCCCTGCTAATGTGAACTTATATTTCTTGGAAGGAGGGATAATCTCCCTTGGCAATTATAGCATAACAATCAATGGAACTGTAACAGCAATTGGTTATAAGATATTCAACTACTCTGGAAGCGGAGTAGTCGCCTTTGGAGCTACCTCTAAGCAACGAGAGATTTACTACCAATGGTGGGGAGATGATGCATCAGCCAATAATGCTATAGCTGCTTTAACTTATTATATTCTCTTCCTCTCTGATAGGACTGTCTTTGGAGGGACGGTGGTTGGAGGGGGAGGTGGAGGAACGACAGATCATGCAGTACTCACCCATCTTGATTATGATTCAGCAGGTCATACGAATTTTGAACGTACATTAGGTAATCCCTCAGTAAATGATTATGTTCTATCCAGTACGATTGCAGGAGTTAGATCGTGGATTGTTCAAAGTGGTGGAAGTGGTGGAAGCGGAGCTGGAATGTATATTTATACTCAAGTAGTAGCTGACTCAGCCTGGGTTATACCTCATAATCTTGGTATAAAAGAGGTTATGATTTATGTTGTTGATGAGAATGATGTAGAGATTATACCCGCTTCTAAAACTTGGGATGGCCCAAATCAGTGTACCATAACCTTCTCTAGTGATAAGGCTGGAAAAGCTGTAGTGGGTGGAGGAATAAGTGCTGGAGCCATTACCGATCATGCTTCCCTTTCACATCTTACTTATGCTGCTTCAGGTCATGCAGGATTTGAACCAACAGTAACTAGGGGTAATCTTGCTGTATTACCTACTTCTATTGCAACACTTAGTGGTGAAACTGGTTCGGTTATAGGTGCCGGAACAACGATAACTATTAAGCAGGCAGCTACAGGACAATCAGGTTATCTTACTTCGAATGATTGGAATACTTTTTATGAAAAACAGGACTATCATATTAATCTCAAGGCTATTTCTCTTGGTACTTGGTTAGGTGCAACGTCAATAACTACTCTTGGAACCATTGCTTATGGAGTTTGGCACGGAACGATAATAGAGCCTCTTTATCTTCGCTCGAATACGAAGGACTTTGCTGGAATCGTAGCAGCTGGAGCAAGTTATGTTTCTAAGGTTTGGAAGACGGATGCTTTAGGGAATCCTGATTGGAGAGCAGAAGGAGACAATCAAACTCCTTGGACAAGTGATATTAATGCTGCTGGGTATACTCTGTACGGAAATAGTACATCTGGGGGAAACCTTACATTAGGTTCTACTTCTCATTCAACTAAGGGGAAAATTTATCTGGGTTCAGAAGCAACCATAAATGCGGCTTCAGGTGTTAACAGACTCATAACTTTTAGTGAAAGTAATACACCCGTAGCATATGTTGGAGTTGGTACAGATAATGTATTAAGAGTTATGGAAATTGGCAATCGTAGTCTGGCACTGACCACAAATAGTATTGATCGGTTAACTATAAATGGTTCTGGTGTTGTCAGCATCACAGGAGGAGACCTTCTTGTAGATCGAAATGTCTTTATTGAGGGTTATCTTACATTAGTTAATAATACTCAAAGTTCTACAAATGGTATTATCTACAAAGGTACAGATTGGTTTATTCATAACTTTAATTATGGCTATAATGGAGCAGTAACAACTGATGGGTATAATGTATTTATTGGTAAAAACTCTGGTAATTTTACAATGGGTAGTACTGCAACGCAAAGCTATCAATCAAGTACTAATATAGGATTAGGAGACGATACTCTACGTTTTAATACTAAAGGTTATTCTAATATAGCAATAGGAGTTAGTTCTCTCGCTATTAATACTATTGGATCTCGTAATGTGGGATTGGGACTTGAAACTCTTCAACATAATACCACGGGTGACCATAATCTAGCCTTAGGAACGCAGGCTCTTAATGTGAATACTACTGGATATAGTAATGTTGGAGTAGGAACGTATGCTTTGTTTAATTTAACAACAGGTTATGGTAATACAGCAATAGGAGAAAACACAGGTCTAGGAATTACAACAGGTTCTTATAATACAATTTTAGGAGGAAATGTAACTGGTTTATCTTCGTCATTGAGCAACACAGTTATCATAGCAGATGGAGAGGGACATCAAAGATTATATATAGATTTAAGTGGTAATGTTAATATTCCATCATTAAGTGCATCCTCAGTAGTTCGTACAGATGCTTCCAAGTATTTAGTTTCAATCCCACCAACAGGAATCAACACATACCTTAAATGGAGTGGGAGTGCATATAGTTGGGATACTCCTGCTAGTGGTGGAGGTAGTAATTGGACTCGAAATGATGGAACTATCTACCCTACAGTCACAACAGATGATCTTGTAGTTAAAGCTCCCTGGGCTGATATTAGGGCTTATGGGGGTACTACTTCAGACCTAAAAACTGGTATTGACGCTGCGATTGCAGCAGGAAAGTTATATTTATTAATCCCTGCTGGAACCTTTGCAGTTGGAACTCAAGTTGCAATCTCAACTGCTGGTGTTCATCTAAAAGGGATGGGGCGTTTATCTACGATTATACAAAGAACATCTGGTTTGACTATTCCTCCCATATCAATTAGTGGAAGCAATTGTGTAGTAGAAGATTTGAAGTTTGATGGGAGTCAAAATACAGCTAATGCAAATGCAGATTTAGAAATTGCTTCAGGAGCCGATGCTACTCTAATTAGAAACGTTGAGTTTAATAATTTTTATGACACGGGAATGTCTATAGGCGGAACGAACACTACAGTAGAAACCTGCAGATTTATTGCAGCTACTTCAGGAACAAGAGGTACTTACGGTATATGGTCTGATCCTGGTACGGGAACACCTGCAAATGGAATTACAATTACTAAGTCAACATTTAAGAATGTAAATACTAATGCCTACTTTGGGACAGGACTGAATCTTAAAATTATAGATAATCATTTTGTTAATAATCATCGCCAATCATCTCCAACTGGAGGTGGTCAGATTGCAGTTAAAGATGACACTGCAAATTATAATATCATTATTTCTAATAATACCATTGGTACTGGAGGAGGTAGTGCAGCAAGTGGAATTGAAGTTGATAGCAGAAACATGACTATAACTGGCAATACTATTTATGGTCAACAAGCTCAAGGAATTGCTCTCCAGACTGCTAACTCCACCAAGAATATAGTAATAGTTGGAAATTCAATAAAAGGTTGTGGTGGTGATGGGATTAATGTTCCAGCAGATATAGGAGATTTTATAATCTCAGGAAATAGAATTGTTGGAAATACGGGATATGGGATAGTTACAACGACAGGTGCTGATTACTACGTTATTACTTCTAATAATATAAGGGGTAATACAGCAGGTAGTAAATTAGATGGGGGAGGTTCTCACAAAGAAGTAGTACATAACATAGAATAGGAGCTTATATGAAAAAATTCATTAAAGAAAATAAATTAGCTTCAGCAATAATCAGCTCTTGTTTAGGATTTGCTATCTTATGGGTGATCTGGGTTACGAATGGAATATACTCTGGAAAGCAGGCAGAAGCTATAGCTGGAGAAGTCACAAAACAAATCTCTAAAGATGTTGAAGTAGTAAAGGGAGATGTGAAAGCCATCAGGGATGAGTTAAAAGAACAGAATAAGAAAGCGCAAGAAGATAAAGATAAGTGGTTCAATATTCTCCTTGATATAAAGAAGCAAGTAAAAGATACCAAGAAGTAAAAGGAGGTATTATGAAAGCTTTAATTATTGCAGTCTGTTTAGTATTATTGCTGGCAGGAAGTGTTTGTGCTCAACCTCTCCAGCAGCCCACTACTCCTTATGACAAGGACATTCAGTTGCTGCAAGAAAGGATTGGGAGGTTGCAGGCAGAATTCGAGTTGACTAGAAGAGACTTGATTGATCTAGTAAAGAAACAACAAGACTTCTTGATGGAACAAGCAAAGAAGAGGGCTGAGACTCCCCCAACCCCAGGAGAGAAGAAATGAACTTATCCGAGTTAAGAGCAGAATGGAGAAGAGCATTAAGAGAGACATCTGCAACTAAGTCTGCCTTCACTGATGCAGATGGGAATAAGTTTATTAATGAGGGGATTAAGGATATCTGCATAAAGGGGCTAGCGTTTAGCAAGACTAAAACTGTCACTGTGAGCACAACAGTTGCATCTTATCCTCTTCCATTTGATTATCTGAGGACGATTAGTCTCCTCAATCCTTCTAGTTTGCCCATCATTCCAATCTCTCCGGCTGAGGTAGGGACTAGGTATATAGTCACTGGATACCCACTTTATTATTATGAGAGCCAAACTCTTGCTACACTTGTGACTAGAGCTAAAGACTACAGCTATGCTAAGACCGCTCTCCTCGTTCTTATAACAGCTAATGGCTTCATGTATGAAGTGACTGTAGCTGGGAAGACCCTTAATAGTGACACTCCTAGCCCCACTTATCCAATAGACCCAGGGACGGCTGTTGCAGATGGGACAGCAACTGTTGCCTGTAGAGAGCTTATTACCTATCTCTATGCCTTCACGTTAGTGGATACTCCAACTACAACTGGAGCAGGAACTGGTACATATACCCTAATCTATAATGCACTCGATGAAGGTCTCTATGTAGACACCGACGCTCCCAACTTCCCCTGGGACAAACACCATTTCTTGGTAGATTTTGCTTGCTGGAGGGCGTTGTCTAGTACTAGACAGACTAGAGATGGAATACCCTTTATCACTAATTATGCAAAGAATCTCGGTCTTAATGTTGCTGATTACATTGGAGGAGGAGCACAAGGATGAGCCAGAATTATTCTGAGCAACCAATCGAGTTCATAACCAAAGCCACTACCATGAACTCTCATGATGATCCTACTGCTCTCAAGGAGAATGAGGTTGCTCTGCTCCAAAACTTTGTAAAGAATAATGGAGTATTTGAGGTGAGATTAGGAAAGACTGTCTTGAATGCAGGATACCCACTCGGGCCTCCAGCAGAGTGTTATGGGTTATCTACTTTTAGGCCGCTAGACTCAACTACTACACACTATGTAGCGGTTTGTAATGCTCGCCTTTATGCAGGGCCATCCTTTCCTCTTACCAATACTAACTTAGCTTTGTCGGCATCAACTCTGATGAGATTGGCTCCCTTCAATGGGAGGATGTTAGTTAATGATCCGGCTAAGGGGATGGCTTGGTATGATGGGGTTGATGTAGGATGGTGTGGGATTCCTTCACCTAAAGAGAATAAGTTGATAGAGGATTATGAAACAATAACTGGTTGGTCTGTCACTAATGGCACAGCCACTCTTGACGATACAACTGTCCTTCATGGTAGGCATGGGATTAAGTTTAAGACGGATTCAGGAGCTACTTATTCTCCCCGTAGGACGATTATATCTGTTAGTTTAACAGCTTTCCCAGCTGCTCCAATAGGAGATGCGGCTGCTTCTACTATGAAGGACTTTATCAGGTTGCAACTGGTTAGATCTTTCAAAGCAGACTTCACTAATTGTGATCTTGTATTACAATCTACGACCAATAACTGGTCTTATTTCAGAATCTCGGAGCTCCCTGAGTGGGTTAACAATGATGGGCCAGGATTACTATTTGACCTCTTTATTAGAAAGGATTCCTTTATTACAGGAGCTGGGACTCTGAATTGGGCGAACATCACTGTAACTGGGTTTGATATTGAAGCTCCTACTGGTAAGCAGCCTTTTATCATTGTAGATTGGTTGAGACTAGAGAGGAGTGGCCCTATTACCAAGGAGTATGGGAAGAAGATAACTGACTTTGAAAGTGATGAAACTTGGTCAGTTGAGAGTTTCGATTACACTTATAAGACTAGCCTTGCTCGCTCAATGAAGGTTGCTCAGGCTACAGCTACCTACCGTGCATATAGCCCCGTGTTAGACCTTACAACTATGGATAGTGGAAGATCTGCGGATACAATAGATGCAATCGAGTTGAGAGTGGCAAGGAACAGCTCCAAGGTAGCAGGTACGTTGACCATTGCTTTTAGGGACACTGCAGGTTCCCCTGTGACTGCGAGTTATGCTATTAATGCAGAAAGCATACTCACTCCAAGAATTGGGACTAGCGCTGCTAATGGATTACAAGACCCAACTCTTGTCTTCCAGACTTTCGTTATTAGGAAGTTCGCAAGTGTAGCTCCTTACTTCACTAATGGGGATACTATTAATTGGGCTAGTATAGATAGGGTAACGCTGACTGCTAGCAATCATGCAGGAATCTACTACGTGGATGAAGTCAAGCTTGTTAGGGCTAAGGATAAGAAGATCATAGTTAATTTTGAATCTACTGATGCCTCTCCAGTTGTAACTAATGGCGTAGGTAAGTGGTCGGACAAACGTGCTGATACAGATAAAATTAGGACAGATGAAGGTTCAACTGAATCCTTTCATGTTAGCATAAAGGCTTTAACTGAGTGCACTATTGATGTTACAGCAGCCCTTGATCTCTCTGCTTATGCAAGTGGGATAGGCACTCAAGACTCAGATATGCTTGGCCTCTGGATATGGATTTCTAACTCCAAGTATATTGAAGAGATTAGCATATTTTATGATACCTCTGGAGGGACGTTTGCTGAATATTATAGTAAGCAGCTGCTTAGAGGGGCTGGTCAGATACCAGAGATTAAAAAGAACTGGTTTGAGGCAAGATTTCAAAAGAGAGAGCATACACAAATCCCCTCTTCTAGCCCAGTTGGAACATGGGCTACAGTTAATAAGGTTAGGGTTAGAATTGCTACTACGAAAGATGCAGGAGTGGAGTTGTATCTAGATCAGTGGTTAATCCAGAGAGGAGATGCGCCTTCTGGCAGATTTCAATTTGCTGTCACCTATCGTAATGCTAGAGGAGCACGATCTGAGCTTTCTAATATCTCCGCTCCTGTTGAGGTAAAAGGTGGTGGCGTGATGCTCTCCAACGTCCCTGTATCCTCTGGCTGCATTAGAGAGGTCTGGCAGATTGGTGGTCTCATTCCGAGTTGGAAGTTAGCAGGGATAATAGGAGATGATGAGTCTACCTACTTTGAGAGCTTCCTTACTGAGGATGAGTTGGGGGTAGACCTTCCAATTCTCTATGCCCAACCAATGATAGCAAAGACTTTCTGCATTTATAACAACCTAGTTATTAGGGCTAACCTAATCGAGCTATCTGGAGGGTATAGGCACAAGACAGCTGTAGCCATTGGAGTTGAGGAGTCTATTGATGAGGTAGATGCTCTTTCCATCTTCGATGTGGGGAAAGAGGATGGGTATGAGATACTAGCGCTAATTCCATTTCAGGATAGGATATACGTGTTCAAGGAGAAAGGGATAGGATCCTTTGATCCCTATAATCTGGCCCAAAGACCTATTTGGTACTCTAGAGAGATTGGCATACTCAATCCCTTTGCTTGGGCAGTTGATCCTATTAGAGGAGTGATAATCTTTATTGGAACGGATAAAGAGATTTATACCTTTAATGGAACATCCAGCCCAGACGATAGCTTGAATACCAAGCTTGGCAACTATACTGCTCTCATCCCAGATACTCATGTGGGGAGGGTAGTGGGAGAGTATTTTAACGGTGTTGTGTATTTCTCTATGCCTCAATATGGAGACATAACTAATACTACTATCCTCGTTTTAGATATGATAAATCAGTGCAACTCAGTATTCTTAGGCTGGCCTACTTCCATCTTCCATGTTAAATCTTATGCTGGAGAGACTTCCTTGATAGGGGGAGTAGAGGATATGAATGGGTTACTCTTTACCTTGCTAAGTGGGCAGACTGATAATACAACGGTTATAGTAGGGATAATTAAGACAGCAGATAGATCACCTGACCCAACCATAACTGGGCAACTAGCCACTCTGTATCTAGTCTCCAGGAAGCTGTCCTCAACCAGTGGAACCATATTGATTGAGCCCTGGTATGATTTAGCAGACTCTGGAAACAACATTAGTTGCGCTGTGGATGACGATACTCATAAGAGAGAAGAAATGGGCGTGCCATCTCCTGCCTACTGGCCCACCTATATGGGATTCAAGATTACCACAGGGACGGCAAGGGTAGCAATTAGGTCGCTTGCATATTCTAGAAGGGATGAGGCAAGAAGATGAAACCTCCAATGAACTTTACCTTTGGGAAGGATAATAAGGAGACGGAGAAAGTGTTAAGAGGGATTATCTCTGACGTTTATGATAGAATAGGAGCGGTACAAGCAGCTCCTGTTTCAACTGTTGCTCAACCGTCCCTGAGGGTAATCCAAGCTGTAACAGCTCCTGGGCAGATAAAAGCACCCATTATTGCTATCCCAGGCCCAGATTTTCCAAAGATTATTCCTCCAACGGTTTATGTGGGAGGGACTCTTGCAGGGAGTGTCATACCGAGTAGCTTCTATCTTGACTTGAGATTGTATGATGACTCTACTACCATAAGGCACATTACAGCAAATTGGTTGTCCTTGCATGATAATTCTTCTCCTTGGCAAACACTTGGATTGTCAACTGTGGATCTTACTAATGTCATTACCACCGCTGGCCCCATTGTCAATGGGAGAGATCAATCAGCTGCTTTCGCTTCTACTTGGATTTATTTCTTTGTCATTTATAACTCCGCCATGCGAACAGTTGGAACATTATCAAGCTTGAGTAATACTGCTCCAACCCTTCCAACTGGATATGATTACTTCATGTATGTTGGAGCGAGCTACGTGACTAGTGGTGAAGTGATGTCTGGTAGTGCACAGTTTAATGATCGCTGTTACAGATCTACTGACGTGCTTATTGATGCTGAGCCAGCAGTCGCTGATATCTTTGAGGAGCATGATATCTCAGATGCTGTACCTCCAACAGCGAAAGTTGTCTCTGGTCAAATGGGAGCAAGTTCTACTATCGCAGGGAGAACAGGATTAATAGTAGCTGCTTCTATTACAGGGCTTTACTACTGGGCGACTGTTATAGAAGTAATAACGATAGGAGTGAATGACTACTATCCTGCGTCTGCAGTAACTTATATCATCCCGCTGCTCACTTCACAAAGACTTTACTGGAAGGGATTGGACAAGGTGGCTAAGTTCTATGTTAGTGTTAGGGAGTATATTGACGACGTATGAGCGTGAAATTCTTATCAACTGGAGAAGAGTTTAAGAAGCTAATCCCATTGGTGGAGGAGTTCTCAACTAGGACTGAGTCCCCCTTGTGGCAGAACCTACACGAGGTTACGCTTGCTATGCATGGAGCAACGTTTGTGATCTTTTATGAGAGAGAAGAGTTACCGATTGCTTATATCTGTGGGGCTCCCTTGCAGGGAGAGAACTTCATGATTTCACAGTCACTATCCAAAGACCCTGGGGTTACTATGCTCCTTTACAAGTCCCTGGAGAATAAGTTGCAAGACTTGGGATATAAGAGGATACTCTTGCACTGCAAATGTAATCCTAGAATATTCAAGAAGTATGGTTTTAACTTTTCACGGTTCTTGTTGAGTAAAGAACTCGGAGGCTAATATGGTACAATTTGGTGGAGGCAGTAAATCTTCCTCAGCACCTACTTGGTTGTTGGGGAGAGGCAAGACGAAGAAGATGGGAGAGCAGATGTTGGGGCAAATCTGGCCAATGGCTTTCTCTGGTGACTTCTCTAGCCCTCTTGCGAGAACCCTTTACAAGCTCTCTGAAGGGGAAGCGAGTAAGAAGAAAAGAGAGGAGATGGCTAGTCTAGAAGGGCAAAGAGGAATGTCATCTCCAGCTAAGACAGCTGCAGTCTCTGGGCTAGCGAGCCAAGCAGTCACTGCTGCAGCAGGAGTACCTACTCAGATTTGGGGGAAGTTGAGAGATGAACTTACGAGCTTCCTTCAACCGTCTGGACAGACTAGTACTTCTTCGACTGGCTCAAGTTATGGAGTTGGCTGTCAATGTAGAATCTTCACTGAGGATTGGACGAGAGAGCTAGAAAGTCGGGTGAGAAAGTTCAGAGACGATCATTACTTGCCAACCTCATTTGTGTCGCTAGGCTACAAGATGATGGCTAGTTGGCTGGTGCCCTTGATGCTGAGATCTAGGATTATTAGGAAGTTGACTAGGCTACTCATGTTGAAGCCTATGGCTAAGTTTGCCAAGCTTTACTATGGCAAGAATCCAAGAGCCATGTTATATCTTCCAATTTGCTACTTCTGGGTAGCCACATGGAGCTTAACAGCGAGGATTAAATATGCTATTCCCTGAAGATCACTTTCAACACGAGTTGACTCTAGAGTGGTGGTACTTTTGGGGTAAGATAGGCAACTCTTTCTTTCACCACGTTTTGTTTAAGAATAGAGTAGGAAGAGAACAGAGGCTATACCTTCACTGTTCACTAGATGATGAGTTCAAGGAATATAATGAGGAGGAGGTTAGCAATTATGGTTACTCTACTGGCTTTAGGATGGGTAGGTTTTTTATTAACAATAATTATCTTCGTACTACTTTGCGGCCTTGCTGTGACCCTGTTGTGCATAAAGATACCCTAGATGAGAAGTACTACTCTATTCCCTTCTTAAGAGGGGTAGATACTAAAGGTAGAATAATAGAAGCTTGGTTTGACCATGAGTACTTTAATCCTACTATATCTAAACATAAGTTCTCTTGGGATTGGATAAGTGTTAAATATCTAAATGGAGATTATAGTGTGAAAGCAACAGGTAAATATAGTACGGGAAGTAAGCTGAACATGAAAGGGGAGATAATTCCTTTGGCTGAGGAGATTATATTCACCCCTAAGTTTGGGCTATTATACTCAGAACAGCCAATTAAAGTTGTATTAAATAGTAAAACTATTGCTTACGGGATGAGAGAGAGAACTTATCCAAGGAGGTAAAAAATGGCTTTCAATCAGTTTCAACTAGATCTAGGGCCTCTTTTTAATATGATAAGTGAGCTTGCTGAGCCTAAAGAGAAGAGAAGGGCTAAACAGAAGCAAGGCGCTATGGAGAAGCTAGCTCAGTTAAAAGCGGGTAGCTGGCCACAAGAGATGCAAGAGGAGTATCTTAAATCATTTCAATATGATCCTGGGGTGCTGAGGAGCATATTTAGGCCAAGTGAGAGAGGGGAGGATTACTTGTTTGAAGTCCCTGGGACTGAGGGGGCTAAGATTAAGACTCCACTCAAGGGGAGAGTTAAAGAAGGCCCATTTATGAAGAATTTTATGGAGAGTTGGGAGACTCCTACCAAGCCAGTAAAGTGGGTTCCAACTAGCCAAGAAGAGGCACTTGGATTCGAGAAGGCAAAAGCTGGCTTGAGGCCTCCAGGAGCGTATCACCCTACAACTAGGGAAGAGTTGATAGCACTTGAGAAGGAGAAAGCTGGATTAAAGCCTCCTGGAAGATGGCAACCTAAGACAGAAAAAGAAGCTCTCGAGTTTGAGAAGGAGAAAGCCAAACTTAAGGTTAAGCCTGATAAACCCTCTAGTATAAATCCTGCTACTAGGAAAGATGTCAGAAAGCAATTAATGAGGCTCTACCTCACTGACCCAACTCGCTATCTAGGAGGGCTTAACAAGGAAACATACAACGAGTTGATGACAAGCCTAAAAGGTTCCACAAAGACAGGTACTCCATCCCCAGATCAAGCACTGGATATGTTCACCAAGGTACTAGCTCCAGAGGGTCAACGTGCTTTTGACATAATCGCAGGGATGGCAGAGCAGTATGTCAAGAAGCTAGGAGTACTAGGAGCGGTGAATCAGGCTATTAAAGATTATAATGCAGCTAGAGGCCAAGGGGGTGTTCCTCAGAGACCTCAGTCCTCAGCTACTAGCCCTTATTCAGGTATGTCTGATGCAGATATATTGAAGGAGCTTGGGAAATAATGACTAATGTATTCAAGTTGCTCCAACAAATAGCTGAGAAGAATAAAGGTAATCCTCGCTAGCTAATGGAATACGGAGAGAACCCTCCTATTCAACCTGGAGCAATTTGCAGATTTAGTAAGAGTAGTTGAAGCTACTCCAAGGAAAGCAATTGAACATATATTGGTCACGGTAGTGAACAAGAACAGGCCTTTAAACAGTTATCAAAAATGCCATCAAAAAACCCTTACATGAATGTTTATAGATTTTTACAAGACCTAATGAGGCAGTAATGGCTTTTTGGGAAGAAGTAAAAGACTTATTAAAGTCTCCACAGAGGGCAGCTAAGAGAACAGCTGCAGAGTACCCTTGGATTAGGAAGCTCTCTGAGTTAGCTACTCAGATTGCCGAGACTCCTGGAGCAGATATTGGGATGGTGCCTCTTGGGATGACCAAGATGCAATATGTAAAGAAGCTAGCTGAGATGGGAGCGTCTCCTGAGGTGCAACAGGCTGCTAATAGAGTAGCAAGAAAGGTATTAAAGAACATAGATGTAGTAGGTACTTTTGAAGAACTGGGCAAGACACCTGGGTGGGGAGGGAGGGCATCAGCCTCTATATGGTCTAAGGCAAGACCTTCATTACCTTCATTTCCTATTTCTCAAACCAAAATTGCCTTCAGGCCAAGTGCTATTAAATCATGGGAAGGAACAACAACTGTGGGGCACGAGCCTGCGCATGACTTGTATTTTCGACTATCTGAGGACTTGCGAGGGTTGCTAACTAAATCTTATAGGAAGCTGACCATTGAGCATCTTGAAGATCTAACGGATATGTTTCAGGTAAGTTTACATGATGCAAGTGAGCTATTCTCTGAGGGATATGGTGCTTATTTATCAGGTAAAAGGCACCCTGCTTTCAAGGAGCTTCCTGAGTTCTTCAGGCATGTAATTAAGCAGCAACACAAGTTAGCGAGATAACTATGCCAAATATCAACCTCCTACTAGAAGCAGAAAAAAGAGGTATCCTCCCAGAGGAGAAGAGAGCTCTCCTGGAAGAGGCAAGGAGGAGAGGATTAATTCCAGGGACTCCGATTAAGCCTCCTACCTCAAATATTGAGCCAAGTGCCTCGACCCCCATCCCTGAGCAAGAGGGAGGTTGGAGAGAGCTTTACCGAGCCCCCCTTCGCTTGCTTGAGTTCCCTGAGCAGGTCGCTCTCCAGACAGCAAAGGGCCAAGCAGAGGAGCCCATTACTGGCATAAAGGAAGCTATTGGTATGCCCTGGGCAAGAGGGATAGGGAGAGCAGCCAAATATGTTGCAGGAACTCAACCTCGTGCAGAGAGACCTGGGTTGCTAGCGGAGCCATTTATTAGAGAAGCAACTGACCCTCTAATGTATATGGGATGGGGGCTGGGGAAGGCTATTGGCAAGAAGCTAATTCCCAAGGCGCTGAGGCCTATTGAGCCTCTTGCTCTTCCTATTGGGAAGGTGACTGCTGCTGCAGAGAAGGTAGCTCCGGCTACAAAGCCCCTAGGGAAGGGAGTAAAGGCTGCTAAGCAAGCTGCAGTTAGACCTCCTTCCTCTGTTAGCACTCTTGTAGATGACTCTCCCCTTGCATTAAGAGAGGGAGCAACTCCCAAGGAGATTAGAGATGTCTTCTCTGGAGCTAAGCATTCTCAGATAATGAGAGGCAATTACGTAGCTGAAGATGTAAAGAAACTCGTTCCAGACTTAATTGATAGGCAAGCACTGGCTCTCTATAGGGACGTTGGAGGTAATACTACCAAGCTCTCCAATGCTTTGAAGAGTGACAAGTTCAAGGGCTATGAGGCTATCCTTGGAAGAGCAATCAATCTTCCTGAGAATGCTAAGCAAGCAAATACTCTCCTAGATAAGTATTTCAGAGAGACTGGAAGGGCTGGAGTAAAGAATGGCTTCCTTAAAGAGATGCTAGACAATTACATTAATAGATGGTGGGCAAGGGAACCTGTAACTAGACTTGTTACTGGTAAGACCCCCAGAACTGGCCTACCTAAAACCACTCCTCATGCTCTGCAGAGAAAGTGGAAAACCCTCCTCCAAGGTATCCAAGGTGGAGGCAAGCCAGTCACTCTGGATGCAGCGGATCTAGTCAACATTCACAGCAGAGAGTTTGCTAGTGTGCTTGTAAATAATAAGTTGTTAAAGGGATTAGAGAGGACTGGTTTAGCCATTAAGACGACAGTGAAGAAAGGCTTGCCAGAGGGATATGTAAGAATTGGTAATACTAATACTGCAGTCCCTGATTATCTTGCTACAGGGTTGAAGGCGATAATTGAGCCTAACTTTGTAAGCAGAATTGATATGCTAAGAGGTATCCCTAAATATCAAGGATTCGTGAAGACAGTTGATCTATCCCTTTCCTTTTTTCACCACTTCGCAATGACCATGCAGTCCCTTTACGAGACTAAGTTTGGCTTGGAGCTCCTTAATCCCAAGCTCTGGAAGTTTGTTAAAGGGGTAGATTTTAGGGCACTCGAACTAGATGGCTTACAGCATACTCTTATGACTGCTAATGTTGATGCTAACATGGATATAATGAGGAAACTCTCTAAGGGGAACGAAGGGTTGGCAAGGATAGTCAATGCTCCTGGATTGAGATATGGATTCTGGTTGATGAGGAAGAATAACGAGTTCTTATTTGAGAAGCTACAGCGCTGGCTTAAGGTAATGAGTTATGGAAAGTCAACTAGCAAGTGGTTAGGAAAGCATCTTGGTGCAAGTAATGAGGAAATAGCAGTGGCCAAGAGAAGTATAGCTCATGAGATTAACGCAGTTTATGGAGGGCTTAACTGGGAGTCCCTAGGAAGAACCCCAAGCTTTGTAGCCCTTAATAGAATACTCTTCCTCGCCCCTGATTGGACTTGGAGTAATGTAATCTTGGCTAAGCAAGCCTTCCAAGGAGGGCCAGGTGGAGCAATGGCTAGAGCCCATTATGTCTCAGCATTGACTGGAGCAGGCATTATAACAGAAGGGCTTAACAAGTTGATAACTGGTCACTACACGAATGGAAATGCTCCTGGGCATCAATTCGAGGTAGAGGTAAGGCCAGGAATTTATGTTTCACTCTTTAAGGGAGGAGTTGGAGATTTGATGAGAGCGGTTGGATTAACGAGGGAGCTAGGCCCACTTGCTGGGCTAACCAAGTTCGTAGCAGGAAAGGCTGCTCCATTTGTTAGAGGTGCGGTGGGCTTACTGGGGAATGTTGATCCTTATTCTAGGAAGATTTATAGCTTCGAGAAAGATTGGCTAGAGAATACCAAATCCTTCTTGAAGTATGCTTATACTACCTCTGGCCCTATCCCATTTGGGCTGGGACAGAATATTAGGGAGTATTATAAAGGAGAGGAAGACCCTTGGAGTTACATCTTGAGTGGAGTTGGGATTGGGAGGCCAGGGCAGACTAGTGAAGAGGCAGCCGAGAAAGAGAGAAAGAAAGCTAGAAGAGGAATGAGACCACAGAGGCCAGAGAAAGTTAAATGAGACCGCACTCCTTCCTCATTCTTTACTGCTCGTAAAGGGCCACCTCCTCTCTTTACAAAGGAGTGCGGTTTTAATTTGACTTAAAAGGAGATAATATGACGCAGATAGCTAGTTTATTCGGTGGACTTGGTAAAGGGTTTGGCTCGCAACTAGGAATCCCTGGAGCAGCGAGTAAGGCTGCGGGAGCCCTGGCCAGTGAGAATCCCTGGGCAGCCATTGGAGCTAACATGGGAACGATATTGGGAAAGTGGACAGGGATGCCACAACTAGGAAAGAACCTCGGGCTTAGAGAAGCAGTAGGAGGAACAGAAGGTGTTTACAAGACTCCAGCCCTCCAGCGCAGAGGAGCAACGTCCCTGATACCAATTCCTCCACAGGGAGAAGAAGCTCCTGTTATTCCTCCTATCAAGGAGACTCCCCTTCCTCCTCCAAGTGATCTGCCTCCAGAGGGAAAGTGGTGGGAGAAGGTAAAGAAGATAGCAAAGAAAGCTCCTCAGGTTAGCATGACTCGTACTCCACCTCCAGCAATACCATCAGCTCCTACTCAAGAATACAAGGGGCCAGGTGCTAAAAGGAGGTATAGCGGAGAAGGGGCTAAGGAGACTTTCCTCTCAACTGCTCCTGTTGAGAGAATATCCACTCAAAAGGGGAAGGGAATAATGCTCACTCCACAGGAAGAGGAAGCAGCTCTTGCAATGGCTAGAAGTGGGAGGAGCCAGGATGAGATTTATCAACTTATTGTTAATCTGAGAAAGTTGAAGGCAGGGGTTTACTAACTATCTTACGCCCTCGATTGTTAATCCCTGTTCCCTTTTCCAGTCTGCAAACTCAAACTGAGCATCTTGGAGAGCCTTTTGCAGAGCTCTAGTATCATTAAAAGAGAACTTAGTATTGAGCACTATTATCCTGATGCACTCGCAGTCTTTATCTAGGTAGACTGAGAATTTTCTATCCTCTGTCATTGTTAATCTCCTTCCTCAATTTTTGAGTCAAGATACTTATAAACTACATCTCCAACTCCTCCTTCACTTGTGCAATGCTCCTTGATCTCTCCCATTTCTTTAAGCTGCTTAATAATACCCTCAAAATCCTCCCCTATCAAACAATGCTTAAATCTTTTCAATAGTGTCCTCCTTGATAACTCCCCTTCATTCTTTATATCCTCTAGCACCGTATCTAGATAAGTCAACCTAGGAGATGCAACTGTCCCTTGATGTGCAAATAGCATTGTCTTTTCCAGCTCATCAAACAACTCAATAGACTGCTCAATATGATCTGTATTAACCGCCATATCATCTGATTCAGAGGCAGCTAGTAGCATTGCTACCTTCCTTACCAAATCGTGCTTTTTGCTATAGTAAGGGTCTAGCCTCCTATCCTCATTCCTCGTCTTACGTATAGTCTTGCCCCAAGTCGTAAACAGAGCTTTGGTCTCTTGAGAGACAAAGTAACTCCCATTAAGAGATGCAATGCTCTGCAAGTCCCTGAGCAACTTTTCCTCCTCTTCCAACACTAATTGTATTTTAGTAGGCCAAAACTCTTCTTGCTCCCAATCAGGGACTGCTATAGGGATTATCCTCGCTCCCAACCCTCCAGTCATCACATCAACGCTTCCCAGGGACAACCACTCAGGAGTGCTTGCTCCAGCAATGGCTACACAGGGATTCTTAATATCATACTGCCCCATGTTTTGCGTCTCGTACTGACACCGCCTCCCATCATACATATTGGTGAGATTCTCTATTAAAGCAGAGTCCCTGATTATTCCCTTAACTAGTACCTTGAACTCGGTAATGTGAATATATAAATCTCCTACATTAACTGGGCTCTTGCCAGAGGCTACGGCCAGTCTAGAGAATAATCTAGGAAGAGTGATAGCTCCCTGTAACACGTTAATGTCTATCTCGGCCTTCTCTATTAGTTCTAGGGCTAGTTGAATAGAGGTAGATTTATAACCTACTCCAGCTGGAGAGACTAGCACCATGTAGATATTTGGATGGAGTCGGTAATAGCCTGTCTGCTCGATTGCACCACTAGACTCCATCCAAACATTTCTCTTCAATACCGCAGAGATAGCTCCGAGGGCACTCCAGATCTTGAAGACAGGAGGGGAGCCTTGCTTACTAGTGTAGATTAGGTATGATTGGATGAAGCCTTCGTTACACTTACGGGTCATTTAAATACCAATTCTTCAACTACCTTTAACAAAGTTATTGCTCCCATTGGAATAGATATAGCATCCAAGAAGTCTCCATCTTGGCTCATACTGGTGCTTATAACAACATAGTCAGCTTCGCTCTTGGCAAGTATCCCTATGGACTTCACCTTCCCAGGCTCACTTATCACGTCTTGTTGGTGCCAGCCTTCTGTCGTATCAGCATCTATTCACTCCACGTATACTACTTGGAGTTCCTCATAATGGAGAAAAGAAATATAACCAATCACTCCAGCGGACGTTCAAAACGCCGCTGAGTTCAGTCGTTATATTTCCGCATCAAACATTTCGGCAATTTTTAGAGCCAAGGTTGCAACCTGGATCGCTTCTTTAACTACCTCATCCTTGGTTCCGTTTCGGTATTCATATTCTCCGATGGCCTTGGCTAATTCTCCAAGTTCTTCGGTCGTATAGGTAAGCCATTCAAACGAGGTATGAATTTGAACGCCCCATTTCATTAATTGGGAGCTATTCTCATTTTGGATTTTCTTTATGATCCATGCATCTTTCTCCAAACATCGGTCGATATACTCTTTCATGGAGTTCCTCAAATGTTACTTTTCCCATCTTTCACCTCGTTTTCCCTCTACAGGAATTTTAAAAGATGTCCCTTTCCAGAATATCTCTTTATCAAACGCCCTAGTCACCAACTCATCTACCTCTTCCCCCTTCCCCTTATCGTGCTCAATCACCAGTGAATCAAATCCCTCTTGCACTATCTTCGCATGAGAGGGGAGTTCAAATTCCAATCTACACTGTGCCTGATGAGCAAGCTCCGCTACTGTTGATTGAGGGGTGTGAGCATAGGCTTCTCGGAACATATCCTCTCCCCACCTCTCCCTAAAGTACCTAACCCTACCAAACGGAGTGACTAGCTTTCTGGACTCTTGTAGCACCCTTCTCACCTCTGCGTGCCAGACTGATTCGATCTCCGGAGCATACCTATCATACGTTGCAAGTATCCTCTTAGCCTCTGCCACAGGCTTCTTGATAATTGTTGCAAAGAGGTTTGGTCCGAGTCCATAGTTTCTCGCATGAACTGTTCTCTTGCCAACATCATACTCCTCCTGCGTGATTGCCTTCTCTTCCTTCGCATAGATCCACCCTGCTACCATAGTGTGTATTTTCTCGTGCTTATTCAACTTCTCCAAGAATCTTCTCGACTGAGACATTATCGCTACAGGCCAAGCCTCTGCTTGCCACAGATCATACATTGTGAACTCTTTCCCCGTCCCTGGGATAAACATAGCCCTAATATCTGTCCTTCCATTTTTTGCAGGAGGTACGTTTTGGAAGTCAAGCCCTACTCCTCCAAACATTTGTTCACAAGATGATCTCCCTGTCTTAGTCCCACATGGCTTGTAAAGCCCCCTATACTTACCATCAGGAGAGGGCCTTGCCTTGAGGTAAGCCCCAATCTCTTTACTGATCCCTCTCGCCTCCATAAACATTTTAAATCTCTCATCAGGGTAGCGAGCAAATAGTTTCTCCAAGGTCTCTTTGTTGGCTGTAGGGCGGTGAGTCTTCCTGTGATATTGAGTGGGTATCTTCAAGTCCTCATACAAGAATTTCATGATCTGTTTAGGGGACTCTACATTGATTGCGTAGCCTATTTTAGTTGCTAGATCTATATTAAGGAGGGCGAGCTCCTCTGTGCGTTCTTGGAGGATTCTCTGCTTCATCTCCTCATCACAGTGCATCCCCCTTTGTGACAAGCGGAAAGTGGCTCTAACCCTGTTCATCTCATAACCTGTAAAGAAGTTATATAACCCTTCTTTCCTCAACTCTGTCGTGAGCTTGGACTCTATTATCAGTGGCCCCTCACAGTCTTTCCCATTATAATCCCACAGCCTCTCACTTGGGGTATAGGTTGCCCAAGTCTCCCCTTCATCTTTAGGATCATCTTTGTAATAGGGGATGTCTGTGTAGATTGAGGTTAGGAAGGCTAGTGAATGGGGAAGCTCTGGATCAAGCACGTAGTGTGCTACCATTAGATCATACCAAGGTGGGCTTGCTTCCCCTATAAAAGGGAAGAGGAAAGTTAAATCGTAGTTAATATTCTGACCAATCTTAAGAGCATCACTCTGAAATAGTTGCTCAAGGAGACTCCAAATAATACTCTCCTCTTCCCGTGAGTAGTAATTACGATAGCCATGTTTAAAAGGAATACAGAGAGAAGACCTCTTACCATTTATCCAACCTCCTAATCCTACACATGCAATCTGCTTACCACCAACTACCTCAATGTCGAAGGTGAATCTGTCAAGAGCCCCAAGTATTCTAGTGTAATCGTGGACTTGGCCAAGTGTGGGCCTTGTGATAGTGGAAAATGTCTCCGTCGTGTGGCCAGAGTTTGCAACTCGGAGAGCCTTTTTAATGTCTGCAATAACAACTCCTCTAGCAGACCATACCTCTCTGACAAAACCAGGGTGGAGGGTTGGCAAGCAGGTATAACCTGGTATAAGTGTTGAGGGGTAAATTGATCCTCTATGTTTCGTAATGCCATCTTTACCTGTGAGTACATTAAGGGCCAAGTCACCAAGCGGAACACAAACTCTACAATCAATGCCTTCCAGTTCCTCTTTAAGGAAGGGGATAAAGTCTTCAACTCCAAGCCCGAGATCTCCAAGCCTCTCAACCTTGTTCCCTGGTGGCCTAACCTTAACCACATTAGTAATGTACAAGCTCTCTCTTGATAGCCCTGTTGATGCAAGAATCTCCATAAGTATCTTGCCATCTGTTCCCACAAAAGGCTTACCTTCACTCTCTTCCTCCTGACCTAGACTCTCCCCCACTATCACTAGTCGTGGATTCTTTGGCCCGTCTCCCCCTACCACTTTCAGTCCCAGGGACTTTACCTTCTCTAGCATTGTTGAGCTCCTTTATCTCTTTCCCACATTTTCTACAATGAGTCTGTAGTCCAGTCCAGTGTCTAGAGCTTCTGTAGAACTCTTCCTTAGGAAGAAACTTCTTACATCTAGAGCACCAGACTTCATCCTCCTTATTTGATAGCTTTCTTCGCCCAGATAAGAATCCCTTGTCTGCTGCGTCCTTCATATTAATTGAGTGATCTCCAAGGAAGAGATGCTCTGGATTACAACAGCTCCGGTTATCACAGCTGTGACACACTAATGGATAAGCAAGAGGTAATGAAGAGAGATCTGAGAAGGCAAGATAAGAGACCCTATGAGCCAAGAATAATTCACTCTTGGAGCTCACTTGTCCATATCCACGTGCAGTATACCCAGTAAAGTTCCAACACTTGCTCCTTGGGTCTAGAACAAGTCTTGGCTTAATACTTCGCTCAAAGATTCTTTTCGCTTCTTCCTTCATTAGTTCTTTTCTCATCTTTTTCTTTCTCCTTGAAATACCTAATCAATGCAGTTCTCACTATAAAGGAAAGATCTCCATAAGGGCGCTTTAAGTGCGCTCGGAGTTTCTCCTCTAAGTCCTCTGGGAGCACGACTCTAATTGGCTTCCTTTTCACCTCTTCCCTCCTCCTCTCTCCGTTACCCCTATAAGCGACTGGAGTAGTGTCTTGTTCCATTCTTTCAACGTATATACTTCTCTCTCGTAAACCTTAGTTAGATAGTTATCTACTTCATCTCTTCCCCTTATATATCCCACTCCTATCCCTATACACAAGCCTAAGAGAAAGATAATTATATATTGTCTAATACCATCCCAATTAATCATCTCGTTCACTCCTTTCACAATTAGGGCATCTTAGAATATAGTGAGTCCCCTTCCCTTTACTCCAATGAGCAACGTCCTCTAGCAACTCTCCACACTCAAGACATTTAGGATTTACTGAATCAGGTTCGAGTTTTGGCATTACTGTCTCTCCTTATCGCATCAAGTTGCATCTCTAACTCCTTGATACGAGATTCGGCTTTCTCAGTTGCCCATTTAACATAAACTCCATCCCAATGATCAGGGTCGGCTGTCATAATTTGTTGCAACCCTTTCACTTTGAAGAGGAGAGCTTTGATATAATCTATAACTTCTCCCTCTTCTATAAGGGATTCTCCAACTACAATTCCAGAAAACTCATTATCCTTAAAGGCAAGTCCTAATTTGGGAATCTCTTGTGGGTGTGGGTCAAAGGATTCCAGTTTACCTTTTTTTACTCGTAATGCTTTATGGCCTACTTTACGCTCCCCAATCTCTTTTATATCCACTTTCTCCTCCATCAAGTTGGCGGCCAGCATCTCATAGCGAGCGCAGGGACTTTGCGGGCCTGGTGTTGCTACGTTTGGATAGATACTGACCACCAACTTTCATTCTTATTCAAATCTCAGAGGGAATCTGATCTCCTCAAATCCAAGATTCACATTTACCAACTTACAAAAGTCCGTAGATGGTAACTCCGGAACAGAAGTACAGCCAATTCCATCACTTGCTGACTTAATCACAACTGCTACATTTTCACACAGCTCAATATAATACGTATACTGCTGTGGCCCACAGGGTCCAATGAAGCACTGAAGAGGAACAGGGATAATAGTATCTGCAAACTTTAAAGAGTCTTTTACATAAGCTTTTCCCGTACATGCTACATTGTCAAAGTAGAACCTAAACTGGTTGTCTGAAGGATCGGAAATTGGAGGAGTAACAATCTTTCCTATTCCTAATTCAGAGATGAGATAGTAGATTTTATTAAGAGTAGGATGTTTGATTGTATACCCATCTCTATACTCTGTAACCATGTTCTGACTATTCATTTCGGGTATCTCTCTCATCCCTACGAGAGTACCTAAGTTCTGATTATTAGCATCAAATGCCTTAGCTACTTCTCCCTTTTCTCCTTGTAAACCAGTTGCTCCTGTAGCTCCCGTTGGCCCAGCTACTCCTTGTAAGCCCTGGTCTCCTTTAGCTCCCTGTGCTCCTACTGGCCCTTGTAGCCCAGGAATACCTAAGCTGTTGATTGTAAGAAAAGTCTCAGATTTCAAACATTTCCCTGTTGCTGGTAAGAATCTTAATACTCCCTTACTGTTCTTACATAAACCAATTTCATCTGCAAGTGCAACACTAGTCAACAAAATCACACTCAATGCAATTACCAATTTAATCTTTTTCATTTTGTCCTCCTTTTAGTTTAATTAGATTATGCTTGTTTTACCCTACACGCAACCCCAAGATGTAAGCATCACCTCCTTTATTATTTATAGCCTCCCCATTTGATCCCTCTTCCTCAACGCCCCTGAGCGAACTCGTTTGGAGTAATACTTCTCATAGAGATGCTTGTTGTGGTCTCTTTGTCTCTCCATCTCTGCAGAGAAGAATATCTCTCCACATATTATACACCTAGTCTCCCATTCATTTTCAAGGATGAGGAAGTGAATTTGGAGTAGACCATTACACTTGGGGCAGCTCATCTTTCTTCTCCCTAATTGATTCTATCCTAACTATTGCAGGTTCTATCCCTCTGAATTTTATAATTCCATCTCCTCTAATCTCTAAAACGCTTTCAGGCCCTATGATAAGAGGAAGGTGAAAGTCTAGAACACAGCCTCCATTGTAAACTATTGAGGATAAATAGATCATACTTCTTCTCCTCCTCCTCCCTTCTCAACATCACAAGTAAACTCAGCAATTCCCATACTTGCTACTTGCTGAGCCTCATAGTAGAATGCACTATCCTTCTCTATCTCGATTGCTCTCCTATTCATCATCCTGCAGGCTAACCCGAATACTCCACTCCCACAGAAGGGGTCAATCCCTAACTCATTAGGGACGCTAGCCAGCTTAATTAAGCACTCTATTAAACTCAGGGGCTTTTGATTGGGGTGAACTTTATTAATGACTGATGGATGATGTAGAATGTTAAAAGCCCCTGGGACTTGAAGAGGTTTAGGGCTTCCTTTGCTTGCAAAGAATATAGGATCATAGCACAGAGTATAAGATGAATAGGGTGTCTGGTTGCCACTTGGAGAATGATGCCAGATAAGAGGAACCTTGGCTACTCTAAATCCAGTTTCCATTAGCATTATAAGATTAGCCTCATACTGCGCTATTGCAAAGAAGAGGTAAAGATGTGCTCCAGGTTTGAGTACTCTGTAAATCTCCCTAAATATAGGAACCTGCCACTCTACATTATCCTCATCACCTATCTCCGTCCCTATCCAATTCCCTCCTGCATCTTTCTGTATCCTCTTGTTATCATCAAACTCTATTCCATAAGGAGGATCAGTTATGCAAAAATCCACACTCTCATCCCTCACTTGTTTAAGCAACTCTGCACTATCTCCCAGCCACACTTGTATGCGCTCGTCTTGCTTGGGAGCTTCCTTTGCCATTATTCCAGCGAGTATCTCTCTTACCCCTCTATCTCTCTTGGCTCTCATCATCTTGTAAGCCCCAGTCTTCGTCTCCATCTCTGCGAGTGCTGGGTCTTGCTCAATAGCATCTGCTAGTTGCAAGTCCATTGTCACGCTACCTTCTGACCTATGCAATAGTCTCGCTGTGTCTGTTATCTTCCATCCAGGAATCTCCTCCCCTTTGCGCCACTGGGACATGTCTACCTTGCCAAACTTCTCCTTATAAAGCTCATGGAGCTCCTTCAACTCAGCTACCTCCTCATCATAGTCCAGAGGCTCTCGTTGAATATTCTCCTCTAGCTCCATAGCTTTCTTGCCCCACGCATCTAGGCCACTCTTGATAACCACATCTATATGAGTCCAGCCTGCCATCTGTGCAGCGAGGAGCCTACGACCACCTGCTATCAATCCGAAGTCCTCATCTACCACCACTGGTTCGATAAGAGTATGTGTTTTCAGGGACTCTGCAAGCTCTTCTATTCTCCTGTACTTCTTCCTACCTCTCTCACTCATCTTGACTTGAGAGATCTCAATATTAGCGGTGTCCATCTCCTCCTCCAACTGGTAGCTTTATCATTGGTAAGGGGACTACCTCAAAGTTAGGCGTTATGCCTCTTCCCGAAATAGTAATCATTGGGCTGATAACACAATTCCACCTCTTGCACTCATTCTCTATAGCTATGAGGCAATTGTCTGCTCTCCTCTTTGCGTCTAGAGCTGCTTGTATAGGATCATTTTCTGGTAGTGCTTGTTTTTGCATTGGTTCCTCCTTCTCCGAGTTCCATGATAGTTTTAATTGCTTGATGGCTTGCATCTATTTTACCCTTGTTATAGATTATGCAAAAGGCGGATGCAGCAGCCTTTCGCAGCTTTGGAGCTATTCCTAGGGCCTTTATCAAGCCGTCTATAAGATCCTCTACCTCGGCTCCTTCACTCATGCTCCACCTCCCTTGCCCTGGTTCTCGTACCTCCTCCTAATAGTAAATTCCTTTGTAATCTCAGTGTAGATTTTAATACACAGCCCCACGCATCCGAGACAGAGCATGAGCGTTAACAAGATTATAATAAAGACCAGAAATGATGATTCTTCTGTTAGAAACATGACTCCTCCTCTCTAAAAGAAAAGCAGGTCGAGCAGGATCTGTCAATCCGTCAACTACGCTGATTCGGTTGATAGGCCAACCAGTGTAGGCTATGCCCAACCTGCCTCCAATAACTGAGCTCTCTCATCTTCCTCTTACTCTGCTAAATCAATCTTGATGCCAGCCTCTGCGAACTTCGCAAGGGCTTTTTTCTTCCCCTCAGGAGACATCTCCTTGAAGGACTTCGCAATCTGTTTCTCCAGACTCGGTGTTTTCGCTGTGAGGTCGGCCCTGTTCTTATTGCTAACGTCAATCTTAATCATCCTATTGATGAGAGCGGTTGCTTTCTCATCAGTGATATTCTTGAGAGCATCAGCACAGTTATCGAACTGGGGGGCCTCAGCCTTCCCAAGTACCTTTCCTTTACTCTTAATCTCGACTGTAACTTTCTTCATCTTCTTGTTACCTCCTTGTTACTTGATTGGTGTTGTGAGTTGAGAGAGCTCACTTCCAATTAGGAACGTCTTCCATTCTTTCATAAACAGTCATCCCCCATTCACGTGCTTCTATGACCTCCTGATCAGCTCCTTGAGATTCTCCTGGTACTCTGAATAGGGCATCACAGTTCTTCAACCACTTGAAGTCATAGTCAAGATAATACTTCCTCTCATGAGGAGAGACCAAGTGCCAGAGATGGCAGAGATGTGGGATGAAAGGAACGTGGCCTTTCTTGATAAGTTCCTCTGCTATCAATACTGCTTTCCTTACATTGAAGCAAGGATCTGGTCTCTCGTAAGGAGCTGCTATAAAGATATACATCTTCCCTCCTCTCTCCTCAATAATTGAGGTGTGAGTAAATGTCAGCCCCTCTCTCCCTTCTTGTGGGAGGTGCTTCATTCATGGGGGTGAATGATAGGTGAGAGAGAGAAAGGGGCTGAGCCAGTCCTTATTTTTTCCGCCTCTTGTAAGCCTCCCACTTAGGGAATTTGCAGGTATTATCAATAGTCTCCGGATCTCCCTTTCTCGGCTTATGCCCTACAGCCATAAATCCTCCCTTCCCTTCATAGGTAGATTTAACCCAGGGAAGGTCTTGCGGATCAGGGAAGTTGTGCCAGTCAATAAACGCTCCTATCTCATTGTTAAGAGGGACTAGGAACCCTGGTGTTGTTCCCATATCTACCTTTCCATCTGGCCCTATGTGAGGGACAACTACCCCATACCTAATACTCCGATTAGGATACTTGGTGTTATTGACTACTCTCAGGTAGAATATCCACATCGGTCGGCTGTCGTTGCTGCTCCCTATCTCCGGTCTCTCAATTACAAACTCGTAGGTTCCATCATCAATAGGTTTGATGCGACCTAGAGCCTCCATCTCCTCTTGACCAATTCCTAAATCCAACACCATAGATTGATCCTCCTTTTTTGTTAGTGTCTGCATCATTAATGCATCATCCTCTTTACTTCTCCAATCTCTACTTCCTTATCAACAATCCTCTCCTCAATCTCCTCCTTTCTGAGCACCAACTCCTTGCGCTCATCTGTTAACTCCCTGAGCAACTCTCTCAGTGCTGCCTCCTTCTTAGCTCGCATCCCTTCTCACCTCCTCTCTTCCTCTAACCTTGCCCATCGTTTCCTCCTCTTTGATTAGGCTTCGCTCCTCAGCCATTCCATCTAGCAAGCCCTGATTGTAAGCGACAAGGATTGCTTGCATCACGAATCGCTTGCTGAGGAGAAGTCCCTGGGCTAAAATCTTATCTGCTTGCTCCTCGATTAGTCTCTGCTTGAATGGCTTCTTTCCTGACATGAGTTACCTCCTTCCACTTATGAACTTAGTAAAGAGTGCATTAATCCAAGTCTCCTGACTCGTCTCAAACCTCCTCTCCTCCTCCAACCACTCTTCCCTCTTCACCTTCCCATAGGCAAGTGGAAACATTGAGAAGGTAGGGTGAACTGTTCCAAATGCCCACTTGAGGAACTCCACTACAATGAGAGGAGTAGCCATGTAGTGCCCGATCATTTTGACTATTTGAGGAGTATCGTAGTGGTAGAGACACCTCTGGCAATAGTCTTTACCTGAGATGAGGACTACCTCCTCGCCTCCACAATAGGAGCATGAGTGATCCATTTTTCTATTCTCCCTCCTCTATTGTGTCCAAGTAACAATCCTCACAGAGAAGCTCCTCTAGAGGAGTATAAAAGGACTCATCATAGTGAACCTCTATATGGCACCTTTCACAAATGAAAGTCATTTCTCTCCTCCTCCACAGTAAAGCCCCCCTGCCTTGTAAAGCTTGGAGAAGTCTGCCTCCATCTTAATTGGTAGGTTATCGAAACTCCTCTGTCTCACGATCTTCAGGAACATTTGAGGAGCTGTGTAAAGGTAGCTCCTTATCGTCCCTGTGCTCATGTCTACACCACAATAATAAACATCACTAATCATTGACACAATGAGATCAGGTAAGTTCTTCCCATAGATAAGCACCTGCTCCTTAATCTTCCCAGTTACATCATCCTTCTCACTCTCCACATGAGCTGTGAGGATGAAGTTAAAAGGGAGTTGGCAAAACGCCTTGACTATCTCCTTCATCTTCTCTATTGCAATGCGGTAGTCATTAACACAGGTTCCCTTATCAGTACGAGATTCAAGATAAACCACTCCCTCTAAGATAGTCCATTGCATCCAGGTTAGTGAGTCTACAGCCACGTTACAAATGCCTCGTCTCTCTATAACTGGGGCTCCCCCTATCTTCTCAATCTCATTAAAATCCATCAAGAAGTTATTCCAAGGAGCGATCTCATACTGCTGGAACTTATCTACGCTAACTCGAACAGGTAGGCTGCTATAGTCTACAACGAGTATATCATCTGGGCTTAGTGATTGATTGAGCTTTGCCCACTCCCTAAACGTGGTAAGAGGCCCAACTAAGTTGCGCTTCCTTCTCCCCTGTCTTGGTATATCTCGCTTGAGAGTCTCCCAACCTCCTGGGTCAAATGACAAGTGGACTACTGAGTCTGGGAGCGTCTCCAAGTTGCCCGTCTTTCCGCTCCCTGGTGGGCCTATCTGCAGTATGTTCTTTTTAGGCATCTCACTCCTCCTCTCCTATCACTACTGGCTCGTAGGCTTTCCAGGGCTCAATCACATAAAGCCCTGCCTCAATCATCCTCTCGATCATATCAGGAGTGCTTACATTACAGAGATCGAGATAAGGACAGCGGCCCCTGTAAGCTTGGCAATAACTGGGAGCGTGCTTCGGCCAGATATTATGTTCCAGGCTCTCTTCCACCTGGTGAAGATACCAGAGGGTTTCTCTCTTCCACTCATCTAGTTCCTCCAGTGATCGTGATGTTGGTATTCTGAGAAATATGTCCCTCTCCACTAAATGCCCACTATCCTTATCCCTTCTCTTATCCGTCTTGTAAACTCCAATCATATTCAGCATATACCCCAATACATTCTCGTACTGCTGCACCAGCCCATAAACATACCCTGTTATTTGGCAGTGAGGCTTCACCACTGTGCGTGACAAGTCACTTGTTGTCTTGTGATCGAATCCATAGATGGCACGAGTCCCTCTCTCTTCCATTATCAGATCAATCCTTCCCTTGTAAAGCCACTCTCCCAACTCAAATGATATGCCTACCTCAGCCTTCACTACATCATAAGGTTCGGGCTCATAGCGCTGGTAGTACTTATTCAAGATGTCAAGTCCCTTTGCAAGAGTCCTCTTGTCATCCTCAACTGACTCTGCAAGAGCGAACTCATCAATGAACTTGGCTATTGCATCTCCTTTGCTCTCACTGCTCATGTTATTCTCATACCAAACCTGCAAGCCAGAGTGAAATGCACTCCCGAAGCTTGCAGCAATTTTCTTCTCTCCAGGCTTGATGAGTCCCTTGATTATGCGCCAGTTATAATAAGCTGGACAATTTCGATAGCAATCCAGTGCAAAATTATCAATCTCCCTTTCCATCATCTACCTCCTCTGGAAACTTGCCCTCCCAAGAGACGTATCCATTCCAAGAATACTTGACAAAGTTGCGAGTGTCCCCAGTAGCTATTGTTAGTCTACCACAGTTTGCTCCAGCAGGATCAAAGACATTAAACTTTACATGCCTTGAATTCCACTCAGTGCAGTTTATTTTATATTTTCTCATTACACTACCTCCTCTCACACTTCCAACTCTTGAAACTACTCGTTACTTCAACTGGGACGCAGTCCTCTGCTGGAGGAGCTGGCTTTATCAAGACATCGAGATCTTTCCATTTACCTACCCACGTCCATCCTGGGCCAGTAAACACTTTCTCGAACTCCTTGATTGGGGTCAAGAGAGCCACTATCTTTCTTGCTTCTTCGACTGTCGCTTCGTCCCAAGAGATGTGCCACCTTGTAAGTATTGAAGGAGCTGGAAGCTCCTCTGCACTTAGACTGATTAGCTCTTTAGCCATAATTCCAGCTCCTTGCACCTGCTTGATTACCTCCTCGAAAAACCTAACATCATTGTTGACACTCTCCTCAATCCTATTTATTATCTCTTTTCTACTCATTGTCTGTACCTCCCTTTTCTCTTGCTTGTTTATCTTCCTCTATTATTTGCAACAGGTCTCTCATTATGTTAACTGGGATAGTCAACTTCTCCTTCTTCTTCCCAGGCTCCCTCTTAGGTGGGGCAAAGACTATTTCCCTTTGCTTCTCAATAGCTCCTTGCACGTCTGGGGGGAGCTCCCTGGTGAATTCGTCAGCTAATTTGATAACGTCGCTTGCTCTAATTGTGCAGTTCTCCCCAGGGGCTCCGTCAATATGGCGTATTCCTATGTCTTCGCCAGCAACCCATTGAACTATACCAACAAGGTCAGCGAGTGGCTTTTTCAGCAATATTACATTACCTTTTCTGAGCTCTTTATCCATTACTCAACCAAGCTTCAACTTTCTCTACTGATCCCCAACAGGCTCTAGGGACTTTGTTATAGAGGTTCCGCTCTGCTAATGGTCTCCTTGAGATTATTAGTTAGCACTGCATACAAGAAGTCTCCCGTGGGTGTATGATCCTTTACATATCTACTGATTGCAGCAAGTGTACTAGTTTTCATCTTGCACCTCCTCCTCCAGAGTCCCTGGCCACTTCCTCATCCAGCTTTCACAAATCATCCTCTTAATCTCTTCTCTCCAGACCCTTTCCTCTCTATGAGGGCACGTCCACCTAAGCGTCAATATATCTGTTTCAACACAAATAGCTTCAACCCCTCCTCGCACTATGCCCTTAGCAAGCTCCTCTTCCATACTCGGAGCACAGTTACCACAGTCCTTGAAAGGGATGTGAGAGATGTCCAAGTCTCTCGCCTCAATCTTTGAGGCAGGAGTTGGACGGATTAAGCGGAGGAGTTCCCTTTTCTTCTCCAGTGACATCGACTCAATTAACTTTTCCAGATTTTCCATATCGCACCTCCCAGTGTAATGTGGTATCAATTATAGGGTGAGTATATCACATTTTAATGTGAATGTCAATTAAAATATTTTTTCACAATCAAATTAATTGGCATGATTTTTTCCAATCACTTCCTTCTCTATTACCTTTGCTACTCTCTTAAACCAGCTCAACGAGTTAAATCTCCCTCCCCGCTCCCAGGCGTTAAGGAAGCGTCTCGCCCAGAATTCACTCGTTTGATAGCGGTAGATGACTCCTCCAATTAGGAGGGAGACTTCTCCTGGGTAGCAATAGCTTAGCAACTTGATAGTCTTTATCATATCCTCTCCTTCTCTCTATCCATCTTCTTCCTCTCATCCAGCTCTCCCTTAAGGAAGGCTTCTGCGTCCTCCTGGTAGATAAAGAGCTCCTCGCCACAGATTGAGCACTCAAAGGAAGTCTCTTCGTTATCAATGTCACCTTGATAGACTCTCTCTATATCTCCCTGGGCATCTAACTCAAGAGTGTAATGAATCTCTGCTCCACATTTAGGACATTTAGGCATCTTACCCACCTCCTCCTTGCAATATAGTATTAGTTACAGTCCCAGTTCCTTCCTCGCCTCCTCATCCCATTTCTCTGGAGTGTTACATTCCAACTTGGAAGCGTAATCGAGTGCTTCTTCAGACTCATCTTCATAACTCACGCAAACCTCTCTATACTCCCCAAAGTCATGAGGGAAGGTTTTAGTAACCAGTATTGCACTCCCAGGAGGCTCTCCAAACACTCTTACCAGTTGATGCTTGAAAGCAGTACACTCCTTCCTTGATCTCTCATAGTAATCAGGACTCCCAACTTGTGCACAGCTCTCATCACAGGGAGTGCTCCCTATGCTAATGTAATCTCTCATCTTGACTCACCTCCTCTCTCCTCAATTATTGAGCTGAGAGTCTACTTCGTTAGGGTGACTTCCTGGAGCTTTGCCTTGCAAAGTCCCTGTGTTTAGCCCCCATTTTCAGCTCTCTTTGCAATAATGCTAATTCCCTAGATTGATCCTCCTTAAATGCCCATTGTGTAATAGTCTCGTCAATGTCTGCAACCAGTTGAGCAAGCTTCGGGTTTTCACTGAAAAGGGTCTTTAGTGTGTCTAAGTTAGGTGCTTCCTGTTTACAGCGTTCTCTTAGCTTCCTACACAGTTCCATCATACCTAATTCCCTTTCCATGTAATCCATTAGGCTCACCTCCCTTCCTGATTAGAATATCCCCCAGGTTCCCTACCAAAGGTAGAGTATCATTACCCAGGGATAGGATCTCC
>Ga0315278_10000222_pt1 | contig 51130 bp, 41 predicted proteins | sample YL17G06_0_MG_FD_203880 | JGI IMG/M metagenome (GOLD analysis project Ga0315278, IMG submission 203880) | Sediment microbial communities from Yellowstone Lake, YNP, Wyoming, USA - YL17G06_0 | ecosystem: Environmental > Aquatic > Freshwater > Lake > Sediment | place: USA: Wyoming | collected... | reverse complement strand
GGGTAAAATCTATGGTCACATCCCCCCCGAACTCCAGGAGCTGCGCGACTCATTGAACCAAAAGGCTGCTGAATGGGCGCACTATTTAGAAGTGAAGCGATTACCGATGCCACTGCCTTACCGCGGTGCCTTCAGAACCTACAGCAACGCCGTCCTAGTCAACGGCCATGCCATCGTGCCCAGCTACCAGCGGTTCGGCTGGAACTACGACAGCTATCCTGATGCCGAGCTCGCCTCCTACTACGCCGAAAAAGTCCGCAAGATTTATGAATCATTAGGATTTAATGTCCAAACGGTAAACGCCGACGGACTTATCTATAACGGCGGCGCGTTTCACTGCGTCACAGCGCAGCTACCTAAAAGACGCGCCGCGCCGAGCATCGACATCAACCAAAGACGGAAGGGGCACTAGACGTGGCTGAGCATTGCAATCTTTATGACAGGGCGATGTACTACGACGTGATTTTCAATCGCGATGTGAGCGCTGAGGTCAAATTTGTCCGCGATATTTACAAAAAATACGCCAATGCGGACGTTCACTCGGTACTGGATGTCGCCTGCGGCCCAGGCTACCATGCTCGCGCCATGGCGCGCACGGGGACCCAGGCTTATGGCTTGGACCTGCGCGCAGAAATGCTCCGCTTCGCCGACGACCAGGCGACCAAAGAGGGCACCCAGGTCACCTGGCTCGAGGCCGACATGCGTTCTTTCCAACTGCCAAAGCCAGTGGACGTCGCGTTTTGCATGTTCGACGGCCTCGATTGCCTGCTCACGAACGACAATCTGATCAAGCACTTTCAGGCTGTCGCGGCGAATTTGCGACCAGGTGGGTTGTACCTAGTGGATTTGTCCCATCCCGTCGAAGTCTCGTTTAGCCATTACAAGAAATTCCACTATTCCGCACAGCGCGACGGCGTCCAAGTCGATATTTACTGGGCCACCAATGACCCACATTACGACCTCGCCACCGGCATCGCCCACGTTGCCTTAGAGCTGCACGTCGACGATCACGGCAAAAAACTCGTGGTGAAGGATGAGGCCGATGAACGCTTGATGTTCCCTCAGGAGATCTCCTTGCTGGCCGACCTGTCAAAGTCGCTCAAGGTGGTTGGCTGGTACGGTGACTTCAACATCGATCAACCGCTGGACCACTCGCCGCAGTCCAAACGGATGATCGGCGTCTTACAGAAAGTTGGGTGATCCCGATGCCGCTGCGCAAAGGCAAGAGCGTTCTGACCCAGGCACGGTCGACGGCCTTGAGCCGCCGCAAAACGCACTATGTGACCACTAAGGTTATGCGCAAGATCCGCCCCGAAAAGGGCGGGTACGGTGTCTTCGCCACCCGGCCGATTAGCGCCGGGGAACTGCTCGTCGTCTGGGGCGGGTATATCGTCATGGGCGACGAACTGAGCGAACTGCCAGCAACTGTGCAGCGGCACAGCATTCAGGTTGAGGAAAACCTCTACCTGGTGCCACACGAACTGCCGGAGGTCGGCGATTTCATCAACCACTCCTGCAACCCCAACGCTGGTCTAAGCGGCCAGATGTCTCTTGTAGCCATTGCACCGATCGCCAAGGGCGAAGAGATTTGCTACGACTACGCCATGTCGGATGGCAGTACTTACGACGAGTTCCACTGCTCCTGCCTGGCGCGGGAATGCCGGGGCTGGGTCACAGGCGGCGACTGGTCGCTGCCCGAGCTGCAAGGACGTTACGCGGGTTACTTCTCGCCCTACCTGCAGCGGCGCATTGATGACATGCACGACCGCACCAAGCCTGGGCTGTCGATGGTGCCAGGGCTTCCAGCAGAGGTTGAAATCGAGGCCGAGGTCGAGGTCGAGGCGTAAAAACGCTGTATGACGGCAAAAGGGCTGCGAGTTTAGTGAGTAAAACTCGCAGCCCGGCGATCTATCGACTCGCGATTCAGCTGATATATGGGCACAGTTAACAAAGTGACAGCCAAGCCAATTAGGCTGGATCTTTAGCCGCGGCGTCGCCGCCATCACCCTTGTCTTTCTTCTTGTCCTTCTTGTCCTTCTTCTTACCCCCCTTCTTCTTGTCCTTTTTCGGCGCATCAGAACCGGCTTCATCAGCCCCGACTTCTTCCTTGTCCTTTTTGTCACCGCCGCCAGCGCAACCGCTGAGAGTGACCGTAGCGAAACTCGTCACTAATCCAAGCGACAGAGCCCAAAGGACCTTTTTAGCAGCCAAACCGTTGCTCATCTTCATACTGATATCCTCCACACCGGTTAAAAAACGCGACGTACCAAGGATCATCGGTCATGCCGGGGACCAGCTTTAACCAACAACCTGCTTTCACCCTGGCCATCCCTGCGACTTTAGCCGAAAAATCCAATTGAATTCGTCAGTAGCACCGCCTAAAAAACAATGAGCGGACGCCACACCAGGAGCCCTGCGCCCGGAGCCCGCCGCTAGGAGCCAAAGCCAAGGCAGAGATCCGGCCGAGTTCCTACGAACACGCCTGCACGCGTTTCATACCCGCCAAACGAGCTTGCTTTTTCTTCCTTTGTGAACTGATAATCAGCGCCACATAGCGCTTCCGTCGAGTCTTTTCTGCTTGATTCCCGAAGGTGGCTTGGTGCCATTTTTTTAGAGCAAACGATTCTAGAGATCTAAGGAGACCCCAGTATGTCGTCGCAAAGCCCCGGTCATTTTTCGTCTAAGGACATCCCCGTACAACCTGTCTCTGAGTACTTCGGAGAACTAACATTTGGTTTAGGCGAAATGCGCGAGCGCCTACCGCGCGACGCTTTCAGCGACCTAACCAAAGCCTTGGAACATGGCCGCAAACTGTCGAAGGACACGGCTGACGCGATCGCCAAGGTGATCATGGACTGGGCCGTGCGCAAGGGCGCCACCCACTTCTGCCACTGGTTCCAGCCGATGACCGGCCTGACCGCCGAAAAACACGATTCTTTTATCTCGATTCAGCACAGCCATCACTCTGAACTAAAAGTCATCGAGCGCTTCACCGGCAGCATGCTGATTCAAGGCGAACCAGATGCCTCCAGCTTCCCGTCGGGCGGCATGCGTTCGACCTTTGAGGCCCGCGGCTACACGGCTTGGGACCCGACCTCGCCGATCTTTATCGTCGAAAACGCCGTCGGCGCCAAGACCCTCTGCGTCCCAACGGTATTCTTTGGTTACCATGGTCAGGCGCTAGACAATAAGACCCCGCTCCTACGCTCGGTCCAGACCCTGTCGAAAGAGGCTTGCAGCTTCCTCAAGCTACTCGGCGATGTCGACGTTAAGAACGTCACCGCAACCCTCGGTTCTGAGCAAGAGTACTTCCTGATCGATCGCGACGTCGCTGCCCGCCGCCCAGACTTGATGATGACAGGGCGCACCCTTCTTGGCGCGCCAACGGCTCGCGGCCAAAAACTGGAAGACCACTACTTCGGCGCCATCCCGACCCGCGTCCTTGCCTTTATGGAAGACCTCGAACGTGAGCTCTACCGCCTCGGTGTACCAGTCAAAACGCGTCACAACGAAGTAGCGCCAAGCCAGTTCGAGTTGGCTCCAATCTTTGAAAGCATGACGATTGCCGCCGACCACAACACGCTGACCATGGAGACCATGAAGCGCGTTGCCGCTCGGCACAATCTGCTTTGTTTGCTGCATGAAAAACCATTCGCCGCGATCAATGGCAGCGGCAAGCACTGCAACTGGTCGATGTCTAACGACAAGGGTGAAAACCTCCTTGAACCCGGTCACACGCCGCACCAAAACCTGCGCTTTCTCGCCGTCTCAGCTGTCGTCATCCGGGCGGTACACAAGCACGCCGGTATGCTTGCATCGGCCATCATGAGCCCAGGCAATGATCTGCGTCTGGGTGGCAATGAAGCACCGCCGACGATCATCTCGATCTTTCTCGGCTCCATGCTCGAGAAGATTTTTGAAACCATCGCCAAAGGCGAAGCAACTCAGGGCTCTGAGCGCGGCATCATCAACCTTGGTGTCAGCCATATTCCGGACATCTCCAAGGACTACACGGACCGCAACCGTACCAGTCCATTTGCATTCACCGGCAACAAGTTCGAATTCCGCGCAGTCGGTGCCTCGGCCAACGTCGCCGTGCCGATGTCGGTCCTGAACGCCGCGGTGATTGACGCCTTGGCCGAAGCCTCGACCCGTCTGAAAGCGATCCAAGCGAAGGTCGCCAACCGCGATGACGCGGTGCTTGCACTAGTTCGTGAGCTGATCAACGAGAACAAGGGCATCCTCTTTTCCGGTAACAACTACTCAAGTGAGTGGCGCGAAGAGGCCAAGCGCCGCGGCCTGCCTATCATCGACTCGGCCGCTGATGCCTTCGCCTTTTGGAATAACGAAAAGGCCACCGAGTTTCTGGTCGCCACCAGCGTGCTCAGCCGCGAGGAAATCCAATCGCGCTATGTCGTCCAGATGGAACGCTACATCAAGACCCTCGAAATCGAACTCGACACGACCGTCACGCTGGTCAACGAATACGTCGTACCAGCTGTCGAGAACCAACTGAAGCGCAGCCAAGACGTGGTCCGCGAGGTTCGTTCCGAAGCGCTCAAATCGCAGCTCAACAAACGCGTTGCAGGCCTGGAAGGAATCTTCGTCGACCTACTCGCTGGCGGTGAGCTACTAACTAAGGCGCTCGACAAGTTGAATGAAACCCACGACGAGGTCGCCAAAGTGGCACTTCTGGTCCGCGAATGCAAACCGCTAGCAGCAAAATTGCGTGCCGCAGCCGACCGCGCGGAGCAAGAGGTGGCTGATGAGCTATGGAATCTGCCGAAATATCGCGAGATGTTATTTCACCCCTCGATGAAATAATCATCCAGGTCTTAGGTCTTGGCCGACGTCGTCGAGGCTAGGGCCTTGGCGCGAGTGCAAGTGCGAAGCCAGATGAAGGATCTCGTCTGTTTGCCCCTGAAACAGCGAGATTCTTTTTTTGCGTTTTAAGTCTTTTTGCCGCCGCTCAAGGCCTTGGCAGGCGCATTTGCGTCGACTTTCGGGCCTTTTGCCTGAGGGTCGACGGCGGGCTTGTCATAGCGCACTGCGATTTTGACAAAGGTGCCCTGGTTGTCCTCAATCACCAAATCCTGATTGCTGCGTAGCCCTGCCTCGAATTTAGTCGCCGGGACTGGAGCATAGGACGCCTTCGCAACCTGTTCATCAGCATTCAGAACCAACCATTTTTTCTTTTTAATAACCATGCTGATATCAACCTGCGCCCGGACTTCGGATTCAGGCACGTTAAAGGTCGTCATCATTTGCGCCACTAATTCGCGGATCACCTGCCCATCGATCTTGATTTCCTTAAAATCCTTTAGTTTAGCATCAGGCTTCCATACGGCAAGCGACTGGATGCTGGTGTCACCAAAGACACCTAGGTCAACGACCTTCTTCTTGCGCTTGTCGAAGTCTAGGTTGCGCTCTTCTGAGGAGTTGAGAAGGCCAACCAGGCTGAGAACAAAGGTGTAGGTATTAGTCCCCTTAGCGGAATGCGCCCCGGCCCTAAGCAGCTCAATATTCAGAGAGTGCGTCAGCAGGGTATAATCCAGAGGCTCGACCTCAGATGGAGCGGCAAGACCTTGGACGCTCTGGCAGAAGGCAAAAAGGACACAAACGACGAGCCAGGCACCCCGCCACCTCCTCGTCCAGGAACCGATCCGTTCTATGTCAATGGCTGATCGCATCTTGCTCCCGCTGATCATTCCTGGCGATTTCGGCGACTGCGGCCAACATGGCGGTCAACAGCATCCGGGTCTTCTGATCTTTGGTTCTTACGTTCACCTCGGCACATTCTCGTGCGACCGTTTCATTCTGTAGCGCATTGGTGGCCAGACTCATCAATGCTGCCTCGCCGATGCCGGCTTTGCGCCCGCTTTCGTCACCATATAGCGGTATAGCCCCGATCACTTTGCGAACATAATGCAGATCACCGGAAGCGCTGAAGCCTGCCCACAGAAGATTAATTTGCCGCTCACTCTGAACCGGGCCAGTCAACGGATCTAGTGCCGAGGGCGGTAGCTTCTGCATGCCGGCCAAGCGCAGCTGGTGGGTTTTGTCTACCTTGTGCAGATTGGCCGCCATGACACGCTTGGATTCAACGGTATCAGCCATATACAGGGAGACCAGCAGGACGTACCACTCCTGTCGGCCCAGACTCTGCCAGGAAGCCGCCCACTGCCGCAGCTCAGATGTATGCGCTTTCATAACTCGTGATAAAAAGACGCTGGCAATCAGCGGCATATCACGGCCCTCTGAGGGCGTCTCATCGAGGTAACCATTGGCCTGCATAAACTTGACGGCAGCCGTTAACTGTTCCGGATGGGGGTCTTGGTAGTAAAAAGTGAACCATTGCCGAAAGGCTGCGTCGTCGGTGAAGGCTGGACCACTCTGCAGCGCATGGTCGGTCGTCACGCACCCAGAGCAAAGCGCCACCGCAATGATCACAGGCACGAATGGGGCGATAAACCGAGCGAACAGGACGCGAGCTTGCATGAAGACACCTAACTGCCGCGCGGCGAACGAGAGTGCGACACCGGGCGGCCTGGCATGACCCTACCACCTTCGCTACCTATCGACCATTCGCCCCACCGGGTTTAGCTTGGTGTTATGATCTACAGAGCATCCCCTTTCCTCACACCCCACTGAAAGGCCCTGCGTTCTCATGCAACCACCTAGTTCTCTTAGTGCTTTTCGAGTCGTCCCGCGCACCGGAGTGATCTATGTCACGACTGAAGCCGCACGGCTCGGCTTCAGCACAGATCACCCCGACTGGTGCAACCTCGGCCAAGGACAGCCGGAAACTGGATCCCTACCGCATGCGCCTGCACGCATTCATACCCTGCCGATCCAACCGGGGGACCAGGAGTATGCACCGACGGCTGGCCTGTGGGAGCTACGAGAATCCGTCGCATCGCTCTACAATCAACTCTTTCGCCGTGGCCTACCGTCACAATACAGCGCCGAGAATGTTTGCATCGCTGGCGGCGGGCGCACCTTGCTGACGCGCGCCGCGGCCAGCCTCGGCCAGATCAACCTCGGGCATTTTCTACCGGACTACACGGCATACGAGGAGCTGCTCGATATTTTCAAGGCCTTCACGGCCATCCCCATCCTGCTCGAAGCGAACAAAGGCTACGCCTTTTCCGTTGCCGACCTGCACCGAGAGATCATCGGCCGCGGACTCTCGGCCCTGCTCTTCTCGAATCCCTGTAATCCCATGGGTAAGCTGATCGCGGGCGACGAAATGGCTGCCTGGGTCGAAACGGCACGGCGCACCGAATGCAGCTTATTGATCGATGAATTCTATTCGCACTATATCTATGGTTCAAATCCCGAAGATGCGCGCATTGCCAGCGCAGCGGCCTTTGTCGAGGACGTCAACCGCGACCCAGTGGTGCTCTTTGATGGCTTCACAAAAAACTGGCGCTATCCCGGATGGCGCGTTACGTGGGCCATTGGACCAAAGACGGTAGTCGAAGCCCTGGCCAGCGCCGGCTCCTTTCTCGACGGAGGTGGGTCCAAACCGCTGCAGAGGGCCGCGATTCCGCTGGTCACAGAGGACTACGTCAAGCGTGAAACCCAAGCGATTCAAACCTCTTTCCGCGCCAAACGCGATGCTCTGCTCACCTGCCTGCAGAAGCTTGGCGTGCATTTTGACACCGTTCCCGACGGCACATTCTACCTTTGGGGCTCCGTCGCCAACCTGCCAGCGCCGCTTAGCGACGGTCTCGGGTTTTTTCGAGCGGCGCTCCAGCACAAAGTGATCACGGTGCCTGGCGAATTCTTCGATGTCAATCCGGGTAAGCGCCGCCGTGGCGGCACTTCACGTTTCAAAAGCCACGTCCGCTTTTCCTTCGGCCCGTCGCAAGACGTCCTAAACACCGCAATGCAACGTTTGGAAGCGCTGATCCGCGGCCAGACTCAAACCTAGGCGCATGATCCTAGTCAGGAGAAGAATTAAGCGCACTGCGCCGTTCGGATATCAGCTGAATGAGCTTTTCTAGAGCTTCAAAGCTACGGTCGATGCGACGCTTCAAATCTACAAGGTCAAGCTTGCCCGGGTCGCCGTTTAAGGCTCCCCGGGCCATCCTGGTGTGCGCATGGGCCACGGACAGCGGTGTCACAATATCGTGAATGAACCGGCTTTCCTCACTCATTTGGCCGCTTTGGCTCCTGGTGTCACAGGAGCAACTGGTTGCTCCGACAGGAATTTATTGGAGATATAGCGGCCCGGCCCAAGCTTAGCCCAGTCACCATTGACGACCACTTCAACAGCGTCGCCCTTCTTTACCCAACCCAGGACCGGGGACAGCTTGTCCGGAAGAGCGTGGACCTTGATCGCCACGACCCGCACGTAGCGCGTCGCCTTGGCTCCGGCAAAACCTTCAGGCTCAACGGGTGCGGCAGGCGCAGGAGCAGCGTGCGCTGCTGCGGGAGCTGGCGCTGGCGCAGGCGCCGCTGGCGCCTCCGCGGCAGCCGGCGGCGGGGTCGCGGCCTCAGCGGTCGCTGCTTCCGCAGGTGCTTCCGACTTCTCACCCTTTGCATCTGAAGCAACCGGCTCCTCGGCATCTTTCTTACCTGAACAACCTGGCGCTAGCGCCACGACACCTGCTAGCAAGAGGCCCTTAACCATGCGCATGCTCTTTGCTCCTATACCGTAGACTAAAACACAACCTAGCGTGATAAATAGCTTCTTCTTATCAAGATGGTGCCATGGTCAAGCGATGAATGCCAGCCAATAGAACGTCCAGCCGGTGATAGCGGTGGTACAGGTAAACAACACGGTTAAACGACCAAACAAGCGATGGCGTTTTGTCAAATTGTCGCCCGCGTCCAGCCGTGGCGGACGCCGCAGGGCGAGGGTCAAGGTGTAGGTCCACAGCAGAGCGGTGGAAACGGCGAAGAACAGATGCACATACAGTACCGGAAAGACCAAGGTGGCGAAATAAGGCGAAGCCGACGCCTGCTTCACCCAGCCATTGATGCGGATGTCTACTTCAAACAAAACCACCGTCACGAGCAACAGGACGCCAAGCAACTTTTGGATCCAGCTGTGAACAGCGACATTGCGCCGCACTTTGATCTGAAACATGCTGAAGGCCAACACCGGCAATACGACCGCCAAGGCGATGCTGACGCCATCGAGCATAAAGGTACCGCGACTACCTGGGATAAATGGTCCAAACATGGTCAATCCTTGAAAAACGCCACAACATTATAAACACTTCAGAACCTTCGGGTTACGCCAATATAACCCTTCGAAGCCTATACCCCACCAGTCGCTTAATCAATTGAGCCATGCCTCCGATACCCACTACAGGAACCTGGAGGTCGAAGCAAGCATCGACCATCGCTGCAAAGCCATAGCTGCATCCATCACCGTTTGTAAGGGTTAAACCATGGCGCCATCCCCATATATCGTGCTCTGTGTCGATGACGAACCAGAATTTCTTTCCATCGTCGAAGAGCTGATCAAAGAAGCTGGTTATCTTTCGATCTCTGCAACAACCCTGTGGACGCACTAAAGCTGATCGAAGAGCACAAAGACAAGCTTGTATGCATCATCTCCGACTATGAAATGCCGGGGGCGAATGGCTTCGAGTTCCGCAAGATGACGACAAAAGTCACCCCAGATGTCCCATTTATCATCCTCAGCGGGCCATCGGCAAGTTAGCAAAGACCGGCTAGAGATGTGCAAGAGGTGCGTATGAATGCCATGAAGCTGACGCAAAGAATGCAGCAACTACTGCTCACCTTGCTACTACTGCCTAATCCAACGGTTTGGGCCGATCCGGTCCCTCTACCTCTGCCGAACGGAAGTCGGCAAATGGCAGCGGTGTTTGCGCAGGTCTATCAAATCAAAACGGCCACCGAGGCCAACGCGCCAAAGGCAGCATATGGATCATGTTTTGTTGTCGACCAGAGTGGCCTCTTAGTCACAAATTACCACGTTGTAGCCTATGCTCTCCAGGATCCAGAGAAGTACAATCTCTACCTAATGGACGGCGACCACGCCTTACCCGCTGCTGTTGTTGCTTTTGACGCGATCAACGACTTGGCTCTGCTAAAAGTCAGTAAGACCTTTCCAAAGTCGGTCTCGTTTGCCCGCGAGATGCCCGAATCAGGCGCCAAGATTTATTCCATCGGCTGGCCCGAAGATCTCAATAAATCGGTGATCGAAGGTAACTTCAATGGACTGATGACCGCTGGGCCTTACCAAAAGCTTCAGATGTCTATCCCCTTAAACCCGGGCATGAGCGGTGGTCCGACCATTGATGAATATGGCGGGGTCATCGGTGTCAACGTATCGCTGCGCAGCGACTCCCAGAGCTTGGCTTTCGCCGTCCCCGCAGCTTTGGTGAAAGCTCTGCTAAAAAAGGCGCGTGGTTCTTACAGCCACAGCGACGATCAGGATGCTTTTGCCGAAGAGGTACGGTCCCAACTCGAAGTTGTTCAGGAAAAGCTGACCAGGCTGCTTCGAGGTCCGACCAGCACGGTGATCTTGGACGGATGGCGTGCTGATAAACCAGCGCAGATGGTTCAATGCTGGCATGGCGACGAAGCCAGCGCGCAAACTATGGTTACGGTAATCACCGAGCACTGCTATCTACCCGGATCGGCTCCAGTACGCGCCGACACCGACACCGGAACGTTTCACTTGAGGTACCAAGCGATCAGCACGACTAGACTCAATGCTTGGCAATTTCTCCATCAGATTAATGCGATGATACCCAACTTCGGCTTTCAGTATGCCGAGCCGGCTGCTGGATTTACCACCAAACTCAATTGCAGTGAGACGGATTTTCTCAACACGCACAAAATCCACATGCGGGTGCAATACTGCGTCAATGCCTACGTTCATTATGCCGAAGCCTACAATATCGAATTTTCAGCTATCACATTGCCCAAAGATGGGCGGGCGTTGCAGCTATCCGGAAGCTTTCTCGGATTTTCCGCGCGCAATGGGGCTGCGATCATGCGCTCTTTGCTTAATAGCATCAGACCGGAGGGAGCATGATCCTCATCCGGGTTCATGAAGCGGAGGGCACCGTCACGCATCGCGTTGAATTCTTTCCCACGGTGATCGGACGATCCATACACTGCGGCGTACGAATCGACGATTCAAGCATTTCGGCGCAGCATGCTGAATTGCACGCAACCGAAGAAGGCTTCATCCTCCGCGACTTGGCCAGCACCAACGGCGTCTATCAGGGCAAGCGCCGCATCCAGTCTCTGACATTGGCAGCACAAGACACAATTTACCTAGGACCGATTCGCTTAGATATCACCACCACCGACCAGACCGAGAAGACAGCGGCCAAAAGGATCCTACCAAATCAAACCAACTTCGGCGCTGGCACACCCTTTAAAATTGGCCTGGCTTTAATCCTAGCCTACATCGGTTTATTGCTTATTTCGGCCAGCGATCAATACGAAATATCGTGGCCTCCTGAACGCCTGAGAGACATCTTTAGCAAAGGCTTTATGCTGTGGGCCGCCGTCGTGGTCAGCACACTGCTGATTTCGTTGTTTTGCAAACTCAACGCCAAGCGCTTTTACTTCCATCAAGTCCTGCTGCTCATTGTCGCCGCAGCGATGGCGGCAAAAGCGTGCTTCGTCTTAGCTCCCACTGCGATCTACAACCTCCGCCAAATACCGTTGGCCGGGCTGATCAGCCATCTAGGTAACGGCTTGATCGCCTATTGGACGGTGTTCCTCCTCCAACGCTACGTCTTCCAACGATTGAGCTTCGCCCAGCGTTCCCTCATCGCGGCAGCGGCGGCAGCCATGGCCGTTTGCGCGACACAGATCCAGATCGACCTGAGTCGAAACGGGGAAAGGCCAATCATGGCACCGCTTGGCCTCGACCTGCGTCCTGCGGTCGAGCTTAAACCAAATGCCGACGATTTATTTTTCGATCTAGCGTTGTCGGTAACGGCGGCAGACCGCCAGCGCATCAAAATGCTCGAGGCCTTGGAGACCGAACACGCCCCCAATTGAGCCGCACTGGCCACAACGGCTTAAGACGAATGCCCCCGCAGACAACCCTCTAACGCAGCTAAGCAAAAAATCGCAGAAATGACACGGGCGGATGCAGACAAGAACCCCGCCAAGGGGTCAACGCTTCGAGCAAAGAAGCGGGCGCAGAATGAACAAACACGGTGGGCGCACTAGGGTGTCTACGGGCATTCCAAGATCAAACGCGGCCTCAAGACCAACCACGTTGCTAAACGTTCACACCAGCGTTTTGCCAGGTCCTGCTGCGTGCGTCAATGCTTCGGGCCCGCACGACCACGATTATCCGCCATGGTTTTGAATGCTTGCCGCCGTGGCACCGATCCGCCATCGTGGCGATTTTTACACCTAAAAAACACCACCGCGGCGGATTGTGCGGGGTGACTTTTTTGTGCTATGACTTTCGACCTAGGCCATTCCATACATTCAGAACGAGGGGACCGTGACGACCGCGGGGGAACTATCGGAGGATCTTAGAAGCGCGATTGACCGCTATTTAGACGGTCACCGCAGCCGGTCCCTGGCGACTTTGTCGCGAGCTTGCGGCGTCAGTTATACGACGATTCGCCGCCTCTACCAGCGCGAGGGTAATCCCACTGCCGAACCGGTTCTGAAGATCGTCGATGCCGCGTTGAACCTCGATGAAAAAATCCAGTTCATCAACCGCTACTACCCGGAAATCGGCTCGACGATCAGCCGCTTCCAAGGCGGCGCCTTTCCGCGCAAAGAACCGCGGCAGGAGGCCTTGCGCGGCTTTTTCATGCGTGACCCACACAATTTCATCCTCAACCTCGCCCACAATGACCGTGGTACGACCGTGGCCGCGGTGCGCCGCCTCACCGGAGAGCGCGGAGTCGAGGCCCTGGAAGAACTCCTCGAACATGAGTTACTCGACCGCGACGACGTCAACGGTGAAATGGTCGTACGACTTGCACCCATGCTATCGCACGACTGCGATCTGGCCCTAGCCCAGATGAAGCTTTCGGCCGATCATTTTGATCGCAGCCTCATTGGGACCAAAGCTGCGCGTATCTTTCATGCCACCGCCAGCGTCAATGAACGTGCCATGGAGCGCATTCACGACATCCTTTCTACGGCCGTGCAAGACATCGTCGCCCTCAAGGATGATCCGCGCAGCTCTGGCGATATTGCACTTTTCGTCGATATGATGATGAACGTCTATGACAAGACGGCTCTAAATAAGTAAGGGGAGATCTGGATGAAGCCAGGATTTCGGTTCATTTTTAAACTTTTCGCGGGCACGCTTATGGCCTGCGTGATGACCTGCATAGAGTGCCCAGTAGGTCCAACTGCCATGGCAAAAAATGGCGGAGTGGTGATTCTGCATTCGAGTCTCGAGCTGTGCCCGGAAGCGCCTCTCGATAATACCCTGCACGTCGTCGCTACAGACGAAGACCTTGCCATGCTGCTGCGCGAATACCCGGGCGGCATCGATGACATCCGCATTACCATCGAAGGTGAACGCGGTGCGAACACCTCATTTGCAGCCCGCTTGCAATGGGTCGATCACGAACAGCTGGTTGGTCAAACCAATCTTACAGGCCAACCCGTACACGTGGTCAGTCACAGTTTCGCCATGCGCAAACGATGGACTCAGACTTGCAACTAAAGCCGCATAGAATTCTCTGGCAATGGCTGGCCGCACTGGGTTGGGCCGCGTTGACCCCCGTTAGCGGCCTGGCGCAGGCGGGAGTCACATTCGAAAATATGCAGGGAAACGTGCGCTGCAGCCCCGCCCTCGTCACCCCTGTCCACAGCACCGAAGAGGTCCAGAGTGCCGTAACCATCGCGGTGCAAAGCGGTCTTCACGTCAAAGCGGGGATCAACGGCTGGCAGGGCGCCAATGACAACTCCTGCGTCGCCGCGGGCGGCATGCAACTGGAGACCTCAGGCTTAAACAAGATCCTCGCTGTCGATCCAGCATTGGCCCAGGTCACGGTGCAGCCTGGTATCAAGCTGTGGGATTTCAACGCTGTGTTGCATCAGCGCTACCAGTTGGTCTTACCCGTCGCGCAAGAATACGCCGAGGTCACACTCGGCGGAATGATTGGCAATGCGACCCATGGTTCAAGCCTCACGGCCAAGTCGAGCTCGATCCAAGATGCTCTGGTCCGCGTCAAGTTGGTGGACGGATTAGGCAACATCCGGATCATCGAGGGTAAGGATCTCGACTTCATCGCTGGCAACCTCGGCGTGCTGGGTATCTTGACGGAAGTCACCCTGCAGCTGCAGCCATCGTTTAAAGTGGCGGCGGAGACCTCGGGTCATCCCGACCAGGATTTAGCCAGCGACGTGTTGCGCCTTGCTGCAGATGGGTACGCGACCAATATCACCTGGTTCCCGGGTCAAAAGTCCTATGCTTACACGCGCTATATCCAAGTCGCAAACACCACACCGGGTGAAGCGCACAATGGTCAAACGGAGACCAACTGGTTTAACCGGTCGCTACTTCCCGCCGTATTTAAACTGGGCAATCTGACCCTAGGTAACGGCCTCATGTGCTTGCTCGAACAGCAGCGCTACCAAATGAAGACAAAGTCCTATTTTACAACGACCTTTGATCACCGCGTCGACCATGCGGTCGGCTGGGTGCATCAGATGACCTCGTTTGTCTGCCGCGACCACTGTCCATTTGACGACCTGCCGTACGCCTTGGAGGAGATTGCCATCCCACTTGAGCGCTTGCCGGAGTTCGTCCATCAAGCGCACGAGTTGTTCGACAGAACTGGGGCATGTTTACCACTTAACGGCGTCTACTTTCGCTTTGGCCGGGCCAGCCGCGGCGCACTTGGCATGGCGAGTGGTCGCGACACGGCCTATATCGGCATGGAATATATTCGTAATCCCGTCGGCAACCGTTATCCGCGCGACTACAACGTGATTCAGGAGCTTGAGCAAATCCTACTGCGAGACTATGGCGGAAGACCGCATTGGGGTAAGGCTCCCGACTCCATGTTTGTCGGGATTCAGCAGAAGTACCCGCGTTGGGAGGAATTCGAGGAGTTTCGCCATCATCTCGATCCCAGCGGGGTTTTTACCAGTCCGTTTTACCTACGGCGACTAGAGCAAAGTCACCAGGGACTTAGCGGCGCCAACTGCGTCGTTAAGGATTCATGCTATTGCCATCATGATGCCGAATGCCCGGCCTTTTACCATTGCGCCCCCGGCCTAATCGACCCTGAAGCGCATATCTGCACGTTGTGACACGGTTTACCTGAGTGGTCTGAGCATTTGCCAAGCGCCACTCGGCTGTCGCTGACAAGCCAACTCTGCTAAAATGGGAGCATAAACCCACGGAGATCATGTCGTGAGCCCATGCCACTGGTTACCTTTGCTGTGTGCTGTATACGCTTTCTATGCTTGTAAGCCGCAGCGCGAAACCATCCAGAGGCAGGCACAGCTTACGACGGCTCCGACGGCGGCACTCACTGACGCGGCGCTCCAAGTTTCGGCAAACGACGATCGAGACATCTTAGCCCAAATTGCCAAACTCATCGTCGGCCTTAGCCCAGAGAACGGTGATCGACATGACCATATCGGCCTTGCCAATGTCGCAGCGATCATGGGTTATGATCTGCCGCTAAACGACTGTGGCACACCCTGGCAAGTTGCAGGCGGCGGACCGGACTCTGACTTCACCTTGACGCTCTCCAACAGGCATGACCGCGGTGTCGGCCCCAACTGCCATGAAGGCGATATCGGTGCGCCAGTCGCCTATCTCTTCCAGGACTGGTCGGCGTCGGCGAAGATCATGTCATGGTTGTCCTTTGCCGCCTCAGGTACCGCTGCCGAAGCGCCGAAACCAGGCGGTCAAGGGAACGGCGCTGGCCTAAGAAACCTGACCGCTGGGATCGATGCCCAAGGCCGCCGCCTATGGACCAGTCAAGAATCGGTAGAAGCTGCAAGCTCTGGCCGCCCAGAAGGCGATCTCCTATCATTGCAATACACGCGAACGATGCCAAAATTGCCCCTGCTTCAGGCCGTCGACCATAGACGGACAGGCTATGGTCTAAGCGCCACGCCAAAGGCTGCAGCGACCGAGGAACCGTCCTACACGTTTTCCGCAGGGTTGATCGAGAAACCCGCACCGACGTGGGTCCAAGCTCAGTGCCTGGCGGAGGTCGCAGTCCCTCCCGGCTGCCGCTATAAGACCACCATAACCGCCCAGTTCGTGCAAAGCCAAAGGCGTTTTCGGGCCGAACTGCAGGTATCTCCAACAAGTATTGGACTTAGGGGCCGCCTTGGCAGTCAGCCCCCATGCAACCACCTGCACCTGAGAAAGGCCGACGGCACCTGCGGCGGCAGCATGGGAAGCGAGCGCAAAGGGGTCGAAGCATGGTTTGGTCGCAGCGCTGTCGGCTTTAACTTCGCCCAGGACCTTGCCGCGCAGGCCAGCGCTCGCCAAAGCGACAGCGGCGGCGACTGGGATTTCGCTGCCATGCGGCTGCAGCCAGGACAGCAAAGCCAGGGAATTCCGAACATCGACTGGGCGCTTCGCTATTTTCAACTGGCCACATACGCAAACGCTAGTGCGCAATTCGACCAGTTTGAAGAACGCGTCGCATCCTGCCACATCCATACCGACATCTTGCCAGGCTCGGCACCGAGCTGCACAGTCGTACCCGAGGACCGAGACATCAAGCCAACGTTCCAGGACGCGCCCCCCTAAAGGGCCTTGCCATTTCACCGGTAGCAGCCTAGTTGATACCCTGAGCTTGCTGCAACCTCCTGCGCCGAGGCCCCGATCATGACGCATTCCTCCAAGGACGCGGTGACGCGCGACTATGCCTACTACAGTCACATCTTTGCCGGGCGCCGTCTGCCTCTAGCGTTCATCGATCTCGACCTGCTCGATGCGAATGCCGCACAACTCAGCCAGCAGGCACAGCCACTGCCGATGCGCCTGGCCACCAAATCGCTGCGCTGTGTTGCCGTCTTGCGCTATTTGCTCAAGGAGTTCCCGGGGTTTTCTGGCTTGATGGCTTATTCACCTGCCGAAGCAGCGTTTCTAGCGGAACAAGGCTTTGATGACCTGCTCCTCGGCTATCCAACCATGGAAAGCTCGGAGATCCTACCTTGCCTCGACTGGATCCGCCGCGGTCGCTGGATTGCTTTTATGGTCGATGATGTACGCCAGGTCGAGCTGCTTGAGGCGCTGGCGACGCGTGGCGAGCCCTTGACGATACCCGTATGTATCGATTTGGACATGTCCATGGATCTGCCCGGCCTACGTTTTGGCGTCTTTCGGTCACCCGTACAGTCGATTGAGCAAGCCGAACCGCTCTTGGCAGCCTTGGCCAATGCACCGCACCTGCAGCTACAGGGGCTGATGGGTTATGAGGCGCAATTGGCGGGAATCGCCGATGCGGCCCCCAAGTCTGGCCTCTATAACCGGATCATCCGCTTGTTAAAATCGTTGTCGCAGCGGCAAGCATTTGCCAGACGGCAGGCCTTTACCTCGGAACTAAGGCGAAGGTCGTACCCCTTGCGACTGGTGAATGGCGGCGGAACCGGAAGTGTGGGCCGAACCAAACATGACAGCAGTGTCACTGAGCTAACCGTCGGGTCTGGTCTCTATGCACCAGCACTGTTCGATCACTACAAGGAATTCCACTACCAGCCCGCAGCCGGGTTTGCGCTGTCCGTGGTACGGCAGGCAGGGCCCGGTATCTACGCCTGCGCCGGCGGTGGTTATGTCGCCTCCGGACCGACTCATGCGGACAAACAGCCCGAGCCCTACCTTCCTCCCGGAATAACACTGATCAAAACCCTGGGTTCAGGTGAAGTCCAGACCTCACTACGCAGCCCAGTGCCACTGGAACTAGGGGGGGCCGTGTTCCTGCGTCACGCTAAGGCCGGTGAGCTGTTTGAACGCTTCAATGAGGTGTATCTGGTGCGAGGAGGCGCCATAGAGCAGATCGTCAAGACCTACCGCGGTGAAGGCGCCTGCTTTTTTTGACCGGTGGCTATGTTATCCTAGATACGCCCTGGCCGAGCGCGGCCCACAGCGAAAGGACGTTAGGCATGAGCAAGTGGTCGCTGGCTCTGATCAGCTGCATCGTGATCGGCTGTAAAACCACCACGGCGACGATCGAAAGCACACCGCCCAGCCCCGCGCTTAGCGCTGCTCCAGCCTGCGAGGAAACCTGCGCCGGCACCTTCGCCAGCGCAAAGATCCTCGGCTGTGTCGCGGCCTGCGACCAATGGGTGGGCAAGTCGATTGCGATCAAGACAGGTACGTCTCTATACCTTGGCCTGCCAGAGGCAAAGCGATGTTCGTTTACCTATGAGATGCGCGATGCCGATCAGATTCACAAAGGTAGCTTGCAGCAGATGTTTTCCTTCGGCTTTCGTTATACCGATGGGATCGGTGACGGCGACTTCTTAATCACCGGTACGGGCCTGACGGATGCGCGGACCCTGGTCGATTTTGCCAAAGCTAGCGACCAAAAGACGTTCGGCCATGATGCTAGCGCGAGCTCGACGACGTTGACTTTTACGCGCGAAGGGCCTGGGCAAGACCATGCACCCTTCTTTAAAATCGAAGAAGTCGACGTCGCTGATCAGGAAACGAAGACGCTGAGCCTGACTCTGAGCAAATCCTTTGATCCCCGCCGTCCGTTTGCCGGCATGCAAGCTGCTGCATTCAAATCCGTGGTCCACGGCAAGACTAAACACGACATCATTTGTACACCGTAGCCACTCCAGGCGGTCCTACCCATCCTAGCATCTTTGATGGTTATTGCTCCAGACCACCGATTAAGTTGATCTAGGTCGTTAAACAGTTTCCCATCATTCCCGCGGAGTCTGAGCTGACCAGCCGTGACCAGATTTGCATGAGTCTAAATTAACGCTATAAAAGCCAGGCCTTATACCAGACCTTAAGTTTCGCCAAGAATGCACCGATAGCCCTGGATGGGACGAAAAACACGGAGCCGGTGAGGCCCCTTGTTTCGAGTGACATCTTAGAGGTCGTTCATGGGGTACTTGCTCAACTTCAAAGGTCCATCCTGGACCTGCTTTGTGCTCACCACGGGCCTTCTTGCTTGTGGTGGCGGCATGCCGCGTATTGACCGCGCGACGCTAAAAGTCCACGCCAAGTCCGGACCGGCCAAAACGGCCGATGTCACATCCCAGAATCCGGCGCCAATACCTGGCGCGCCTCCACCACCGCCACTTGAAGCACCTGCACCAAGCCCCACATCACCCCCAGTCGACACGGTTGTACAACCGACCCCGCCTACGCCACCTCCTGCGCCCACGCCGCCACCCATCATTGCCAAAAGCCTATCGCTAACAACTGGCGCCTCGGTGGCGAGCAATACGGTCAGAATCGACTTTGGCACGACACCTACATTCGTCCGCATCGACGTACGGCGCAGCCCAGGTAGCTCAGCTCCAGACTGCACAGGCGGGACCATCATTCGCGAGCTGATGACACCGTTTATTGGCGACAGCATCACCTTCGCCGACCAAACCGATCTTGCTGCCGCTTCGTTTAGCTACCGCGCATGCTATTACAGCGCAGATGGTCAGGTTGAGGCAAGCATCGAGAAGCCCATAGCGACGACCAAACCACATTTACTCTTCGTTTCTACCCCCAACTTGAGTGGAGACCTCAGCGGGGCAGATGGCGCCGCCACTACCTGCCGCAACAGCGCAGTTGCAAGCAATATGCTCAACCTAAGCAACGAGCGCGCTTGGCAGGCCGTCTTATCCGACAGCTCGCTGCACGCGCGGGAGCGGGCCCAAATCCTCGGGCAGGTGGTTTCGACGATGTCGAGCACAACCCAGACAGCGACCAAATTCGCTGATACCGGTTTAGACCTATGGGCCTCGGGTCTGATGGCAAGCCCCGCCGGCAGCATCCTCGACAGCACCGGTCATGCCTCTCAGTCCTTGGCGTGGACGGGATCAGATGGGATGGGCAACAGCACGGGCAACACCTGCAGCGACTGGACATCTGCAACAGCGCTGGCTAGCGGCGACACCGGCGATGCGACAACGCTGACCGGCCAAGCTTGGATAAGCGGTGGCGCACCAAGCACATGTTCACAAATGCGTTCTGTTTATTGCATATCTGAACTGCCCGGGATGATGCAGGCACAGTCTAGCCCGAGCACGCCGCACAGCGTCGATCTAACCATCACACCTAGCGAGCAGTGGACCACTGACGGCTTTATTGAAATTCGCCGTCGCCCCTACCCCGGGGTTCCTAGTGCGGATTGTTCGTCGGCCATTGAAACCCCAATTTTAAGCATTCATCCGCTAAGTTCGGCGGTTACGACCTTCAATGACAATCTAGCTGTGGCCAGCACAGCGTATAATTATCGCGCCTGTTTACTCGATAAAAATGGCCAACTCGTTTACTCAACGCTGCTACAACACATCGTTAGTAGTCCTTGAGACTGTGACGTTCCGACCTCTGGTCATTTCAGTCAAATGCCCAAAGACCTTGGCCGACATGGCATAGCTAGTTCCAGTACCGTGTTGACATCAACTGTCTGGCCATGGTTTCTAACGCCCATCGAACGACGAGACCTTTAAGGAATTTCCCTTGTGAATCTGAGCACAGTACCCCCGGACGTGTTACGTCGAGCCGAATTATTTGATTTTATAGCTGATTTAGTCCGCAGTTGGCCGTTCCCAGGCGAATTAACCGACATCGCGAAGCCGCCTATGTACGCGAACCCCTTTGTCGTCCTGGCACCTTCGGGCAAGCAGCGAAGTGAAGTCGTCTTGCCCCATATCACCGTGATCGACCAAAGACTTGCGTGCAACGCAGCCAGCTTGGATTTAGAGCGCCGTCCACTGATGTTACGCTTATTCAAGGCATTCTGTGAGGCCGAAGAGCGCCAACTATCGCGCGACGACATCCTAAAAAAGGTCTACCTCATCCATGACATAGAACTCCGCTCCGAACGCTTCCTAGAGTCGAAGTACTGTAACGCGGTCAAGTTGATCAGTCGCGCAAGAATCCTCGCTGCAGCACTATTAGGCCGAGCTGTCCGGAATGGGGTCGAATGGTTTGTCTACGATCAGGAGCGGCGGATCTGGTGCCTGTTTCGCATGCGAAACGAATATTTTACCAACGCCAGCCCTTGCTAAACTCTGGTTAGCGCCCCGCCATCAATCGGTAGAGGGCGCTGATTTCCCGCCACAAACCATCGCTATGCGCGATTTTCTTTTTGAATAGACGGCGAATGCGTGGACTCGGGACTTTATGCGCAACGACCTTTTTATACAGTGAATAGCCGAGCATCTGCCCAATGGCCCGACTCACGGCATAATCCAAGTCTTGATCCCACTGCAGGACCCTGGCCTGCGGCGACGGCATTTTCAAGGTCTCATCATGCAGTTTACTGCCCATCCAAAGGTCAAACCGCAGTACGGCGGTGGCTAGCTGGGCCTTGGTATCAAGCGGTGAATCACCAAGCCTCTTGTGCCGCATGAGGGTCTGACGAAAGTGATGCAACTCCATACATTGGCGACTGGGATTTAGGATTTTCGAAGCGATCATACCGACGGCTGACTTGAGCACACGACGGTAAAAGTCTTCGACCGGGGTATCGGTAACATCCTGAAATCCAGTCAACAGCGTATGTAAATACTGACCAGCGGCTTCTGCCAGGTTGTTGATGGAGATATAGGTAAGCAGGACCGATTTGGTCTTGCCGACAAAATAGACACCGTCGATGCTGGCGCGACCGACCAGGCGTTTTGCTTCTGCCGCCGAGGTCAAGCCATCGCTGGTTAGTCCGCGCAAGAAGTCCCCCCCTGGGGAATATTGCAACTGAAAGCTTTCCATATCGCTGGCATCGATCGACAGCGACATAAATCCGGCGAGATTCTTTACGAAGCTGAGAAACTGATAATCAACATCAAAGGCGTCCTCACTGTAAAGGTCTAGCTCTTGATTGAGCTCATATTCTTGCGCACTAGCTGGCAGTGCACTGATATGACGCGTTTCCTCCCACAGTGAGAATGACTGCCATTTCATCCACGGTGGCGAATTGACGACGCAGTAAAAATCCTTTCTTAAGCGGAGGTACTCAGTCAGAGTCGTCGCTTCTACTTTATTTAAGGCAAAATAATACCGATCGATGTTATTTAGGATGCGCAGCATTGGCCCTTTAATGCCTTGCCGCTTTTGCTCGGCAGCCAGGGACTTGGGTAGATGTGCGTCGGCCAAGTGATACTCACCGATCAAACAGATGATCTTATGGTCAGGGTAAGCCTCGGCAAGTGACACCAGGCATTTCGCGGCAAACTGGTCGCGCTTGCGCAAGGTGTCACGCCCAGCATTGTCCGTATTGATCCCGACGACCTGAAGCCGGCGGGCCCGAGCGAAGTCGAGAATCATCTTGAAATTTTGCCAGGGGAAGCCCCATTCGGCGCTGTAATTTACGCTACCAAGAAAGACTTCGTCGCTCAAGCGACCGGCAAGATAGCCATCGATCAAGTCCTGATCCACGGCCTTGAACATTTCCAAGGCCAGCACCACCTTGCGCGTGCGCTGGCGTTCGACATAAGTACGCAGCAGGCGTAAAAGCCCCCGCTGCGATTGGCGCAGGGTATGGAAGTCGCCGTATAAGATGAAACGGTGCTGGCGCATTGCCGCCAAAAGCTCCGTCTGATTGGTACGCACGCAACGCTTTGGCAGGCTCTGTTCAAACTTTGCCGAATAAGCAAGAATCGTCGCCGAAGTGCCGCTAACAATGGCATGGGCCTCGGTGTAGGCCTTGTCATAGAGCGTCTGCTGCAACTGACGGAGCTGGGTTAGGGTCTGGGAGGTCACCCGTAGGATCCAAAAAGCTGAGGTGATGAGCAATAGGAATAGAGAGCATTGGACATGCAGGGTCGCATGACCGTCCGAAGGGAGGGTATCTCATCATTATAACAGCAATGTCTGAGGGAGCGAACTAACAGCGGCCTACGGGTGGAGTTCGGTGTAAAGACTACCCATGGCCCCGTCTTTTTTCGGATCTTCACCGGGCAGCAAAAAACTACAGCGAATACCGGTAACCTGACCAGTCCATGGCTGATTCGAGAGATTTTTAGCAATCCCCTTACATTGGGCCGTCATCTCTTCGAGCGAGAGATCCTTAGCCGACCTAAGTCGCAAGAGGATGCCGTCGCCTCCAACCACCAGGATCGTCGCGACGTAAACAACGTCATAGCCCTTGACGGCTGCTTTGACCTCCTCAGACCATTGTGCAGGGGTCATGACGGCATCACGCGCTTTGAGCAGATCGGGCTGCACCGCAAGCTCGACAAAGGTACCGCCATCTGCGAGCTTAGCGGCGAGATCGTACTTAATGAAGGCCGACTGCTTGAAGCTCGCATGGCTGGCCTTGGCAGCAAGGTCAGCCCACTCCGCATAATCCTTACCGGCGTGAGTCCACTGTTGCGTTCTAAAGGCGCCGATCACCCACTTCGATTGGACCGGAACGAGCGAGATAAAGATCCGGCCGATTTCCTTTTGGCCCATCACCTGGAGCCACAAGCCAAACTGCAGAGGATAGCCATACTGCGGAAAAACTTTGACCTGATCACCGGGACAAGACTGTGCAACTGGTGAGCCATCGATGGTGTTAAGTGCCCAGAGACGATAGATCGACACGTCATACGGCGCCCCATAGGTAAAGTCGAGTTTACCAAAGGTCTCGCCCAGCGCCGCTAAGCTGACATTGAGGCGGCTATGAAACAGCGGCTGCAGGGCCTTATCATCCTTCGTGCGCACGGCCGCGATGATGCTCGAGATCTGCGCCTGCAGTGTCGCCGTAAGTGGCGTTGCTAGCGCAATGGTTCCTCGCGGATCGGTCTTGATCAGCCGGCAAGATGGCGTGTTGAGGGTCCCTTCAAATAGCTCACGACGCAAGGGCTCGCCCGGGTCGTTAGGCGACGGGGTGGCCTTTTCGACGGTGGTCGCGCCGACGTTGGCGGCAAACAACAAAATCGAAGAACCTAGGGCCACGGCGACTAGGGATAGTGGGCTACTTTTTTGCCGCGCAGCTACCACAGCCTTTTTTATCAAAGCTCTCAGTCGGCCAAGTGCCAAATTCCGCATTGATCACCTCCAAGGCATCGGCAAGGAAATCATATTCACAGCTAAACAGCTCCTTTAGGAGCTTCTTTTCTAGACAGTAGGCATTGTAACTAAAGCGCCCCAACACCGGGTCATAGACCTCGCTGACTCCAGCTTGGCGGTCGCGAAAGACCAACACAGTGTGTTCATAGTTGTCTTCGGTGAGGGCTTGCTTGACCGAAACTTGCACCAAACTCATTGCACTTGTTACCTTATACGAACCAAGGTCCAGGACAAACCACTCTAGCACATTCAGTGGGTTCGGCCGAGGAGGCTTAAGATGAAGTCGATTAACGTCAGTGAGGATTTCAACCCCTGCACGGATTCGATGGCTTGCCGCGTGTAAGCTGCCGCCTCGGCCCTGGCCTCCTCTGGAGACATCAAGGCCAAGTATGTCAGCTTACCGGCTTGGCGGTCCTTACCCGGCGATTTACCCGTCGCCGCAGACTCATCGAGGACATCATCGAGCACTTGAAAGGCGATACCCAGGAGCTGGCCAAAGCGGCGGCAGTGGTCGACGATGTCGGCCGGCGCGCCTCCAGCAATTGCGCCCATGGCGGCGCTAGCACCCAGCAAATCACCGGTCTTATGCCGATGGATCCGGTTGAGTTCGGCCAGGCCCGCACCCTTGCGCGACGTCCAATGCAGGTCCAGATACTGACCGAGAACCATCCCCTGGCTTCCCGCGGCCCTCGCCAACTCACGGATCATCGCAAGTCGCCTTGACGAGGCCAGTAGCTGCTCTTCGGCATCGCTACCAGAACCAGCAAGCAGGGCAAAGGCATCGGTTAGCAGGGCATCGCCGGCAAGCAGGGCCTCGGCTTCACTAAAAGCTATATGGGCGGTCGCCTTGCCGCGACGGGTGTCATCGTCGTCCATGCATGGAAGGTCATCATGGACCAAGCTGTAAGTATGGACCAGTTCGAGTGCGGTCGCCGCACCTAAGGCAGGTGTCACGTCGCCACCGACCGCTTCAGCGGTCAGTAAACAAAGCAGCGGACGCACGTGTTTGCCGCCATTGTTTAGCACATAGCGTTGAACCTCAGCCTCGGCACCACCGTAGCGTCGTGCCACTTGCGCGGCGAGGTGACTCTCGAACATCCGCTTCAGCGCATCAATATGTGGGTTAACGATGCTCATAAATCAACCTTTCTACGGCACCACCGGCAAGGGGCAGGGCGCCACTCATCAAACGATTGACGGTACGCGGATAGAGTTCGCTTTCGGCGGCAAAGACGCGTCCTGCGAGTGCTCGCAGATCGTCCTCCGGCTTAACCGGTACGGTGATCTGGGCGATCAACGCACCTTCATCGTAGCGCTCGGTCACAAAATGCACCGAAGCACCAGCAACCGCATCACCAGACGCGAGGACGGCCGCATGGACCTTGTCGCCATACATGCCCACTCCACCATGTTTAGGCAGTAGCGCGGGATGGATGTTGACGATGCGCTGACTCCAGCGTGGGTGAAGCGGAAAGACCTTAAGGAATCCAGCCAAAGCAATCCAATCGATGCCTTGACCTTGCAACCACACATAGAGGCGGTCGCCACTTGCGGCGAGACTGGCAGCGGAAAAATCCGCGACCAAGACTGGAAGTTCATGGTCTCTGGCAACGGTGACCGCAGCACAGTCAGCCCTTGATGCAATCACCGCGGCGACTTGGTAACCGCTGTCTGGCTGCTGCTGGCGAAGGAGGTTCGCCAAGGTGCGACCGGCTCCGGAGACAGCGACCGCAAGGCGACGTCCCTTGGTGGACGAGTAGCTGATGGTCAAAGCTCTCCCCCTTGGAACACGACGTGCGAGCGATTTTTCAGGCCGTTCCAAAAGGCTTCGGCCGTGACGACTTTGCCCCCCGCAGCCTTGAGCTTAAACAACTGCACCGTGCCGTCACTCGTCCCAACAAGCAGGCAACGCAGGCGCTTTTCGTAGTGGGCCTGGCCCGGAGCGAGTCCACTCATAGCAGACTCGTCGTGTTTCATGTCGACCAGGCTGAGGCGCCTACCTTCAAGATGAGTAAAGGTGCCAGGCCACGGCTCGTAGGCGCGAAAGGCGTTGTAGATCTCTGCACTTGACCTTTGCCAGTCAACCGCACCGTGTTGTTTTTCGATTTTGCGGCAGTGGGTCGCTGCCGCTTCTTTTTGCGGTGTGCCTACAAAGGTCGGATCTTCTAGGTGGCGCAGTGCCGCGACGACCAGAGGGGTGCTGGCGGCAAACAGCCGAGACGTCAAGTCGCCACTGGTTTCGTCTCGCTCAATAGGCATGGATTCTTGGACGATGATCGCGCCGGCATCGAGCTTCTTGACGGTAAAGAGGATGGTCACGCCAGTCTCCTCCTCGCCACTAAGCAGGGCCGCGGGCACCGGCGTTGCGCCGCGATACTTTGGCAACAGCGACGGGTGTATATTGATCGTGGCGCGGCGCGGTATGGCCAAGAACTCCTCGCTGAGAATTTGCCCATACGCTGCAGTGATGGCGACATCAGGCATTAACCGAGCAAAGGCGGCAAGAAATTCCGGCGAACTGGCCTTTTCCGGCTGCAAGGCCGTGATTCCCAGGCTTTTCGCGTAGGCAGCCACGGGTGGATCCAGTGGCCCCTGACCACGACCAGCTGGTCGCGCCGGCTGACTCACCACTCCAACCACTTCATGCCCAAGAGCCTGTGCCTGCGCCAAAAGGGCTTTCAAGGGGGCAACGACTGGTTCGGGAGAGCCGAGGAAGATCAAGCGCATAAGGCCCCTTGTCGGCGCGAAATGGCCGGTTCCAAGGTTTATAGTCAACTGCGCCGGAGCCGTCCATAGCGCGATATCCTGGGAAACCGCGCCATTGCTGCTGAGTCACGGCAAGTATTTAAAAAAAAGTATATTAATTTCATTATTGTATATTAATTATATAAAATAAATTGATTTTAATTAAAAAATTGATATTATGGGGTTCGCCTCAGTGTCCCTTGCCGAAAAAAACCCATCGGAGGTTATTCATGATCCTACGCCCCTTCGCGTCCATGCTGCCCCTAGCCTTGTCGGCTTCCTTGCTGGCTGCCTGCAACAGCAGCCAAGAAAGTCACAACGTCCAACCGACGCCGACGACTCCAGTGGGGTCTCCAGCGGCCAATCCGGACACAGGTACACTCAGCACCGAGCAAGTCGCTGAACTGAGCGACCTGCCAAGCACCGTGCTCATGGGCGTCAAACCAGGGGAGGATGCGTCGGCTGCTGACCTGCGTATTCCAGGTACCAATGTAACAGGTGCGTCCGATGCCAACGCAGCTTTGCAGGCCTATCAATCCGGCCTAAGCGTAAAAGTCGATGGCACCAGCAACGAACTCGACCGTGCCTCGTCAGCCGCGTCATGGGCCCCGTACGCAGGCACCACGGATTTCGCCAACTACGCCCCGAAAGTCTATTCCAAAGTCCAACAGGGTGTAAGCTACAGCTACAACCACGTCGGTGTCGTCAACGTCGCCGGCATGCTGCTGCACATCTTTCAGCGTCCAGGCTACAACACCATCGCCAACAACGGGCTGATCGGTGGCTTTAACCCAGGCAAAGGCTACGGTTACGGCGGCGGCCCGAATATTGGACGTGGTACTGGCAACGATTACGACAGCCAACTTGCCGGTTACTTTAAAACCTACGGCGTTTACGCCCTGAGCGACAGCGAGTTCCAAAGCCACAGTAAAGAAAAAGTCGCCCTTGGCGCCCGCCTGTTCTACGACACCAAGCTGTCGACCAACGGCGGTGTCAGCTGCGCCACCTGCCACTTGGCGAGTCAAGGGACGGCTAACGTCTTCAGCCTGCCGCCTACCGGCTTCGTCTTGGACGGTTCCAAAAAGGGCCGTTTGGGCTCTTCAGACATGCTCGGACGCAACACACCCGGCCTCTACAACCTAGGCCACAACAGCTACTCCAGCATGTTCTGGGATAGCCGCGTCCGGGCCAGCGATAAGGGCTTTATCACCCCCGCTGGCGACAAGACACCGCTAGGCCTTGAAAGCGCTCTCGCCGCACAAGCCTTGTTTCCTCTTGCGACCGGCAGCGAAATGGCGGGCTGCGCCGCAGGCGCGCTGGTCACCAATCAAAGCTCAGACCCCAATTTGGTCTGGACGGAATTGATGAGCCGCTTACTTGCTGACAACGACTACAAGTCACAGTTCGCGGCGGCTTACCCGGACCAGTCGGGGAGCTTTGGTATCGAGCATCTCGCCAACGCCATCGCCGCCTTTGAAGCCGTTACCTGGCGCGCCGATCAATCGCCCTTTGACCAGTACGTCAGAGGCGACCTAAACGCCCTCTCGCCTGAGCAAAAGCGCGGAGCCACCTACTTCTACGGCAAAGGCCAGTGTGGCGGCTGCCACTCCGGGCCGCTCCAGACCGACCACGGTCATCACGGCGTCGCCGTCGTCCAAATTGGCCCTGGCACCGGAGTCGGCTCACATGGCTGGGAGGACTTTGGCTACGGCAAAGAGAGCGGCAACGGCGGTGACAACTATAAATTCCGCACTCCAAGCCTGCGCAACACCGCGATGACCGGACCATGGGGCCATGATGGCGCCTACACCTCGCTGCGCGCCTTTGTCGACCACTACAAAAATCCAATCGCGGCCTTCGACCACTGGAATCCAAAGCAGATCATTCTGCCGGCAGGAGCTAGCATCACTCAGGACACCCTTGGTGCATGGTACGATCTAGGCGCACGCTCCGCAATCAAAGCCGCCAACGAGGCAAACAAGGTCGATTTGAAGCCGGACGAGGTCGACGCGATTGTCCTCTTCCTGCAAGCGCTGACCGATGCCAAGGTGGCACAAAATACCCAAGCGATATTTAAAAATTAAGCGGCAAGGCCAAGCCGACAGCACTCATCCGCTTTGGACGATTAGAAAGCTTCCAGTCCACATCCTGCAACACTAAGGTCTAAAGGCCGCTAGAAAGTAAATTCTAGCGGCCTTATTTTTTTGTCTCACGCCAAACTTGTAAAGACGCGTTCGACAGAACCTCCGCACGGGCCGCCAAGGCCGCCGCAGTAGCAGCATCGGCCACAGCGTCCTGCGGATGTGCTCTTAGGAAGGCTGCATCGGCCCGCAACAGTTCAGGTGCATTTGGCAGCAGTTTTACCGCCTCTGCGAAGGCCCCCCGAGCCTCGTCGTAGCGTTGAAGCCGCTCTAATACTTGGCCCCTGATCCAAAAAATATTGCCCCGCTCCGGATAGCGAGCTGCAGCTTGACTCAACAGAGCATCAGCTGCTGTGAATTGCCCCAACTGGTAGAGCATCCTGGCGGCTCCCTCGAAGGACTCGATATCGCCAGTAAAGGCGGTCGCAGGGATCTCGGGATGCGCCATTTGGGCCGCCTTCATCAATGCTGTGTAGAGCGGCAGAGCGGCAGCGTAGGCACCCGAGCGTTCATGCACTAAAGCGAGATTATAGCGCGCCTCCACCTGCAAAGGATCTACGGCCAATGCGGCCCTGAACGCCGCTTCCGCTCCTGGCAAGTCACCTTGATTTAGGAGTGTGCTGCCAAGAGATTGCTGGGCCATGGCGCTGCGTGAATTGATCGCCACCGCGTGGCGAAAGAGCCGTTCACCGTTGCTCCATAGCGCCACCTGACGCGTCGCGAGTACGCTTAAAAACCCCGCTAAACAAACACCTAAGGCGAGGCACCACCGCGGCGCCTTATTGGCTAAGCGCACAACGAACAGGCAAGCGGCAACCATCGAAACGTAAAAATAGCGATCGGCCACGGTGGAATGGCGCTGAAAGTCGAAGGGTATGAAACCCAGGACTGGCAACAGGCTGGCAATGAGCAACAAAACGGGCCAGCCGCTGACGCGCCTTAGAAGTTTATTGCTGAACACTACCAGCAAAAGCCCAGCTACCAGCAAAGGGCCTAGAGCCGGCCAAGCTCGCAGCACGGACATCGGGTCGTGGCCATAATCTATGGTCAAAGCCGAGGGCCACATTAGATTCTTCGCATAAACCGCCAATGCATCCAGTGCGACATAGAGCCGTGCCAAGCCGCTAGGAGCATCCGTCGGTCCGGTTTGAACTCCGGCTGTTAGCCAAGCTACCGGCAGGACTAAGAGTCCCCAGAGCACAGCTAGTCCAATCACTCTGCGACGCGGATAGGCAAGTGCCAAGCCGAGCGCCACGACCATGAGCGGCAACGCGCAAGCCGAAGGCTTGGTCAAAAGAGCCGTGGCGTAAAGACCGGTAGCCAAAACCGCAGTGCCCAGTCCGCCGCTTCTGGCGAAGCGTGCACTTAGCCACAATGCAGGTAAAGCAAAGGCTGCGTACAACACATCCTTCAACCCAGTGACCCAAGCAACCGTTTCTACCTGCAATGGATGCAGGGCAAAAAGCGCCACACCAAGCCAAAGGGCCAAGCGCCGACTAGCAAAGGGGCGCAGCAGGAGCCAGATCCACAGCGTATTCCAGACGTGCAGTAGTACATTGGCGCAGTGAAAAGGCAGCGGGCTAAGGACATAGGTCCCTAGGGGTGAAAGCCCCGCACGCGCCAGCCGCGCCAGAGCAAACCACGCGGTATAGGTCACGGGCATGTACAGATGATAGACCTGCTGCGTCCAAAATCGCCCGGGGTTGCTGACCCCTGGGGTCACCAGCAGCGGATTGTCGGCGACATGCAGCGGATCGTCATAGGATAAAAATGGAAATGCTAAGGTCTGGCCGTAAATGGCCGCAATACAGACGACCAGCAAGCAAAAAGGCGCCACTGAGGTCAGCATCGATGTTACTTGGCGAGCGTCAAGGCGGCAAAGCTGAGAAGCGGACCGCCCTCCCATTGCAGATGTTCTCCAGGGCCGAAGCTATGTGCGGATTTGAGATCTCACTAAAGTTTAGACCAAGAGGATGCTGCAGGCAAAAGACGGGACTCACGACCCAAGCTCGAGGACATGCAGCCACACTAGAGGTGAGCGCTTCGACACCATGAGAGTTCGGTATCGGCTCAAAACGCGGCGAGCACCCCACCCATTCATCCCACGAATACTGCAGATAGATATTATGTATTTTCTTAAACTGGCCCGGTGGCCGAAAGTGGCTAAAGTTGGTCGCTTCGGCCCGGTCATAAAAGGAAATTGTTTAGATGCTAAAAAGTCCAGAGAGACAGGGCCTTTACGACCCGCGTGGAGAGCGCGACGGCTGCGGCATCGGGGCCATCGCCCACCTCCGGGGAGAACGCTCACATAGCCTGGTCCAACAAGCCCTCCTCATGTTGAACAATCTGCGGCACCGCGGCGCCCAAGGCCACGATGCAGGAACTGGCGACGGCGCCGGCATCGTGCTGCAGATACCTCACGCTTTTTTCCATGAAGAACTAGCGCAGCACGGGGTGCAGCTACCAGCCCCGAGCGACTATGCCGTTGGGACGCTGTTTTTGCCGACCGCGGCGACGGCGGCGACGGCAGTCCTAGCGCTATTGCAGACTCAGTGCCTCCGCCTTGGTCTGGAATGGCTTGGCGAACGTTTGGTGCCAGTCGATCCTAGTTATTTGGGCCACGCAGCAGCGGCCAAAGCGCCGCGCATCGTCCAGGTGTTTGTCGGGCGCGGCAGTGAAACCTCGGCCGCGGCCTTTGCCCGCAGTCTGTTTCTCGCCAGGCGCCTGCTTGAAACCGGCCTACAACAGACGCCGGCGCTGCAAGGCCACGCCGGTGAAGTGCATATCGCCAGCATGTCGCCGGATACCATCGTCTACAAGGGCCTGCTGCTGCCAGAACAATTGCCGCACTACTACAAAGACCTCGCCGACCCTCGGGTCACCTCGGCTCTTGCGGCGGTTCATTCACGCTTTAGCACCAACACCTTCCCGGAGTGGAAGCTAGCTCATCCCTTCCACCGCCTCTGCCACAACGGTGAGATCAACACCATCCGCGGCAATCTCAACTGGATGCAGGCTCGTGAAAAGGCCTTAGCAAGTGAGCTGTTCGGTGATTTTGCCGCTGAGATATTGCCGCTGATAAGGGCCGATCAAAGCGATTCCGCCTGCCTCGACGATGCGGTCGAACTACTGCTTTTGACCGGACGCAGCTTAACTGAAGCACTGCTGCTGCTGATTCCCGAGGCCTGGGCAAAGAACGCCTGGCTTGACCAATCGCGCCGCTCGCACGCCGAATACAATGCGACGCTTATGGAGCCCTGGGACGGCCCCGCCGCCGTGTGCTTTACCGATGGTACGATCCTCGGGGCCGCGCTCGATCGCAGTGGACTACGTCCTTGTCGCTATACGATCACCCACGATGATTTTGTCATCTTGGCGTCGGAAACCGGCGTCCTTCCCACCCCCCCGGACCGCATCAAAACGCTTGGCCGCCTGCGGCCCGGCGAAATGCTGGTGGTGGACACCAAACAAGGGCAAATTCTCTACGACCGCGACATCAAACATGCTGCGGCCAAAGGACCAAGCTATCGACACTGGCTCGACACCCACCTGACTCCTTTGGCCGAAGCCGTAGCCACCACGACACCCACCGCTCCAAGCGGCCGAGAGCTGGCGCGCCTGCAGACGGCCTTTGGCGTCACCCAGGAGGAGCTAGATAAGATCATCTTGCCCATGGGCCTGACCGGCGAAGAAGCGATCAGCTCGATGGGTGATGATACGCCGCTAGCGGTACTGTCACGTCAATCGCGGCCATTGTTTGACTATTTTAAACAGCAGTTCGCCCAAGTGACCAACCCGGCCATCGATCCTCTGCGTGAGGACATGGTCATGTCTTTAACCATGTACCTTGGCGCCAAACCCAGTTTAACCGCACCTCCGCCACTCCAAGCGACCCTGATTAAAAGCGAGCACCCGGTGCTCACCTCTGGCGAGTTAGAGTTCCTGCGTGGTCATCCTGGGCTCTCGGCGCGCACTCTAACGCTGTTATTTGCCACCGACTCAGGTCCCGGTGGGCTGCAACTCGCCCTAAACAAGCTCCTCAGTGATGCGGCACAAGCGGCCACTGACAACGCCGGCTTATTGATCCTCAGCGACCGTGGAACAGGCCCCACTTTAGCCGCCATTCCAAGTCTGTTGGCCATCTCGGCGGTACACCACCACCTGGTTAAGCTAGGCCTGCGGAGCCGACTCGATTTGATCGCCGAAACCGGCGAAGTCCGCAGCCCACACCACCTCGCCTGTCTGATCGGCTACGGAGCCGCAGCAGTTCATCCGTACTTGGTGTTCGACAGCTTTCAGCACCTTGCCGTTACGGGCTCAAGCGAAGAGCATAAAAGCCCCGCAGAGCTTCGCGCCAATTACATGAAAGCGATGACCAAGGGACTCAGTAAGATTCTCTCAAAAATGGGTATTGCCACCCTGCAATCCTACTGCGGAGCACAAATTTTCGAGGCCATCGGCTTAGGCCAGGAACTGGTCCACAGCTACTTTCCAGGCACCGCCTCGCGTCTGGGCGGCACCTCGCTGGCAGACCTTGCCGAAGAGACCCTAAGGCGCCATAGCGAAGCATTTTCGCCAGATCACGGCAGGGCCAGGCAACTACCGCCATTTGGCGGCCTCATCCACTACCGCCAAAATGGCGAAGCTCACGCCTGGAAGCCTGAGACCATCGCCCTACTGCAAGAGGCTACGGCAACCGGCGATGTGGGCGCCTTTGCGCGGTATAGCGACCACGCCAATGCCGTCGGCAGCGACCCAACCATGTTGCGCCACCTACTCGCTCCGGTCACGACCGAGACGCCGATCGACCTAGACGAGGTCGAAGCAGCCAAGCTGATCGTGCGACGATTCACCACCGGCGCCATGTCGCTTGGTGCCATCAGTAAAGAGTCACACGAGAACCTCGCGATTGCCATGAACCGCATGGACAGCAAGAGCAATACCGGCGAAGGCGGCGAGGACCCTGCCCGCTTCAAGCCGCTTGCCAACGGAGACCGCCGGAGCTCGGCGATTAAACAGATCGCGTCTGGTCGCTTTGGTGTCACCATCGACTATTTGGTGAATGCCGAAGAACTGCAGATCAAAATCGCCCAGGGTGCCAAACCCGGCGAGGGTGGCCAGCTACCTGGCCATAAAGTCGATGCCGAGATCGCCCGCCTGCGCTACTCAACACCTGGTGTGCAGCTTATCTCGCCGCCACCACACCACGACATCTATTCGATCGAAGATCTGGCCCAGCTGATCTTCGATTTGAAAAATGCCAATCCGCAAGCTCGCATCTCGGTCAAACTCGTGGCCGAAGCCGGCATCGGCGCCATCGCCGTCGGTGTCGCCAAGGCCGGCGCCCAAAAAATCCTGATCAGCGGCGACGGCGGTGGCACCGGAGCCTCGCCCATCACTTCACTCAAACACGCGGGTGCGCCATGGGAGATGGGCCTGGCCGAAGTCCATCAGACCCTCGTCCTCAATCACCTTAGAGACCGCGTCGTCTTGGAGACCGATGGGCAGCTGCGCACCGGGCGTGACGTCGTCATCGCCGCCATGCTCGGCGCCGATGAATTTGGCTTCTCAACGGCGCCGCTCGTGGTCCAAGGCTGTATCATGATGCGCAAATGCCATCTGAACACCTGCCCCGTCGGAATCGCCACGCAAGACCCGGTGCTTCGCGCCAAATTCACCGGCAAACCAGAGCATGTCGTCAATTACTTCTTCTTGGTCGCCGAAGATGTCCGAAAACTCATGGCATCGCTTGGCGTCAGCCGTCTCGAACAGCTCGTCGGTCAAACACAGTGGCTCAAGCAGGTGCAACGACCCAAGGCCGGAAAATATTCTGGTCTCGACCTAAGTCCGCTGCTGCATAAGCCGCTAGCAGCTCCGCTGCCAACGGCAGACTTTGTCCCGTTTGAGGCCGACGACTACGACGCCACCCTTCTTGCGCAGTGCCAACCCGCTTTGGTCGACGGCACCCAGGTGGTGTTGTCGCGCAAGATCACCAATGCGCAGCGCGCCACAGGCACCCTGCTTTCCGGCGAAGTCGCTCGCCGCTACGGGGCTGCGGGCCTCCCTGACGGTAGTATCACGCTCCGTTTTGAGGGCAGTGCGGGACAATCCTTTGGCGCCTTCCTAGCCGGCGGCATCAGCCTATACCTCGCTGGGGCGGCCAATGACTATGTCGGCAAGGGCCTCTCAGGCGGACGCATCGCTATTGCTCCGGCGCGCAACGCCGGATTCGGCCACGACCCGCAGGTGCTGCTAGGCAATACGACCCTATACGGTGCCACCAGTGGTTCGCTTTTTGCCGCCGGGGTCGCTGGGGAACGCTTTGCCGTGCGCAACAGCGGTGCCCTAGCCGTCGTCGAAGGGGTCGGCGATCACGGCTGTGAATATATGACCGGTGGGGTCGCCGTCATCCTCGGACCAATCGGCCGCAACTTTGGCGCGGGCATGTCCGGAGGTCTGGCCTTTGTCCTGGATTCCGACGGTCTGTTCCACCTTCGCTGCAATCCAGCGATGATCGAACTTACGCGCATGAGTGATGATCCAAGCTTAGCCGACTCAGTCCTACTTAAACAGATTATTACTCGTCACCTCAGCCATACGCATAGCTTTAAAGCCCAGCTCCTCCTGAGCAACTGGGAGTGGCATCTACAGCGCTTTGTCCGCGTCACGCCAAAGAAGGAAAAGACCGTCCACGCCGCCGCTCCCACCTTACTCTCCACAGCACGCCCTCTGCGTCGCGAGGTTCCGACCCATGCCTAAAAGCCCAGTTGCATTTATTCACGTGCCGCGCGAAAAGCTACCGCAGCGCCCACCATTAGTCCGGCAGCAAGACTGGGATTTTATCGGCGAGCCTCTTGCCGACCATCTCCCTGCAACGACCAAACAAGCTAGTCGATGTATGGATTGTGCGGTCCCGTTTTGTCAAAGCAGCTATGGTTGTCCCGTCGAAAACCTCATTCCCGATTGGAACGCCTTAGTCACCCAAGGGCGATGGCGTGAGGCACTCGAGTCGCTGCAGCTGACCAATAACTTCCCAGAATTTACCGGCTTTCTCTGCCCCGCCCCGTGCGAAAGTGCATGCGTCCTAAATCGCGAAAACGCTCCAGTGACCATCCGCGACATCGAGCTACAGATTATCGAACAGGGGTTCGCTGCCGGCTGGGTCGTGCCACAGGTACCGCAGATCCTTAGGCAGGAACGTGTCGCCATCGTTGGATCCGGACCAGCAGGCTTGGCTGCGGCGCAGCAGCTGCGGCGCATGGGTCTGCACGTCACCGTTTTTGAGCGCGCGGCAAAACCAGGCGGCTTGCTGCGCTACGGCATCCCTGATTTTAAAATGCCCAAAAGTATCCTCGACCGGCGCATTGCGCAGTTGATGGAGGAAGGGGTTGAATTTAAATGCGGCGTCAGCGTCGGCGAGGATGTCAAACTGAGCGAACTGCGGGCTTCGTTCGATGCTGTGTGTCTGGCCGTGGGTGCAGAACAACCCCGCGACGTGAACATTCCAGGACGCGAGCTTGGTGGCGTCATTCAGGCGATGCCCTATTTGAGCCAACAGAATCAAGTCTTGGGTGGCGAAATCGCATCGACAAAGATCAATGCAGCAGGCAAAACCGTTGCCGTGATCGGCGGCGGCGATACGGGCTCGGACTGCATCGCCACCGCCTTGCGTCAAGGCGCAAAGCAGGTCTATGAATTTAGCTTAATCGAACAACCAAAGGCGACGCGCGGCGACAGCAATCCCTGGCCACAGTGGCCCTTGGTCTATAAGAAATCCTATGCTCACGAAGAAGGCTGCGAGCGAGTCTGGGGCGTTGCTGCAACCCACCTCGAAGGCGCGTCGGGTTGGGTCAAGCGGATTCACACGACGAGCAGCACGGCGACGGGAGCAGTAGCAGACACCGCAGCAGGCAAGGCAAGCCTGGATGTTGATTTGGTGATCCTCGCCATCGGCTTTACCGGAATAGCCCAACCCTTTCTTGCCAAGCATCCTGAGCTAAAGACCAATGCCCAAGGGACTCTGGTACTCGACGCGCAGCGCATGACCTCGGTGCCGGGAGTCTTTGCCGCTGGCGACGCCGTGCGTGGGGCATCGCTCATCGTTTGGGCGATTGCCGAAGGGCGTAAAGTCGCCACAAACATCGCGGCGTTTTTAGCATTGTAATAGATCCTCCATGTGAGCAGTGAAGAAACTATGGCACACTTGCAAAAGGTGTGAAATTTCATCCTGCTAACGGTTCGCATTCATTTTGAGAATGTCCATGGAGCTCAATCATCTCAAGTACTTCCACGCAGTAGTGAGGGAGGGGAGCTTCACCCGCGCGGCCAAAGCCATGCGCATCCAGCAGCCGACCATCAGCAAAATGGTGCGCTCTCTGGAAGAGGAATTGGGCGTTGTCCTGCTGGAGCGTTACCGCAGCGGCGTCCATCTAACCCATGCTGGTGGCGAGATCTTTGCGCGCTGCGAGGATATCTTCGCTCGCGTTGATGAGATCAAAACGGTGTCTGGCCGCGAGATGACCGAGTGCCAGGGTGCACTCTCTTTTGGCTTAACCGACTCCGCTGCTAGCTCCCTCGGCCCAACGATCCTCGATGCTTTTTTAGCTCGTCATCCCAAGGTCCGGCCGTCGCTCTTCGCCGGGTCATCCAATTTGATCTGCAACGAGATCACTGAAGGGCGCCTTGAGTTCGGTCTGTTCTTTACCATGCCGAGCGTCGATGATTTCTTTGTCAAAGAGTTGATCAAAGTACCGTTTAACGTCGTCATCGCCAGCAAGGATAAATTAAAGCCAAAGCTGCGCTCGACGTTTATCATCTCACGCGAGATCGACTATCCCAAGTCGCGGCCCTTTCCTGTGCTAGAGATGCTCAAAAAAAACAAGGTGCAGTTTGAGGTCGCGGCTTCCTGCAATAACCTCGACTCACAAAAGCAGATGGTTCTGCGTGGACTTGGAGTGGCGCTGCTGCCGCGGTTTATGGTGAAGGCCGAGCTGGAATCCGGCACCCTGTCGCAGCTCTATCCGAAAAAAGAGTTTATTTATAGCTTGAGACTGGTGACCAGGAAGCGCTGGGTCCTGTCGAAAAATGCCGAGACCTTTTTGGAATTCTTCGACAAAGAGATCAGAGACCTGATCTGACCTAGTCTGCTCTACCTCAATCTGCACTGACTGGCTTTCAGATCCCTACAGGTGATCTGAAAGCCGTTGACAGCGAGGTCAAAGTACCGCCATATCAAAGCCAGATTTACTTACGGCACGAGGATGGTTTATGCGCTTTCAGCGACTAAGGGCGTATTTATTGCACAGTCTCGCGCTAGCCTGCGCGCTAAGCAGCGCCGTGGCATGGGCTGGCGCCCTCGAGCCGGATATCGCCTGCATCGCCAAAAGCTGCGGCTTACCATTGGCCGGATGCGCTCTGGACCACAGCTGTCGAACATCCCTCGGCTGCGTGCAGACTTGCACCGCGAATGATCCTGACGTCAGGCAGACCTGTCTGATCGGCTGCGTTGAAGCAACTCCAAGCACGCAGTACGACACCTTGACGGCCTGCATCGTCGAGCATTCCTGCCTGCCAAAAGCAAAACCCCGCGCTTGCCCCTGGCCACGCCGTCCCAATGCCATGGCTCCGGTGACCCTTAGCGACCTCGAGGGATCGTGGCAGGTGGTGCGGGGCCTCAGTCCGGCTTACGACTGCTGGCCATGTCAAACGATGAGGTTTACCCAGCAAAGTGCCAACCAATCACGCTACGACTATGAATATATGGTCAAAGCACCGGCACTTAGCCGCATCAGCTGCTCCGTCAACACCCTGCTTGGAGACACTGGCGAACCGATCCCCGGGCGCTTCAAAGAAACCTACTTGGCCCACGGCGTCGTCGGCCATGACGACTGGTTTGTGCTGAGCCATCCTCATCCCGACTATGCGCTGCTTTATTATTGTGGCGCGAGCGCTATGGACAGCTACCAGGGCGCGGCAGTGATCACCAGGCATCCTGATGCCGAGGTGCCCACCGCGGTCCAAGAAGCCTTTCGCCAGGCACTAAAAGAGGCCGACTTTTCGCCGCCGGTCACCTTGGATGCTTTTTGTCCTCTCGACCACCGCACCTGCCCCGGCTGAGGTCCCACCTTGGCCCTGTTGCCAAGGTCCGCAGTTGCGGTCTTCGGCCGATTTGTGCTAGCGCTCCTGTTCCTCCCAGATGGATTTTGGGCCGAACTGCACGCTAGAGGTGGCAAATCGTGTCATTGGTTGATGTTATCATTTATGCCGGGTCTGCTGGTTTATTGATCGCCTTTCTGTGGATCGTCCGCTCCTACGGCGCGGGTCTGCGGCAATCGCCGCGGGACCTCTGGCTGCTGTTTGCCACCAAGCTCATCGAATATACTGCCTACGCCGCCATGAATATGACCTTTATCCTCTGGCTTTCAGCGGATTGCGGCCTCGGCGACGTCGAGGCAGGGGCCTTTATCAGCGCATGGTCCCTTGGCTTATCGGTCGTGGGTGTGATCGCCGGATCGCTGGTGGACACGATAGGTATTAAAAAGACGCTGCTGCTGAGCACGGCGCTGCTGGTTTTTTCCCGTTCCTTTTTGTTTTGGTTGACGAATCCAACCGCGGTGATGCTGCTGGGCTTCGTCCCCCTTGCGATCGGCTTCGCGATCGTCGCTCCAGTCGTCTCCATCGGCATCAAAAGATACACCACCAAGGAAGGGGCCACCCTTGGATTTGGCCTCTTTTATGTGTTGATGAATGTCGCCTTCGCCATTGGCGGCTACCTATTTGATGCGATCAGATCGTATTTCAGTATCAAGGACGCCGCAGGAAAGGTGCTTCGTGAGAACGCCGGGACGATGATCCCAATCCTCCATGTGCATTTGTCTACCTACCAAATCATCTTATTCACCGGCCTGCTCTTTACCACAGCTAGCTTATGTTGCATCTTCTTCCTGCGCGACGGGGTCAGCATGGACGATGCTGGCAAGGTCACTGTTGCACCTAAACCGGTGCGCGTACCTGGGCCAGGCTTGTTACAGATCCTTGCAGTAGCAGGGAAGGCCGCGCGGGACACGGCTTCGACCTTAAAGCAAGTCGCCCGGGAAAGGGTCTTTTGGGATTTCATGTTGATCATTGCTTTGACGGTCTTCACCCGCATGATCTTCTTTCATTTTCACTATACCTTCCCGAAATATGCGCTTCGCGTCCTCGGCCAAGGCGCCAAGATTGGCTCGATCTACGGGGTTCTCAATCCTATCCTCATCGTCTTTCTCGTCCCTCTCGTCGCCAGCATGACGCGCCGTGTGGCGTCCTATAAGATGCTTGTTCTCGGCACAGCAATTTCATCGCTTGCCGTGTTCATTGGCGCTGTCCCCGGCCAGGTGTTTTCAGGACTGACCCAATCCTGGTTGGGTGAGATCATCTTTGTGCGTTGGCTCGGCCTTGCTCCAACCATGCAAGCTCTAGCCGATCACCCACCAGCCTTGGCCTACTGGCCGCTGATTTTGTTCATCGCCTGCTTCACCATCGGCGAGGCGATCTGGTCACCGCGTTTGATGCAGTTTACCGTCGAAATAGCCCCCAAAGGCAAAGAGGGATCCTACCTAGCGCTATCGGTGTTGCCGTTTTTTGCCGCCAAGTTCGTCGTCGGTCCGATGTCTGGACTTTTGGTGAAGGTCTATACCCCCGCCAGCGAGGCGATCAATAGTGCGGGTGAGAAGATCAGCACGGTCGGTGATCTATCGCACCACTACATGGTTTGGATTTGGATTGGCAGCATGGCGCTGTTATCACCGATTGGGTTGCTCATCTTCAAAAAGAGCGCGACTAGGCACACGTCTTAGGGACGAATCACCCGAAATGCATAAACTTATCAAATAAAAACTGTGCGTTAGGGATTGAAGCGTACTTTGTTGAATAAATCCTGCCCTCCAGCCTTCCCGTCCTCCCAGTTGCGCGGACTAAAGCGCGGACTAAAGCCGCTGCCCAAAAACTGGGAGGGCGGGAAGGCTGGAGGGCAGGATTTATTCAACAAAGCCGTTGAAGTGGGCGCCGCGGTCACGGCGATCATTAAGCTTTGCCTACTACATGCCGATAAACCTGCGTGATGTTCCTTAACTTGCCCATGCGGTCAAGTACTAGGCACCAGCTGGAGGCAACATTCCCTTATGCATGTCATGTCGTTTCTTGCCACCACCCCCTTCCTACTAGCATCGACGCTACTGGCAGAGGTCAACGTCGACAGCAAATTCAAAGGCACCGCCAAGGAATACTCGGTCACGCTTAATATCAACGCGCCAAACGCGGCCATCATGGACCATGACTTTTTTGTCGGTCACGGCGGTGACCGTATCGATTCCGCCGCTGGCGTGCACATTTATACGATTTCGGCGCAGGGATATATTCCGCGCCTTGTTTACGTCCAACAGCCCAAATCCGTCCTTGCTTTGACCCGCGAGGTCACCTTGGCCCCGCTCCCCAGTAAAGGTTATGAACTCGAACTCGACTATCGCCAGGCCAAGGAGTTCCCGCCAACAAAAAAGTTAGAAACTCTTAACAGCCTATGCGGGGACTTCGCAGCAGCCGGCCTCAGCTACCCAGAGAATATCGCGGTACCATGCAAACGCCGGACGGTCATCGACGACCTAAAAGAGATGGGTGGTGAAGCCATCTTTTTGCAAGCTCAAGGCGACCCCGCCGACACCAATGCGACGTCGCTGCTGGGGCGCCTTGACCACGCTGCTGACGACGATTTTTATTGGGCCGCTGAGGAACTGTTCGCAGCTAAGGCTGGCAACCAACTCGCTGGGAACCTGGTCGCCTATAGTGCCATGCGCCGGCAGAACTGCTCTCGGGTCATGGAAATAGCCATGGAGACTAGCCCCACCAAGACTCCGAACAACGGTCTAACGATCATTCGCGGACTATGCCTCGAGCTCGCCGGCAAGGCCGAAAAAGCGGCGCCGATTTACCAGGCTATGCTCTCTGCGACGCCGCGTCCGAGCATCGACCTCTACTACCAGGTCGCACGGGCAACCCGCGCGGTCAATGTTGAGCTAGCTGCAAAGACGCTGCAAACCTGCATCGACAAGTTCCCCCACGCTTATCCGTGCTACGAAGGCCTGGCCCAAGTCCGCGCTCTCAATCAACAACAGCAAGGGGGAATCCTCACTCTGTACTCCTACCATAAGGCTGCGGCGCTCGCGATCCGCGCCCTGTTTGGCAAGCCACCGTTACGCCTTGACAGCAAATTAGTCAGCAACGCGGCAATGCTTCGCCCGCATAACTTTGAACTAGCAGCGGCCGCACTAGCTCTCGGCGTCGGTGTGCCAGGGGCCATGGCCCAGGCGACCCTGATCTCGGATTTGCCGAGTCTAAAGATGCTTTTGCCGGTGTTGGACCGAAGCACGCCGAGTGACACCACCGTCAGCGCCTACCAGGTGGTCGCCAAAGGCTATCCAAAAGAACCAGTCTATTGGCTTAAACTCGCCGGCCTCCTTAGTCGAATGGGCCGCTGCGATGAATCGGTCCGCGCTGCAGAGCGCGCGCAAAGCATGATCAGCGACGCCGAGCGTCACGCCGCCTTGCTCGTCACCAAGGCCAGTTGCTTGGTGCGTCTAGGCCGCTACAAAGAAGCGCAAAGAGACATCTCCAGCGTGCTCTCGTCCGGTCACGACAGCTGGCAGGCGCATTACAATATGGGCATCATCCACGAGCGTCTTGGAGCAAACGCGGACGCCGTCCAGGAGTATAACCTCGCTTTGCAGGGCAACCTCCCAGACTCCGTGCGTGCCCAAGTCGAGCAGCGCCTAAACTTTGTGAGCCACACCAAGGAGTCCAAGGTCGCTCACTAACCGATGACCCGCGCTGGCAATACCACCATGGTCAGCCCGGCCCATTGCAAGCGCTTTTGAATCGAAAGCGCCGTTTCATTATGCAAGAGGCGCTGATACCAGCGTTCCTTTTGGAAAATAATCTTACCGGAGAAAAACGTGACCTCGCTGAATTCATGGGCCACATTCAGGCAGATCTTTTCGGCCTCAGCGACGGCATCGGTACCGATCGACATCCGGTAAGCTGCAGGGACCCCGAGGCGATGCGCTAGTTCGACAAATTTACTGAGCGTCGCTTCGGTGTTTTCCTGGAGATGCACGATGTCATCAGCGCCCTTGAATCCTCCGGAATCGACGACTCCAACCGAAATAAACACAAGATTCTTGTAGTGCCCTTTGAAGGTCGTCAGGATCTTTTGCACGGTATGAATGCCAAGACCACCAAAGGCGGCGACGAGGACCGCAGCGGTCGGCTTGCTCGCATCGAGCTCGTCGGGGGTGGCATTGCGCACCATGTTTTTTGGGATATCAACTTCCGAGTACAGGCGCGACAACTGCTTGGCGACGGTCCAATAATGCCGCCGGATCGACATGCAAAGCAGGACTAAAACCGCCGTGACCGCCAGGGTGATCCAACCGCCCTCAGCGAACTTCTCAAGGACGGTGATGACAAGGATCGAACCGCACAACACGGCCCCAGAGACAAACAACACAGCACGACTGCGCCACTCGGGCCGCTCGCGCCGGGTCAGCCAGTATTTGCACATGCCAAACATCGAGAGGAAGAAGGTCAAAAAGACGTTAATAGAGTACATGACCACCAGGTGGGAGACATTCCCATGGGTGTAGAGCAGCGCAGCGAGAGACGCCGCCCCCATGAGGATGATGCCGTTGGAGGTCGTCAACCGATCGGATAGAGCGCCAAAGCGCCGCGGCACCCAGGAGTCATTCGCCATGTTGGCAAGTACCCGCGGACCATCGAGAAATCCAGCCTGAGCTGCGACCACTAGAAGCGCGCCCTCGGAGAAGATCGTCAAAAAGGCAAAGGTATGGCCGAGCGGAAAATGCTGCGACATGCTTTCGATCAAAACCGCGTTTAACGTTTTGTTAGACTCCGGCACCACCTTCCACAGCAAGTAGCAAAGCAGCAGACCCGAAGAGCAAATCGCCAGCGACACCGCCATGTACGCCATGGTGCGCTTGGCCGTCTGAACGCGCGGCTCACGCATGATCTGCAGTCCGTTAGAGACGGCCTCAATTCCGGTATAGGTACCACCGCCAAGGGAGTAGGCGTGTAAAAAGAGCAGTGCCATGCCACCAAAACCGAGCATCGAGTGCCCTTGCTGGTAACCAGTCACCACCGCATGGCCAACTTCCGGCAGAGCGCCCAGGTGGCTGAACACCCCGTAACCGATCACCACCATATGGGACACCAAGAAGAGCAGAAAAATCGGGGCCAAAAAAGTCACCGACTCCTTGACGCCGCGGATGTTCAACACCGTCAATCCAGCGATGACCGCCACTTCAAAGGTAAGCTTAAAGGCCACCGCTTCCGGCCAGATACTAAATAATGCGTCGCCTGCTGCGGCGACAGACGTGGTGATCGTCAGGACATAGTCGACAAGAAGTGCTGACCCGGAGATCAAACCCGCAGTCCGACCAAGCAACTTCGTCGCCACGACATAACCACCACCGCCGTGCGGAAACTGCTCGATGATGCGCGAATAGGCCTGCGAAATCAGTAGCACCGTCAACATCGTCATCAAGGCGAGGCCAACGGCTAAAAAGGTGTGCTGCCCGAGCGCGCGAAACGCCTCTTCTGGACCGTAAGAGGACGACGACAAGCCATCAGCACCAAGCCCCACCCAGGCCAGCAAGGGAATGAGTGAAATGGCGTGAAAGATCGAGCGATCGGTCACATCCTTTGGGGCACCCAAGACCATCTTGCGCAGTCGCGTGGTCATCGGCGGTTGACTAGGGTCCTGGACCATCAAGGGGCTCCTGTACTCAAGCTCAAAAGGCTTAGAAAATTATCATATGATGAGCTTAGCCACCACTTCGATATGCTCTGTCTGCGGGAACATGTCAAAGGCCTGAATACTCGCCAACCGCAATCGATGCACTTTGCTAAGTGCCCGTAGATCTTGCGCCAAAGTGTCGACATCGCATGAGACATAGACCAGCTGTTGCAGCTCAGGGAGGGACTTGCTGCTTAGTGCAGCTTTAACCTTTGCCGACAGCCCAGCACGAGGCGGATTGACGATCACATGTGTCACCTCACGCGCCACGCGCGGCGTCACATGGCGGCTGAAGAAATCCTCCACCGAAGCATGCACTGGTTTCAGCCCGGCAGGAGCGGGCGTCTGTTCGCGGGCTGCGGCGATGGCGCTAGCGTTACCGTCGACCAGATACGTCGTCGCAAATCCGCTCGCTGCAGCCCAGCTATAGGCACCAAAACCGCCGTACAGATCAAGCAGCGTGCGGCCGTGCATGGCGGCTGTGATATGGCTGACAAAGGCCTCGGTTAGACTAAAATTAGCCTGAAAAAAGGCCAGTGGAGGCAACTGGAACAATTGCCCGGCCAACTGATAGCTGAGCTTCTCAGGTCCAGCTAGATGGTTGGTACGCTCACTCAGAATTCGGTCATCGTCAGACTTACTCAGGACCGACTCGTAGATCCCAAGGTTCGGTTGCGCCACCTGCTGGGCCCATGCGACCAATGCAGCGCGCTCGACGCCGGTGTGCGACAAGATCATGCCGGTCATGCCCGTCGCCGGACTGTAGCGCAGCGTCACGAATTTCAGGCATCCAGGTTGAAAGCTGCGCTTTGTGTGCTGATAAAAGGGAGCCGGCACCTTGGCACGACCGGCAAAAATCTTTTGCACGACTTTATTGATCGCTGGAGCGTGGACGGGACAAGTCGGAATATCAACCACGGTCTTGCTGCCCCGAACATAGAGGCCAATGCTGCGCTGACCAAAGCTATCCATATTTAAGCAAAGCTTTGTCGAAGCGCGGTAACCAAGCGGTAACGGGCTTGGCATGATCGGTGGAAACAGCTGGTCCATGGCGGCAGGGGGTAGGTTGAGGCGAAGCGCACCCGCTAGGACTTCGCGCACCCGCAGCGATTTGCTGCGCAGCTGTTTGGCGTAGGGAACCGCCAGTTCGGTGCACCCAGAGCATTTGCGATAATAGGGGCATGGGATCGTCACGGCCACGCCCTCATCGATCGCCAAGATCTGATTATTTTTTTAACAGCCCGATATTTAAGCAGTCTTTTTCTCATTACAGGTCCAATCCTCACCCTCTTCTAATTTAAACTCATTTATATTAGGATGCAGGGACCTTGATCATAGCAGTCTATTAACATCATGAAATGTTAAAGACTAATTGGGAGGGCTATATGCGTATCCTCGTGGTTGAAGACGATGCTCCGTTGGCAAGTATACTCATGCGGACTCTGCGCGAAGAGTCCTACGCGGTGGATCACGCTGCCGATGGCCAGGAGGCCGAATGGCTAGCCTTCGAGAATCCATACGATCTCATTATTCTCGACTTAATGCTGCCAAGAAAAAATGGGCTTGAGGTCCTCAAGACCTTACGCGACGGTGGGATGGTCGCTCCAGTCCTCATCTTGACGGCTCGCGACACCAAGGAAGACGTGGTCAAGGGGCTCGACAGGGGTGCTGATGACTACCTCACCAAACCCTTCAACCTAGATGAACTCCTCGCCAGGGTGCGCGCCCTGCTTCGCCGCCAGTCAGGTGAACCGGCGACGATCATCGAGGCCGGGCCGCTGCGCATCGATCCTAGCCGCAAGGAAGTCACCCGCGAAGGCCAGACCCTGCACCTGACGGCCAAGGAATATGCCCTACTGGAATACATGGCACGGCACGGCGGCACGGTTTTGAGCCGCACTCAGCTCAGTGAGCATGTCTGGGACATGAACTTCGAGCCGACCTCAAACGTCGTCGATGTCTACATCGGCTACCTCCGTAACAAGGTCGACAAGCCCTTTGAGCAGGCGTTGATTAAGACCGTGCGCGGCCATGGCTATATGCTAGATCTGCCAGCAGTCGATCAACAGGAAGCGGCAAATCATGCGGCTGCGAATAGCAATCATCAACCGAGCCGGGATCAATCGACGCATGTTTCTTGAGCGAGTCCCAGTACGCCTTCGGTTATCGCTGGGCCATGCCATCTGGATGGCCCTTTTATTTCTCTGCGTCGGCTTTGGCCTCTACCGGGTCGTCGAGCACAATCTACAGCGCTCGGTCGATGCCTCACTGCTGATTTCGGCGCAGTCGATCCGCGATGCCCGCTTTCTCCGGGGATTTAGTCCTCCGATTATGGAACAGTTCCTCAATCAGTTTTTTGGCGAAAAGTACATTCGCCCATACGCCCAGCTGGTCGACCTATCTGGAAAGATCAGCGCTAAAACCGACACCCATGTCAGTCTGCCGGTGACTCCGCGCGCCCTAGCTCGCGCCGAGCAGGGCCTGGAAACGATCGAGACCTTTGCACCCCGCCACGAGGGTGATGCACCACTGCGTCAAGTCACCCTGCCCGTCGTCAAATTCGGCCGCTTTACCGGCGAGCTCATTCAGGTGGGAGCCAATCTCGACTCGACCCTACATACCCTGCGAGAGATCGCCTGGGTGTTGTGGATTTCACTCCCGTTAGGACTAGGCCTGTCGATCGTCTTCGGCTACCTCCTGACCATGCGGTCGCTCAGTCCGGTGACCCAGATGAGCGCTGCGGCAAAGAATTTAGGTAGCAACGATCTAAGTTTCCGCCTGCCATTGCCGGTAGCCAAGGACGAACTACGCCAACTAGCTCAGACCTTCAACGAAATGCTCGACCGCTTAGAAGACGCCTTCAAGCGCCTCAGGCGATTTACCGGCGACGTCTCCCATGAGCTACGCACGCCGATCGCCGTCATCCGGGGCGAAGCCGAGCTGGCGCTTCGCCGCGAACGGACCGCGGCCGAATATAAGGCGTCGTTGCAAACGATCGTCGGTGAGACCATCAATATGACCACGATTGTCGAGGACCTATTACTTCTGGCCAGGGCCGAGAGCCGCGCTGTCGCCATGAGCTGGACCGAGCTCAACGGCGCCGACTTTATGCAAGAGGTCATCCATTCGGTCCAGGCAGTTTATGCGGCTAAAGGCATCGCACTGCGCATCACCAGCAAGGGCCCCAGCCGCTTCCATGGCAACCCCGTCTACTTGATGCTCGCGCTGAAGAACATCCTCATCAACGCTGCCAAACATTCTGCGGCGCCGAACACCGTCGACTTCACCATAGGCGACGATGGACGTTGCACCTTGTTTACCATCACCGACCAGGGCGAAGGCATACCTGCAGATTCGCTCCCCTACATCTTCGATCCCTTCTACCGCGCCGACACCGCCCGCAACCGAGCGGCAGGCGGCACCGGCATTGGCCTAAGCCTGGCGATGGCCCTGGTCAAGTTGCATGACGGCACGATTCAAGTCAGCTCTAAGCCCGGCGAAGGCGCCACCTTTGTCGTCCGCATCCCCCGCCCTCCGATCAAATCGGAGCAAGTGCCAAACAGGACTGGACTACAATCCAGCGCGACCACCATCAACCCAGCGCCGCGACTCGACCTGGTCACCGCCCTTACCATCCCCGCAAGAACACCGTAATATCTCATTTATATCAATACGATAGTCCACTTCACCTGATGGCTGATGTGGACCATAAATGAGACCTCAAGTTTTAAGCTCGATGAGTCGAAGAGTTAGTCAGGACCGTTCGACTCCACTTGGGCCGTCAGACTGAGCTGGTGACTTGTAGAGGTTTTTTTAGAGGCTTGTAGAGGTAGACATGAATTCATCCATTAGGATTGCCAAGGCGCACCTGAGCGCTTTTGCCGCAGCCGCAGCGCTGGCGCTTACAGCAGGTGGCTGCAGCGAAAAGGCGAAATTCGGTGGCACGAGCTTGGACAAGGTTGAGCCGGTACTCCTCCTCGACCAATCTTTTGATACTGCGACCATCGGGACCGAAACGACCCGCTTTAAGCCCGCCTTTGGCATCATCGAGCAAAGTTTGAATCTAAAGGAAAAGCCACCCATCGTCGACACGCAGCAGCAGATTTACCGTAAGCCCCTTTCACAGCCAGACCAGTTCCAACAAGGTCATGAAGGCTCAGTGTCCATCGAAGACTTTACCATCTCCAGTGCGGCAAAATTGGACCTACTCGTCGTACTCGATAACTCCAGCTCAATGGCTACCGAGCAAACCGCTCTGTCCAAGGGGCTACCGGCACTGGTCTCTGGCCTGAGCAATGTCGATTGGCAGATCGGCGTGATCACCTCAGACGCTGAAAGCGCTGGTGATCCCATCGAAAGCAATCGCGGCTGCCACCTCTATGACACCAAAGGCCAAGCCTTCGACGCCCAAGGCAACTTGACCGGCGCGCCCATCAGCAAAAAGGACCCGGCGGCAAGCGTTAAATTTACCGACACGATTCAAAATATCGGCGTCGGCGGCTCCAACCGTGAACAGCTAATCCGCAATGCCTACCGCGCCGTGACCGGCACCTGCGGCCGCGTCAACCAGGACTGGCGACGTAAAGACGCACTGCTTGGCATCTTGTTCGTCACGGATGAAGATAGCTACTGCGACAGCGATGATCCTAGCGGGGTCAAAGATGCCGGGGGCAACACCCTGTGCAAACCAGCCGAGCTGCCCGCAACCTTGATCAACGCACTCAAGCCGCCATTTATCAAAGACGATCAGGTTCGTGTTTATTCACTAACCTATCACGGCAGCATGCCGGCACCCGGATCCGCCCAAGCGCAGCGCCCAGCTGCACGTATTCTCAGCGTGGTCCAGGCCTTCGGTGGGTTTGACGATTCGATCCAGCAGGATGACTATGCGCCAACGCTCGCTCGCATCTCTGCCGACGCAGCGACCATCGTGAAGCGGCAATTCAACCTAAAAAGCCTCCCGTTGAGCGACACTTTGCAGGTCAGCGTCGATGGCGTCCTCACCACCAACTACAGAATTGTTGGCAATATGCTCTCCGTAGACGGCCTCAGCGCTGACCGAGTCAACCTCCACGTGTCTTACCGCCATGACCCGGTGATGCTCTTCAATCAGGTCACGACGAGTCAGCCGGCGAACCCAAGCACTCTCCTGGTGAAACTCAACGACGCGCTGATGACTAAGGAGCAATACGATTTCGATCCAGCAACCAGCGTCATCCATTTCCATTCGACACCACCTGACTACGCCGTGATTCGTGTCAACTACCGGATCGGTCCGGATCTCAAATCCGACTTTGTCGTCCCAGGTTCCAATAGCAGTCGCCCCATTGCCGTTACGGTCGACACCATTCCCGTCACCGACTATGACTGGAACGGCGCGAGTCATGCGCTACATTTTAAGTCGCTTCCTCCAGACGGCGCATCCGTCGCAGTGACCTATAGAGAATCCAACGGCAAAATCACCAACTACGACATGGCGCCAAGCGGTCTTCATGCGCTGAGCATCGATGTGACAGAAACCAGCACCAAGAACCGGATCGACGTCACCACAGTCGGCAATCAATTGGTCTTCAAAGGCGACGACGTCCAGGACGGGCGCAGCGCGACCGTTACTTATCACTTTGGCGACAGCACGACGCTGCTCTCCCAGGATCTTGCGCATGCACCGCTTGCAGACTCATTGACGCTAAAGGTCGATAAGGACGGTCCGGACTGCCTCAAGAACATTCGCGTCGAAGGACAAAAGCTCGTCTTTAACTGTGACGCCACGACACTTGGCGAATTGGAGCTGAACTACCGCTACTTAATCAGCCACAATACCGTCTTTACGGTTGGCCAGGATGTGCCGCCAGGAGCCTATATCCAAGTGTTTATCGATGGACAGGCTTACACCCACTACCAACAAGACGGACGCAACTTCACCATTCCAGACACAGACACCACGTTGACGTCCAAGATTAGGATTCTGATCAACACGGATGCCAATGGCGGCGTGCGGCGCTGATCACACCAAAGGCAGCACCTGCGCCAAGGTCTGCGCACCGCCCTTCGTCTCATCTAGGACCTTGAGTGCTTGCGGTAAAGGAAAAGTCGCCGACGCCGGCCATGCCGCCAGCCATTGCTGCATCGGACTAGCTAGATCTACCTGGAGCTTCGCCAGCTGCACGGCCTCGGGCGGGTACGCTGGGTATTGCGGGTCATTGGTTGCTGCGCCGTGACTATGGGCACTGGCGACGCCAACTCCTTTACCGGCAACGATATAACCAAGCC
>Ga0315278_10000221_pt1 | contig 51260 bp, 57 predicted proteins | sample YL17G06_0_MG_FD_203880 | JGI IMG/M metagenome (GOLD analysis project Ga0315278, IMG submission 203880) | Sediment microbial communities from Yellowstone Lake, YNP, Wyoming, USA - YL17G06_0 | ecosystem: Environmental > Aquatic > Freshwater > Lake > Sediment | place: USA: Wyoming | collected... | reverse complement strand
CAAATAAATGGTGGAGGTGTTAATACTGCAGGTTTCGCAAACGGTGAGGTACGCATTTTAGGTGGAGAATCACTTCTTACGGACAGCCCGGGCGGCGCAGTAACAATTAATTCCGGCGCCGGTGTCGGAACATATAACGCCGGGAGTATTAATATTCAGGCCGCTAATGGTGATTTGGGTACAGGTGGAACCACTTCGATATATTCAGGCAGTTCTAATTCATCTACTGCGGGCGACATATTCATGCAGACCGGCAGTGGTGCAACGGCCGGCGGCGGCAACATCTGGGTGACTGCCGGAGATGCTACCAATACTGGCGCTGCACCCGGTAATACTCAAATCAACGGCGGTAATCAAAATAACGGACCAGGTGGTAATGTTAGTTTATTTGGTGGTCAAGCAAGCGGAGCCTATACTGGCGGCTCAGTTAATGTCATAGGTGGATATTCAAATTCCGCAGGTTCTGCGGGTCTTGTTCAGATCGACGGCGGAGTTTCAGTTGGTTCTGGCGGTACTGGTGGCAATGTTCAAATCTACGGTGGTACAGTTACTGGCGGTACTGGAACCAGCGGGGAAGTATTCCTTGGACGATACAATGTAGGCGGTGCAGTAAAAGAAACCCTAATTCATATCTCATCAGTTGGTAATGTTGCCATTGGTCTTGCAGCAGACAGAATTGCTGCAAACGATGGATTCCCGTATATTCCGTATACTACCACAACTGGTACACCGAGTGGTACACCGACAACAGTATCAGGGTTTGCACCAATGCTTGTTCAGAAAGATGGCAGCACCTACAAGTTATGGATTTATATTCCAACAGTTGGCTGGAAATCGACAGCATTAACATAATAAAATTATATGACACAACCAAAGATTCAAAGTAGACAACTATCGGATTCTGGAGCTATACCAGGTTCTTATACCTCAGCCAACATTACAATTGATGTTGCCGGCAGAGTTACTTCCGCCGCAAATGGCGGTGACGGAGCAGGCACAGTAACATCCATTGATGTATCTGGTGGTACAACCGGTCTTACAACTACCGGCGGCCCGATCACAACAAGCGGAACTATTACTTTAACAGGAACACTTGCAGTAGCAAATGGTGGTACTGGGCAAACAACAGCGCCGAATGCCATTAACGCACTAGTTCCAGACCAAACAGGTAATAGTGGAAAATTCTTATCTACAGATGGTTCAATAGTTTCCTGGGCTACAGTTTCGAGCGGTACAACATATACAGCTGGAAATCTTATTAATACAACTGCTTTTGCTAGTGACATTATTTCTGTTCGTGATATTATTATTACTGAGCCCGGTGGTGATCCTCCGCCAGAGAGTGTCTATATAGGTGTGGATTCGGGAGTAAATGTATCTATCAATGCTCGTCGAAATACCGCAGTCGGAACAAGCTCAGCAGAGAATTTGGGTCAGGGAGATGATAATACCTTAATTGGTTATCGTGCCGGAAGACAAGTTCTTGATAACGGTAGCCGGAACACTGCGGTAGGTTCTGATTCACTTAGCGGTATTGCTGATTACGTTGATAATACTGCACTTGGATATCAAACAGGATTTAATTTAACTAACGGTAATTACAATATTTTTCTTGGTTCTAAAAGCGGTGAAGGGATTGTAACCGGATCATCGAACATCCTCTTAGGATATCGTGCTGGTGAAAATCAACATATTGTGGGTTCCTTAAGCGATGCATTTATTGTCACTACAACTGCTCGCAGCGGCGAAGGTCGACCATATCTGCTTGGATCTATGACAGTAGATGCTAATGCATATCTTCAACTTGATGCTGGATTTATTGTGCATTCTCCAACAAGTGGTGATATTTGGTTTGAAATTACAACCACCGGTGAGTTGAAGGTAGCAGGTAACGAAGGTACAGCCGGACAAGTTCTAACATCTGCAGGTCCTGGCCTTCCGCCAACATGGTCAGGAGCCGGAAGCGGATCGGTTGGTATCAATACCGAAATTCAATTATCAGATGGTGCAGGCGGATTTGTCGCAGGTGAAGCATTTCTTACACCAGATCCCGATTTGGGCGCCGGCGGAACAATCCTAACATTAGGTGTCTTTACTACTGGTAACGAAGCCATAACATCAAGGGTAACAGCCTGTAGGCTCGGCGACGTCGGCACAGATCAGTATGGTGGAGATTTATACATTGAGGCATCTAGCGCCTTACAGGTTGGCGATAGTGATCGCAAGGGCGGCGACCTCCATCTGTTGAGCGGCAATGGTGGTACTACTGGTTCGGGAACACGCACTGGTGCTGCCGGCACAATTACAATAAGTGTTGGAAATTCTGTCGAAAATCCAGGCAGTAATATTTCTATTACAGGTGGAACATCCGAATCACCGATTAGTTTGTTTAACGGTGGTAATGTTGATATACAATCGGGTTCTGCGGTAAATGGCGGAACCGGTGGAAATATTAACATTGTTGCTGCTGATGGCCTCAACGATGGAATAGTTAATATTAGGGGTGGTACCGGAACTATAACTAGTGCAGGCAACGGAGCAGTTAAGATATTTGCAGGTAAAACAGGCAGCAGCGGCGCCCATTTTTCAGTTGCAACAAACGATTTAGAACGTTTACGAATTGGAAGTCAAGGAGCTTGGAATTTAAATCAAACCGGCGGCGGTCAGAATGGACAAGTAATAACTTCAAACGGCATTGCGACCCCGGTATCCTGGAGAGAAGTAGCAACTTCACCAGCGCCTGTTCTTGCGACAGATCCGGGCCGCCCAGGCGAAGTTAGATATGATTCCAGCTTCATATATGTCTGTGTAGCCACAGATACATGGATGAGGGCACCAATTGCCACATGGCCATAATTTACTAATCCTTGAATTATCATAATTGTGATAAATAATGAAAACGCCTATAAAGGTAATGGGAATTCATTATGGTAATCAAGGTCAGTGAACTACTTGCACACAATACGCTTGTCGTAGATGATTTATCACCAACGCTTGGTGGTGATTTATTCACTGATGGGTTTGAAATCGCAAATGGTTTAAATCCTGTAACAATTTCAGGAAATGATTATCCTACAAATACCGGTTCTGCAGGACAAGTTCTTACAACTGACGGACTTGGAACGTTATCTTGGCAAAGTATTACAGGAACAGGAACCGTAACATCGGTAGGACTTACAAGCACTCTATCCACAATTACCGTATCTGGTGTTCCAAATCCAATTACAACCAGCGGCACATTCAATGTTGATTTGCCACTCTCTGGTGTAATTGCTGGTCCATACGGATCATCGTCATCCGTTGGCACGTTTACCGTAAATTCACGCGGTATTGTAACCGCAGCAGCCAATGCCTCTATCAGTATTACTCCATCACAAGCTGGTTTGGGAAATGTCACAAATTCCTTACAAGTTATCAATGCCGGCGGTACGCCAAGTATGCGAGAAGGAAGTGGTGCCCCTGTTGGAGTAGACACAACCGGTGCAGTCTATATTGATAGAAGTGTAACAAACGGTGATTCAATTTACTTTTATGATGGTGCAGTTTGGCAAGTTATTTCTCAGAAATTGCAACTGTATGACGAAAAAGCAACCGGATTTGTAGCACCAACAGCAGCAGCAACAAATTCCATTGCATTAGGTTCGGGTGCCGAAACAGCCTCGACTGCCATCGGTTCGTTAGCAATAGGTCTTCAATCATTAGGAAGAACACAAGGTGGGGTCGTTCAAGCAAGTGGTAGATTTGCAAGTAACGGTGATGCACAAGCTGGTCGTTATTTGATGAGAACAGGCACAATAAATGCAACTCCAGCAGAAATGTTTATTGATGGTACGGCAGGATCAGTTAGGTTAGTTCTCCCTGACGATGCTACCTGGACATTTAAGATTACTATAACAGGACACAGAACTGATGTAGGAAACGGTCACGCAGGGTACACAGCAGCCGGCGTAATTTACAGAGGAGCAGGAGCAGCCACTACAGCCATTCAAGGATCGGTGAATAAAGTGGTGTTAGCGGAGTCTAATCCAGCTTGGGATATAAATATAAGTGCTGATAATATTAATGGATCTCTAAAGGTAACAGTTACTGGGGAAGCCTCTAAAATAATAAGATGGGTCGCACTGATAGAAACAGTAGAGATCACAAACTAAGGAAAATAATAAAATGGATTTCGATTTTGACACGGGTACGATATACGGCGGTCTAGCTACATTAGATGTAACCACTCTACCACCACTTGGCACTGGCCCAGCTAACATTTTAACAATTCTTGGAAATGGTGCTCTAACAGTTCCTAAAGGAACACCAGCACAGCGACCAGCAGCAGCAGGCGGCACAGATATTGCCGGTATGTTTCGCTATAACACTACTGTAAATCAACTTGAGTATTATGATAGCACAACTTGGCAGCAATTGTCATTTGCCGGCGGCGCAGTTTCGACATTCCAGACAAGTTTGTCAGGCCTAACCCCGTCTACAGCAACATCGGGCGCTATTACACTAGCAGGCACATTAGGTGCGACAAGCGGTGGTACAGGAGCAACTGTAGCACCGACCGCCGGGCAGTTTCTATATTCGGCAGCTGGAACAACATATGCTGCAACAACACTAAGCGGTGTTGCAGTCACAACCTTCGCCGGCGGCACAACTGGTTTCACACCAGCAGCAGCTACAAGCGGTGCAATTACCCTCAGCGGAACATTAATTCTTGCTAACGGTGGTACAAATGCTTCATTGACAGCAGTTGCCGGCGCACCAGTTTATAGCACAGCTTCGGCATTTGCAATCGGCACAGCTGGTACAAGCGGTCAAGCATACATTTCGGGCGGCACCGGCGCACCTACCTGGCAGACAGTGGCCTCTACTATTACTACAAATCAAATTCTTGCAGGTAATGGCGCTGGTGCATTTACAGCCAATGGTGGAACATTTGTCGGCTCAGGCTCATTCTCAGGTGTTACATTAAGCGGTACAGTTACAAACGCAACAGATGCGACAACAAAGCTTTATGTTGACAATCTTGCAGCCGGTCTATCGTGGAAGCAAGCAGTCAAGGCCGCAACAGTAGTTGCCGGTGTCTTTACTACAGCATATGATAATGGTAGCATTATTGATGGCTATACACTAACAACAGGCGAAAGAATTCTTATTAAGAGCTATGGTACAGGTGTTCTTACATTAGGTACTATTGTTCCTGGTAGCGGATATGATACAGATGGTGTTTATCCGGGTGTATTATTGACAGGTGGTTCTGGTACAGGTGCTGTAGCTACTATCACAGTTTCGGGTGCAGTAGTCACATCAGTTGTAATAACAACTGCAGGAACTGGATATACAATTGGTAATAACCTATCAGCAGCAGATGGCGACATCGGCGGCCGTACAGGTGGTTCAGCATTCTCGGTTCCGGTTGATGCCTTAGAGAATGCGCAAAACGGTATCTATACAGTTAATGCTTCTGGTGCACCAACTCGCGCATTAGATATGGATTCTGCAACACCTATCAATGAAATTAACGGTGCAGCAGTATTCGTTGAAAATGGTTCTACATTAGCCGATACAGCATGGGTTCAAACTGCAACAGTTACAACCGTTGGTACTGATCCAATTGTTTGGGCACAGTTTGCAGGTGCAGGATCTTATACAGCAGGTAATGGATTACAATTAATTGGAAATCAATTCTCGTTAATTGCTCCGGTAACTGTTGCAAATGGCGGAACAGGCCTAACAACAGCACCAGCAAATGGTCAGTTATTAATTGGTAACGGTTCTACTTATACCTTATCGACTATTACTGCTGGTACAGCAATTTCTGTAACCAATGCTTCAGGCTCTATCACTATTGCCAATACTGGTGTAACAGCCATTGCAGGTACAACTAACCAAATTACAGCTTCAGCAGCGACTGGTTCAGTAACACTAAGCACTCCATCAACATTCATTGCTCCTGGTTCGATTGCATCTACCACAACAATCACTGCTGGTACAACATTAACTGTTTCAGGTAATACAGCAAATACATTCCTATATTCTGGAACTGCTGGTTTAGTAACAACAACAGCCGCACCATTAAACGGTGAAATTTTAATTGGATCAACAGGTGTTGCACCAGTTAAGTCAACAATCACTGGCGGAACAGGTATTACGGTTACAAACGGTGCCGGATCTATTACAATCGATGTTGATTCAGCTGAAGTTGTTACTACATTCCAAACAAGTTTGTCAGGTCTAACACCTGCTACTGCAACATCGGGTGCTATAACATTAGCAGGCACACTAGGTGCAACATCAGGTGGTACAGGATCATCCACAGCACCAACAACAGGACAGTTCTTGTACTCGAGTGGCGGAACAACATATGCGCCAACAACACTAACTGGTGTTGCAGTCACAACATTCAGTGCTGGTACAACTGGTTTCACACCAGCATCAGCTACAAGTGGTGCAATTACTCTTGCAGGTACATTAGCTCTTGCTAACGGTGGTACAAATGCTTCGCTAACAGCATCAGCTGGTTCGATTGTTTACAGCACCGCTAGTGCAATGGCACTCAGTGCAGTAGGTACTACCGGATATGTATTAACATCTGGCGGCACAGGCGCTCCAACTTGGACCAACCCTTCAACATCTCTATTGAAGTTGTATGTTGAAAATCCATCAACACCTACAACACCAGTCGCTACTGGTACAAACGCTGTAGCAATTGGTAGTGGTTCAACAGCATCTGCTGTAGGTAGTTTTGCAGAAGGTGATGGAACAAATGCAAGTATATGGGGCGGTAAGGCCTTTGCTAATGGTATGTTTGCAACAGCAGGCGATGCTCAACACGGTATATATGTTCTAAGAACAGAAACAACAGACAACACAGCAACAGTTATGTTCCTTGATGGAACTGCCGGTTCGCAACGTCTTGTAGTTGGTAATAATTCTGTTTGGACATTCGATATTCTTGTAGCAGCACGTCGTACAGACGCAACAGGTGGTGGAGCAGGTTATAGATTTGTTGGTGTTATCCGCAAGGATGCTACATCGGGATCAACAACATTTGTTGGTACTCCTTCCAAGACAGTCATTGGCGAAACTGATGCTAACTGGGACGCAGCCGTAACAGCTAATACAACAAACGGTGATCTAAGAGTTACTGTTACTGGTCAAAACACAAAGACAATTCGTTGGGTTGCAACAGTTCAAACAACTGAAGTTACCGAATAAGATTTTCTAATCTAAAAATACCCGGCTAGTCCGGGTATTTTCTTTTACAACTTATGATAAATAGTATATTAGAGAAATAAGAGGCCATAGCCAATGGATTTTGACTTTACAACAGAAACGATTACACCCGATGCTACGACATTGCTAACCATTGGGGGTATTGGTGCATTAGAGGTCCCGCAGGGTGCAACCGGCGATCGCCCCGGTTCCGTAGCCAACGGCGGAATCCGATATAATACAACCACATCTTTGATGGAGTTCTATCAGGCCGGGGTCTGGGTTAACTTGGGCGCTGGATCTGGTACCGTAACATCGGTTACCGTTAATGGAACAGCTACTCGAATTACAAGTTCGGGCTCACCTATTATAAGCTCTGGAACTATTACACTTGATCTTGCAACAACAGCAGTTTCACCCGGATCATATACCAATGCTAATATAACAGTTGATGCCTATGGTCGTTTAACTGCTGCGGCAAGTGGTACACCAGGCGCAGGCGCAATGTACCTTGCTTATCAGGCAGACACAAATTCTCAGACCGCGTCAGCCCCGGCAGATGGTCACTTGAGATGGAACAATACTACATTAACAAGTTCAACTAATATATTTGTAAGTGTTATTAATGATGACGGAGTTTCGGGTATTGATATTTCTACATATCTAGCAACAATTGTTCCTAACTCGATTCTATGGATACAGGATAGGAATGTAGCAGCAACTTATCAGAGATGGTTAGTAACTGCTATTACCAATAATACTACCTGGTATAATTATGCCGTGACATTACTTGATAGTAATAATTTTGCAACAATAGGTAATAATCATCCGTTAGCAATAACATTTAATTTCCAAGGAAGTGGCAACACATATGTCAATTCGTTCAGTGCAGGCACAACTGGCTTCACTCCAAACACTGCCTCATTCGGTGCGGTAACATTAGCAGGAACATTAGCAACTACAAACGGCGGTACAGGATTAACAACAATCGGTTCAGCCAGTCAAGTTCTTGGGGTCAATACTGGTGCGACCGGACTTGAATATAAAACTATAGCAGCAGGAAGCGGAATTGCGATCACACCGACAGCAGGTACTATTACTATTGCGGCAAGTATCGGTGGAGTAACTACCTTTGATTACAAGGCAAGAACAAATACTCAGGCAAATGCAGATCCCGGAAATGGTAACCTTGTATGGAATAATGCGACGTTAACAAGTGCAACTGCGCTCTATATTTCAGCAACCGACGGTAACGGTGTAGATCAAACAGTATTATTTAACTTCCTTAATACTAATAATGTCTTTTATGTTCAGGATGCAAGTAATTCTCTTATTTACCAACGTTGGCAAGTAACATCTGTCACAAATAACACCGGATGGTATACAATAGGGGTTACGTTATTGACATCGGCTGGTTTTGCATCGATGACTAATAATCGTGATATCTATGTCGGATGGGGATCCGTCGGTACTAATGTGAGCACATTTAGTGGTGGTACAACAGGATTAACACCGTCGTCGCCCACAAACGGTGCAATTACATTAGCTGGCACCCTTGCTATTGCTAATGGTGGTACAAATAGTGCAACTGCACTATCTGGTAGTTCCATAATGATATCCAACGGCACGTCTATCATTCAAGGCGCAGCCGGAACAGCAACAACCGTTCTGCACGGTAATGCCGCTGGCGCACCTACATATAGTGCAGTCAGCCTAACCGCAGATGTTACTGGTATTCTTCCACTTGCTAATGGCGGTACAAATGCTAACCTTACAGCAGTCAATGGCGGGGTTGTTTATAGTAGTGGTACCGCAATGGCAATTACAGCAGCGGGAACTACAAATCAAGTTCTGACATCAAACGGAGCCGCAGCACCTACATGGCAGGCTGCGCAGAATCCGTTGTTATTATACAAAGAAAATCCATCAACACCTACAGCACCATCTGCTACTGGCACAAATGCAGTCGCGATTGGAAATGGTTCATCGGCATCGTCGACAAATGCTATTGCAATTGGTCAAGGAACAGCAGCGAATGTCAATAATGAATTGACTATTGCGAATGGAAATTTTGCAACGGCTGGTGACGCACAGACAATTATTATTATGTCTAGAAATACAACAGCAAATACAACAGCAACAGAATTGTTTGTTGATGGTAGCGCACAAAGAATCGTATTACCTAATAATTCTGGATGGACATTTACAATTCGTGTCATCGGTCACAGAACTAGTGCAACGGCAGGATTTGCAATGTATACCTTTGTGGGCGGCATTTATCGCGACGCCGCAGCAAATACAACAGTATTAGCGGGATCTACAAGAACTATTATTGCAGAATCTACCGCAGCACTCAATTGCACAATTGCCGCAGATACAACTAATGGTTCACTAAATATTACAGTGTCAGGAATTGCGGCCGAAACATGGCGCTGGGCTGCGACTACAGAAATAACACAAGTAACCAACTAAGATAAATAATGAAAATAAGGTAACCCGATGGATTTTGATAATGTAAATGAAGTAATTACGCCAACCAAGACGACATCGTTGACTATTGGTGGAACAGGTGCCCTTTTTATTCCGGCGGGCACCGCTGCGGAAAGACCTGTCTCACCACAATCGGGTTATATTAGATTCAATACCGATAATACAACACTTGAATATTATAATGGTGTAGCAATTCAATGGGAAACATTTGGTAACACAAGTATAAATGCTATTGCAAATATCTCTGGAACAGGTATTCTAACACAAACATCTCCTGGTGTTTATGCAGCACGAAGCATAGCCGGAACAACAAATCGTGTTACTCTTACAAACGGCGATGGAGTTGCTGGTAACCCAACGGTAGATATTGCAGCAACATATGTTGGACAAACAAGCATTACAACACTGGGAACAGTAGGAACAGGAACCTGGCAAGGTACGGCAGTTGGTGCTACATTTGGCGGCACCGGCCAGACAGTTTATGCAGTCGGTGATATTCTAGCAGCCGCCACAACCACAACATTATCTAAGGTTGCAGATGTTGCTACGGGTAATGCACTTATTTCAGGCGGTGTTGGGGTTCTTCCAAGTTGGGGTAAGATTGGATTAGCAACTCACGTTTCAGGTACATTAGGTGTTGCAAACGGCGGCACCGGATTAACAACCACACCAACAAATGGACAGCTTCTTATTGGTAATGGCACTGGTTATACGCTTGCAGGCATCACTGCTGGAACAGCAGTTTCTGTCACCAATGGCGCTGGATCTATTACTATTGCTAACACCGGAGCAACTTCAATTGCTGGCACAGCTAATCAGATTACGGCCTCCGCAGCAACTGGTGCAATTACCCTAAGTACACCGGCAGCATTTATTGCTCCTGGTTCTGTTCAAGTTACCACCACATTATTACAAACTCAGTCTGCTGCGATTACTGCTGCTGGAGCAACACAAGGTACAGCAACATCAGCACCATCAAGATATAATATTGTAACAACGGTCGCATCGTCGACAGGTGTTATATTACCTTTACCTGTAACACCATTTGGTAATGAAATTTACATTGCAAATCGTGGTGCAAATCCTTTAAACATTTACCCTAATACAGGTGCAGCAATTGTCAATGGCGCAGCTAATGCACCAGTAGTATTACCGGTTGGGCAAGAGGCAACTTTTGTATGTACATCAGTAACACAATGGTGGACAACAGAATCAATTCTCGCTGCCGGAGCAAACGTTACACTTACTGCGTCAGCCGGTATTCTTACAATTGCAGCGCCAAACGGTGCACCAGCAGCCCCAACAACCAGCGTACAGTGGAACAATGCTGGTGCCTTCGGTGGTAGTTCGGCATTTTTGTTTACCACTGGAACAAATCCGTTCGTAACAGTTCAAGGTACGTCAGCAACAAACCAAATACGTGTCGGACCAGCATTTACAGCACCGGGTCTTGCAGTTCAATATGCTGCAGGTGGTACATCTACAGTTTATATTGAAACAGACGGTACAAACCAAGACGGTCAATTAGTTTACTTTAACAACGGCGGAACAGCAGCAGTATCTGGATACATTGGATATGCTTATGATACACAGGCCCCATATATTCGTATTGTTGACGCCGATGACGATGCTCCATATATTACATTCAACACAATTGGTACTGGTACGATTACTAATCCATTATATGTTAGCACATTTGGTGCTCGTGGTACTAATGCAAGTAGAACATTAGGCAATAATAGTGGTTTTTCCTGGTATGTAGGCGCCAATACAAGTGCCGCTGCCCTTATTACAGCCAATGCACCGATAATGGAATTAGATACACAATTCCTGCGCGTTCCAACGGGAACCACTGGTACTCGTCCCGGCACACCTATCAACGGAATGGTTCGATATAATAGCACATTGGGTAGATTAGATGTTTATGAAAATGCTGCCTGGGTAAACTATATTACAGCAGTGTCGGGTACAGCAGGTAATATTACTGCCACTCCTACAGCCGGCGCGGTAACACTGAATCTTGCAACAGCAGGCACCGCCGGCACCTATGCAACTGTTACAACTGATAGTTTTGGTCGTGTTACATCGGGCGCAGCAACACAAACTGTTGCAACAGGTGGTACAGGACTAACAACTCTTGGTACAGCAAATCAAATTCTCGGTGTCAATACTGGTGCAACCGGCCTGGAATATAAGACACTAACAGCAGGTGCAAATATTACAATTACTCCTGCAGCAGGATCTATTACTATTGCAGCAGCAGGCGGCGGCAGCGGCTCGCCTGGCGGTACCACAGGCCAGATTCAGTATAATAATGCCGGCGCATTTGGTGGCGCAACAAATGTCAATATTGATAATGGCGATTTGTTATTAGATCTAAATGCGTCACCGGTTACCCCACCAACCGATACAATAAAATTATTCAATGAGCAGGTTGGTGGCCGCAACATGTTGGCAATGGCTGGACCGGCGGGTTTAGATACGCCACTACAGCCTAATTTTGGCCGTAACAAGGTAACGATGTGGAATCCAGCAGGAAACTCTACAACAATTACCGCATTTGGAGCAGGAACATTAAGTTCAACAGGTACGGCAACAACATCCACGGTCGCCACCACAAACATTTATACATATCAGAAGAAAGTAGAATATTTAGTTACAACAGCATCAACAACAGCGGTAGCAGGCTGGCGATATGCCACAGCTCAGTGGACAGTTGGGGGTACCGCAGCAGGGTTAGGTGGCTTCCATCACATTTGTCGTTGGGGCCCCGCAACAGGTGTTGCAGTTACTACAAATAGATGTTTTGTTGGAATGGCAAGTTCGACCGCTGCACCGACTGACGTTGAGCCATCGACCATTACTAATATGTGTGGAGTAGGATGGGACTCAGCTGATACAAATCTACAATTTATGTATCGTGGTGCTGGCGCAGTAACAAAGGTTGACCTTGGCGCAAGCTTTCCTGTACCGACAACCGACCGAACCACAACCTATGAAATTGCAATGTTCAGCCCACCAGGAACAACACAAACTTTAGGATATCAGGTTACTATTTTAGGTACAGGCGGCGCAACGACAAGCGGAACGGTATCGACAAACTTGCCGAGCACATCTACACTTTTAGCACCACGCGGATGGATGAGTGTTGGTGGAACATCCAATGTCATCGGCATAGCGTTAGTTTCACTTTATATTGAATCGGATTACTAATTGAGGGGATAGTCAGTGTACACAATTTATTATCAAACAGGTGAAATAGTTCGCACATCTGATGGCAAAGTTATATCGCCGACTGGTGACCAGTACGACACAGATTATCTCGGATATGTTGAATGGACCAATCAGGGCAATACCCCGAATATAGGTGAAATTTCTGCATCAGGTAAGGTTGCTGCCCAATCAGAAATATGGGACTTGATTAAACTCGAGCGTGATAGACGAAAAAATGAAGGTGGATATAAGGTTGGAACAGATTGGTACCACTCAGACACATCGTCGAGAATTCAGCAACTTGGGTTAGTTATGATGGGCGCAGGAATACCGCCCAATCTATATTGGAAAACAATGTCCAATACATTTGTAATAATGACACAAACACTAGCTCTACAGATATTCCAAGCTGCCGCCGCGTCAGACGTGACAATATTCACAGTGGCAGAACAGAAGAAAGCCGCAATGATGGCACTGTCAAATCCCAGAACATATGATGTATTGAGTGGCTGGCCACTTATTTACGGAGAGTAAAATGAAGTATACATTCTTTCAGAAGGTACAAATTTGGTTTATTGAATTAGTCGCCAAGGTGCATTGGAAGAATAGGCACCTTCTCTCAGACGATCAGAGTTCATCTCTAAAACAGAAGCTTGCTGCCGATTACTATATTATTGCTACACGTAAGAGTAATTATCTAACTACATTTTTTATTGCCTTTGGTAATTTCTTTCTGACCGGTAAATGGGGCTTCTATAGTCATGTGCTTATGAACCTTGAAGACGAAGTCAAAACTTCAAATGATTTTCGATTTATTGAAGCAACCGGCCACGGAACTCATTTTTCATCTTTTAGTGAAGTATTCGGTGCAGTCGATGCAGTAGCATTGATCAAGCCAAAGAATATGACATTGATCGAATGGACAGAAGCATTGGACAGAGCAAAGATTTATTTAGGTCGTCCATATGATAATCTTTTTGATCTAAAGAGCGATCTCGAAGTCAATTGTGTGGAACTAATCCGCCTTGCACTCGAGGGAATTCCGGATTACTCGACTAAGTTTGCTGAATTTGAGAAAATGATTGCAAAGAAGAAAAAACTAACACCGGACATGTTTGCTAACTGTGCTGACTTTGAAGTAGTTTATACTATCAGGCGGTAATGTGTTGGCCGATGATAAGCTTAATCTTTTCAATAGATTTTAGACTACAGAAACTTATCTTAGCACCTTGATGCATAGGTTTAGGCCACTCACCTAAATCTATCCAACAATATCCACAACTTTCAACGTTTAGTTCAGGAACAAACTCATCCTCGACAACACTCACGAAAGAATAATATTTGAAATGTCTATCCTTGCTTTGGTACACATCAAAGGGATAGATTTTTTCAATATCAGGAACAGAACCCATTTCCTCGGTTAGCTCTCTAAGCAATGCGTCTTTGGGTTGTTCACCAATCTCTACCATCCCACCCCATAGCGACCAACACATTGAATGTGTCTTATGTGGAGCCCTTAGATTTAGTAAAACTCGTTTTGTTTTGGTCGAAACAAAGATTGTTCCAACACCTACTTTTGATATTTGATTGACATTGTCCATAAAACTATTTATAATAAATAATATTATGAACTACTTAAAACACTATGAGCGTCTAATTGAGCGTGCCCAGACACGATCTATTTTACCGGGCGAGTATTTCGAGAAACACCATATTGTTCCGCGATGCATGAATGGAACAGACGATATTGAAAATATTGTTAAACTCTTCCCAGAGGAGCATTACATAGCACATCAATTGTTGGTAAAAATGTATCCAACGAATCCTAAATTAGTCTATGCATTAATTATTATGACTGGTAAGAGAGAAAATATATCACGTAATAATAAGATGTATGGATGGTTAAAGAAAAGAGTATCAATTGCCAAAACCGGTAAGAAATATTCCGAAGAATCTAAACAGAAGATGTCCGACGCCGCCAGAAAAAGAAAGCCTATGTCGGAAGAGACAAGAAAGAAAATGTCTCTATCTCGTACAGGTAAGTCAAAAGGACCGATGTCTGCTGAACAGAAAAAGAAAATCTCTAATACCAAACAAGCCAATCCGAAATCTTCACCTACAAAGGGACGAATAGTTTCGGAAGAGACTAAAGAAAAATTGCGACAGGCTAATTTAGGAAAACATCATACAGAAGAGACAAAGAAAAAGATTTCAGAGAATCATTCTAATACTTCCTGGAATAAGGGAATATTGCAGCCTAAATTAATATGCCCGCATTGTAATAAGATTGGTGGCTCCGGTGGAATGCATCAATGGCATTTTGACAATTGTAAGATGATTACTCATATACAGAGATTGTAGTCCCATTAGGTGCCTGTATTATGTTATCTATGCGCCAGTATCCTGGTCCATATATTCCATAATAAGTGTAGGTCCAGTCTGTACCATCAAATCTATACTGACTTGCGTTAGCATTATTTACCAAGTAATTTAACCCTACAGAATTTCGCGAGTCAAATGATACAACCCAACTAATACCGTTGAATTCAATAATATCATTAGGATAGGCTACCAACATTTGACCCCACGGACTTGTTGGTACATTTGGTGGAATGGCAGGCTCTTCTCCGGCACTGTTTGATGAAGTAAGTAGATACCTTTGGCCCGCAGCAGCCAAAGGTAATCCGTTACCGGGCCATACTTCTGTAGGATCGATAATAGTTACTATAGGTTGTAATGTGTTAGCAGGAAGTGTGTCGATGTCTGGTGTAAATAACAGCACGTTTTGGTTCAATGGATCTTGTTCAATTCCACCTATGATGTCAGAGTCTGTAACATCGAGGTCGGGGTCGAGTTTTAGCCTAATTTTGGTGATATTAGGGGTAATCTGCCCATATTTTTGTATTAGGCTTTCCCAACTTAATGCTGGATCAACCTGCCCAAATTCATTGAGTAATGTGATGTGATCAATAGCACCAGCATTGGCAACAGATATCTTATAATTGCCTTCTGTGGTAACAATTTGAATTGGAATTCCACCAAAACAACTGAACGGATCATATTCCTCACCTATGGATGTTCTAATAGCATTCACATCTGAGACATTATAAACCTGTGTAACAATTTCAGCAATAAGGCCACTTCTCTTAACTTTAGCTGGAGGATTGATCCACCCCTCGATTTTGAACTTAAAGCTCATCACGTCTCGATCTTCTGTTCCACCCTGTGGTATAGATCTATTAGTGAAGGTATAGTCTTCAAGCCATACTTCAAAAATGCTTGACCAATCTAGTAGATTACTATTTTGTTGAAGTTGAACAGACTTATTGAATATTACAGCAATCTGCTCAAATATTTGAAGTTTGGTAGTTATGTTTGTTGTCCATACATCAAGCTTGAATGTGAAATCCCAGGGAACAGGCATATATCTTTCAACATCTTGTCTAACACCCGGGTTTGGTCCGTATTCTTGTGTAAGGGCATCAAATTCTCTTTCTACCGTAGATACTTTGCCAACAAACTGGGAATCTTGCCTGCGCTTATCATTCATCTTGATTCCGTCAATGTAAGCACTGAACATAGGAACTGGCAACATTGTATTTTCACTAGCACCCTTTATTAGTTGAGCAACCATAGAGGATGGATCTCCATACATAATAGGAACCCGTTGTATTGTGTAGAGGCCGTTGGCATCTGGACCATTTCTAACCCTTATGTCAGAAAAGATTCGCATAAATTGCAGCAGATAGCGCCGCGTTTGCATGTCATAAAAGAAATCCATTATTGTCCTTAGTTAGGCTTTATCTTAGCACGCTCATTAGCGATAGCCGAACGGGTTGCTTCTGTAGCAGTTGTCTGAATTTTTCGTTCTGCGTATAAATCAACTTTCTGTTTTACAACTTCTGATACAGCCTGTTTCTCTGGAATTATAGTACCATCGGATAGAACTGTATCATTGATATTATCAATAAATGTATCCAATACACGATTGTAGGCAGTCCAAGACTTCAACACATTCACCTCTATCAATTTATAACAATTTCCTTGCTTTTGAAATAGTCTCTCTGGATAATAATCAATTCGTAGATAATATTGTCCATCTGTCATACCTGGTGGAAATGCTACCCCTGCACCAACAAGTGGTCCAGATGGCACTAAGTTATTAGCATTGTCTGTAGACAAGTTTGGCGGAGCACCGTCACCACTGAAATAATTACTGCCAATAATTGGGTAATTTGTGTTTGGATCTAAATAGATATAAAGATTTGCGCTCTCAAAGAATTTTGGATCAAAGAACGCATTACATTCTGCTTCCTTAACAACCTCGTCGGTAATCTTAATAATCTTACAGAATAAGTCAAGCGCATTCTTAATATTTGGATTAGAACCAAGTCCCGGATTTCCATTTGCGTCTGACGTTTCGGTAAATCCGTCTGGCATAACACCAATGCCTTGCCCAACGCCACCAGCAGTTTGTCCTGTGGCTGCTTGATCAATGATTTCTGTGAATTCCAAAGACGCAGTCATTAGTTTTGCCCTTACTAGCCAAATATGTGGAAACCATTTCTGTCCATATCCCGCAGCAGCATATAACGCATCCTGGACTACATAATAACGATTGATACCCACTGCGTTATCAAAAATCGGAATATCTCTCATACTTGGAAATTCTAAAACATCACCAGCAATAAGTTTTCTACCTAACGAATCTAACATATCGTTATAATGAAATGTAATACGGATTGTATCAGAGCTTAGGAATACGCCAAATTGTGATAGATCATAATTCACATCTTGTGGCTGATGGTGTCCTCGCAATTCAATCACATTAGGATTATATTTGCGATTATTATTTGTTAGGAACAATACATCTTGAATTGTTGTGAGTGAAGTATCTGTGCTACCATTTGAATCTGTGGTAGGACCTTCGTACATATGTATTAAGATTCCATCACCCGCAATGCGAAAATTTTCGCCAATGGTGCGATCGATGAAGTTAAAATCATCTCCCTTAACTGGATTCCAAAGAGAAATTCGTCCCATACTTGCCCTCGTTTTATGTATTTATCTATCATGTTGATATAAGTTTATAATAAATTCGTCTATCAGATAAATAAAGCATAAGACAATGACTAGCATCATGTGCTAGACAGGATAAAACCTGAACAGGAGAGCTTATGTCGATTACAATTAACGCTAAAGGTACAAGCGTCTCGTCATTTATTGTTGGCAGAGACGGTACGTTAATCACCCAAGCTGGTGAAATTTTCTCACCTTCTACAACAGATTTAACCCTTACCGCCGGTACAGGAAAAAATGTAATATTAGATGGAATTAAATATCCTAATGCCGATGGTACAGCAGGTCAAATTTTAAGCACAAATGGTACTGGCTCACTTTCCTTCATAAATCCGGCGCCTAATTATCAAGAATTTGTTGCCACTGCATCACAAACAGTTTTCAATACAACAATGACAACTACCGCCAAGGGGTCGGGAAAAGTATATCTACAAGTATTTGTAAATGGTGTATTTCAACAAGAAGGCGCAACAAAACAATTCACAGTTACCGGCGCAAATCAAATCACATTTAATACGGGTGTCACATTAAATAGCGATGTAGTTATATACGGATATGTGTAACGGTATTGTTAATAGATAAATATAGAAAACGGAGTCTAATATGCCAATTCAAGTTTCGGGGATACAATTAGGAGTCATCACTGGTGGCCCGTCGCCTATTAAACTTTCCGACTTAAATGATGTGAGCATCGTTTCTCCACTTACGGGTCAATATCTAAGGTATAATGCCGGTATTAGTGAATGGCAAAATGCTTTCATTAATTCGGATATCTATAATTTTCTTAATACCAATCTAACAAGTTCGCCCGGTATTACACTAACAAAGACACCCGGACCAAATACAGTTAATATTTCGTTAAGCCTAACTGCATCTGGTGATGCTACCGGGACAGCAGCGGCCGGAAATCTTCCATTAACACTTGCCACAGTAAATTCTTCACCACAGTCTGACACATTCCGTAGAATAACTGTAAATGGTAAAGGATTAACAACAGCAACATCAGTAGTTGGTGCCTCCGATATTACAACAGCATTAGGATATACACCAGTTAATGTAGCCGGTGATACAATGACTGGTTTCTTGATTCTAAATGCTGATCCAGTTGCGTCACTTGGAGCAGTAACAAAACAATATGCTGATGCTATTTCGAGTGGAATAACTGTACACGAAGCAGTAACAACAGGAACGACAGCAACGCTTGCATCCACATCAGGTGGTACAATTACATATAATAACGGTGCCAGCGGCGTCGGTGCCACATTAACAACAACTGGTACATACACAACAATTGGTGGTTTTTCTGCCTGGATAGGTGGTGATCGTGTCTTAGTTAAAGATGAAGCAAGTCAACTTACAAATGGTGTCTATGTAAGAACATCATCTACAGTGCTCACTCGTGCAACAGATTTCGATGGAACACCAACATCAGAAATACAAAGTGGAGATCTTGTATTTGTTGTGTCGGGAACACTAAGTGGAACCAGTTGGGTTCAGACTACACTAGGCATAATAACTGTTGGTACAACATCTATTGTATTTACACAATTTAGTAGTGCCACAGCATTAACTGCTGGCACTGGAATTGATATTACTACTAATGTTGTTTCTAATACAGGTGTTTTAAGTCTTACGACAAACACAGGATTAAGCACAAACGTAAGCGCAACAGGCAATGTAACAGTAACTAACACGGGGGTTACCTCTGCCACAGGCACTGCTAATCAAATTACCGTTTCAGCATCATCCGGTGCTGTGACATTCAGTCTACCAACTGCTGTCACTATAGGTGGCACAATGACTGCCGGTATATTCAGCGGATCGGGTGCTTCATTAACAAGTATTCCAAATGGTGCATTAACAAATAGTTCTGTAACAGTTGGTACTACAGCAATTTCTCTTGGTGCCTCAGCAACTACAATTATTGGATTAACATCAGTTACATCAACTACATTCGTTGGTGCTTTGTCGGGTAATGCAACCACCGCAACTTCGGCAACAACAGCAACAAATGTTACAGGCGGCGCAGCAGGTTCGTTAGTATATCAGACCGCAGCTTCAACAACGACCACACTAGCAGCAGGTACTTCATCACAAGTCCTTGTATCTGGAACAACACCGAGTTGGACAAATACACCAATATTAACTGGAACAAATTTCACTGGTATCCCAAATGGTGCATTAACAAATAGTTCATTGACACTCGGTTCTACAAGTATGGCACTTGGTTCTACTACAACTACTGTGACAGGATTAGTATCAACTACATCAGATAGATTCGTTGTCAATGGTAGCACAGTACCGACAAATGGTATATATCTATCAGCAGCCAATACCTTTGCGATTGCAAGTAATACAACTGAAAGAATAACAGTAAATTCAACCGGTAATACGGTAGTTAATGCGCCGAGTAGTGGTATTGGATTAACTGTTACAGGACTTACAACCGCAAATACAGCATTAGATGTCACTGCTGCTACCGCAGGTGCAAAACTTACATCTAGACTTTCAAATACCAGCAATACTGCTAGCAGTGATGCACGCCAATTAGTTCTTGTTGCCGGATCATCGGCAGGTGATGCACTCACTGAATATCAGGTAAGTGCTATTACCAGTTGGTCGGTTGGTGTAGATAATAGTGCAACTGATAATTTTGTAATTGCAGCGTCATCTACACTTGGAACATCTAATGCATTAAGCATCACAACAGCCGGCGCGGCAACCTTCTCAAGTTCAGTAGATGCAGTAAGTTTCAACGCTACATCTACTAAGCGTGTTAAGAAAGCAATCAAGAATATCAGCAGAACATATCTAGATAAGTTCGCAGATTTGCGCCCACGTGAATACGATCGTAAGGATTATAAGGCACACGAATTTGGATTCATTGCTGAAGAAATGGCACTTGTTTATCCAGAGGTTGTTGGAAAAGATTCAAACGGAACACCGACTGGCATTGATTACGGTAAGCTTTCTACAATCTTAACAGCCAAGGTTCAGGAACAACAAAAAGTAATTAATAAATTGACTGAACAAATGGCAACGGTAATGGGGTTGTTGAAAGGTTTGAAGTAAAATGACCGTAAGTATTAGTTATAAAGGTACTGACTTAGACCTAATATACGAAACACCTAAATTAGGGGTGGCCCACGCTAACGTAAATTATCAATCTCAGGTTGGTTCACCTACAGGTGATATTGCCGGTCGATATACTGACTTAGCAGCAGTCACAACAGGAAATGGAAATATTGCTACAAGAATACCAGCCACCGGTATTCTTCTTGCAAACGGCACCGATTTATCAAGTATCTTCGCTGGAAGTCCTGGTCAATATTCTCTTACAACACTTACAACTCAAACCGGGGCAGTAGTAAGATCAGTCGGTACCACAGCCACCCTAACACATCAATTTACTGTGACTTTTGCTAGTGCGGCGGCATTGACAAATTATTTTAACTTTGGTGGAAGAATACAAATTCAGGCTGCTAATAACGGCACCTTTACAGCAGGTACAGCTGATGCTCTATTACAAACAATGTTATCCAGTATGGGAACATTGATAATCTATGATTCAGGACATTACAGAACTGGTGCTGGTGGAACAGTAAATAATCCTACTGTGGGGGGCTCAAATCTCGGAACTACATCTACAACGTTCTTTACCCTAACTGATGGAAGCCCATACGGAACATCTACTTATGTTGTTACTGCGGTAGCGAATGCCGCAGCAGCATCAGCAACTGTGCTAACTATTACAGCGGTGCTAACATTAGTTCAAGCAGGATCCGTAGCTGATTCTTATGCCGGATCACGAGTTTCAACTATTCAACAGAGAAACTACTCTGGTGCGGTAACACCAACGCAGTCAGCGCCTACTTACAGTACAATTACATTCAACTGGTAACGGTTGACTTCTTGTCAACCGTTTAGTATAATAGGCGTTGATGTATGCTCGTGAACATACGCGGTAGTGTGAGCCGCTACAGGCATTCGTTTTATGGTGAAGCCCGAAAGGTTACACGGTAAACAACTTGGTAACACCGGTTGACACCTATCTAAAACGGTGCTACATTTACAGATGATAAATAAAGTTGTCGCAAGCAATATATTTGTCTTTAGAAGATAACTTGAATGACTTGACAGATTGACTATTACTTGTTAAACTTGCGACTTGGTTAGTAGAAGACACCTTTTATGTGGTGTTTTTTACACAGATGATAAATAACTTTGTAAGAGAAATCTTACAAACCCTTAACTTAACTTGGATTTTTTGGATATTACAATGTTGAAGCAAACTCTAAAATCAGCGAATGAGCATATGGTGGCGTTAGCCTCCAAGCGCCTCTGCGCCGGTTATTGGGTCGGGTTTACAACACCAAGTAATGAACAAGATCCTATTAAGATGGCTTCCTTCTGTAAGGAGTCTGGACACAAGTAAAAAGTATCCAGAGTTTACAAAAGGAAGCCGCTAGGAAACTAAGCGGCTTTTTTATTGGCTCCAACATAGTTGGAAACCGATTGTTAGGATAGTGTGAAGTATTCCAGGAACGAGATCTGGTCCCTGCACTGTAAAAAACATGGGGAGAATGGGCGTGTTCGGTGATGAAACTCCTCTTGTGGAGGGAAAAACCCGGATTGTAAAGTGCTCCGATTTGAGATGGTCTGAAACGACGCAAACGGTGCATTTTACAATAGGCATTATAATATAGTGCCTACAATGAATATGGATGATCGGGGTCGTTGGAGTGGCTCGGCTGGCTGTAACCCAGTTGCCTTAGGGCTTAGTAAGTTCGAATCTTACATCATCCACCAAATATGCTGTTGCGGAAGCAAACAGCGGAGATGAAAGTTCTCCAACTAATATGGGCTTGGCATATGGGATGCGAATTGCACTTGCAATGCGATGCTTGGGGATCGTTACCCCACAGGTCCACCAAAATTATTGTCCGAACGACCTAGTGTTGTCATATATGACGCAACCGTTTCTATGTATGTAAACTAGGCAGTGGTCATCGAGCGGTGAGTCAAGTGCAAGGTTGCAGAGGGGTATAAACACCCTACTTGATATGGCGTCGTGATGTTGTAGAACAATAAACTGATAAAATCTACAATACAATAATGTTTTGCCCCGTTCATATAATGGTTATTATGGCCGTCTGTCTAATGGTTCAAAGGAGTTCGATCCTCCTACGGGGCGCCAGTTTTTAGTTATGCCGTCGTGGACCATTGGCAGGTCACCGGATTGTCTATCCGCACCATGAGGGTTCGATTCCCTTCGTCGGCGCCAAACGATAAATACAGCATGAAATTAGTTGAAATTCTTGAAGCGAGGAGCAATTCCGATCTTAATACCAGATATAAATCCGGGGCTCAAGAACTACTTCAATGGACACGAAATTTGCGAACTCGTGGTAATGAGCAAATAGGCATACATATGGGTGCCATTAATAAATTAGGCATCAATCCTGGAGAATGGTTTACTGAAGATACACCGAGGGGAATTTATTTTTACCCATATGGATATTGGACGTCAGTTGTGGGAGAAAATCAAAAATTACCTACCGCCGGGAACATGCCATATATACATGGATTTACGTACGATAGCAGTAAGGAATATACTGGATCCAGACCTGCTAACATAGACAGTCTTGTTCCTATTCTCCGAAAATACAATATTGCAGATCATGTCATCGACAATGCGGTGGCTTCCAGCAAGGGTAAGTATGCTCAATTATATCAGATTGTATATTCCTGTTTATACGAAACTGATAATCAATTGCCAGATCAGAAAAATATTACTGTATTCAATAACATACTTCGAGCAGCAGGATACACTTGCATCGTTGATTACGGTCACGGATACATTGCGCCACATGAACCATTTCAGGGTGTAATTTTAGATCCTAGTATAATTAAACAACGCACGGTTGTTAGAAATTATACCAGGCAAAAATAAGTTTTAAAGAATACCTACAGCAATTCAAAAAATTCACTTTTAATGAAACCAACTGCGTATTCTGTTTAGTTTCGCTCTTTTAGTATAATGGCTTATTATGGCGGTTTTGTAGTCCGCAGATTCGGGTTCGACTCCTGGAGAGAGCACCATTTTTATCTGGGTGTAATGTCAGTCAGGCTAGACGGCTCGCTTTGGAAGTGAGAGGCCGCAGGTTCGAATCCTGCCACCCAGACCAATTACAGAGTATGATGAAATGGTATCATCCCACCTTCGGAGCGTGGAAGCGGTAGTTCGATTCTACCTACTCTGACCAATTTTGATTCCACTTGACTCGTAGTGTAAACGCTTATATACTTGGCGATTACACAACGGAGTATAAAATGGAATTTTTAGGAATAGCAATGTGTCTTGTATTTTTGGCAATGGTATTATTCATCATTGACCAAGTTAGCAGCACATTTGTCAAGAAAGAATATAGCACAAGACAGTTTATGATGTTTCAGGAAACACAACAAAGCAATTTTGTATTAGATGTAGATCTCTCAGAAGACGAAGTATCTAAGGAAACTGCTGAAGCATAAAGATTCGCCTCTTTAGTTAAATGGTATAACGGGATCTTGATAAGGTCTTATCGGAGGATCGTAACCTCCCGGAGGCACCAAGTTTTGCAACCGTACAGATAGATGATTGGATCTATGGTCGGTATTCACTCTTTATCTCCAATCGGATTATGAATGAATGTGTGTTCAATTCCTCTGCAGATACTATTCAAAGAATTATAGTCGGCGTCAACTGACTTTAATAGTTGTATCCACGTTTCTTTTGTAACTGTTGACGCAGGTCTTTGGAAACGAGCATGTAGCATAATGGCAGTGCTGCGTCAGAACGGCGTGTGTAGGAGTTCGACTCTCCTCGTGTGTTTGGGTCACAACTTCAAAATTTATATCCTGTTTGACTTCTGGTGAGGTCCGCGGACTTTCAATCCGTTCAGGCGAGTTCAATTCTCGTACAGGATACCAAGTTTGATAAGACCCGTAGTGTCCGTTCAGGTAGGAGTCCTGATTATCATTTTTCAAGTTACGGGTTTGTAACTCAAATGGCTAGAGTCCTGCCTCTTAAGCAGCGAGATTCCGGTTCGATGCCGGACGAACCCACCAATTCAATGTCGCTGTAGTGTAAAGGCAACACAACTAAAAAGGTGATCCTGTCAAGGATACATACAGCAATCTAAATTCCATTACAAGGAGTAGATCCGGTGTTCGATTCCCGGCGGCGACACCAGTTGACACACAAATAATTGTGTATATAATATGCGGATATGGTGTTAGTGGTAGCATCATAGTCTTCCAAACTAAAGGTGCGGGTTCGATTCCCGCTATCCGCTCCAAATAGAAAGTATCGTATGTTTGATTTCTTTAAGAGAGAAAAATGGACACTTGTCAAGACTTTTAAGATTGACAGGCCCACGCCCACCGGAAATTATGTCTATCACATTCATTGTTATGAAACTGATAAAGGTAATAGAAAGGTAGAATATGTCCTTAATGGAGAACCATACGACATTAAGAAGCCTAATATATGGTTACCTACTACAGATTTTTATCAGATGCAATTGCTTCGTTGGTTGAATGGTCGTAGAGATCCAGAGATTCCAACATATGAGCAACTTGGTGAAGAAGATACAGCAAACTTTTTAAAAGGAAAGGTAAACTAATATGTTTTCATTCTTTAAGAAGCAACAATGGAGATTGGTAAAGACAATTGTTAATCCAGTTACGCTTGATAAGAAAGAAGGTAAGGTATATTATCATCTCTTTGAATCTAATAAAGGAAATCGAAGGATTGATATACAATGCTCAATAATTCTTCCACCATACATGAATCTTAATGATCAAGCTAGGAAATTAGAATCCTACCAAGAAAAAATCTATCGCTGGGAAATGGGTCGTGTTGATCCGGATATTCCAACTTATAATCAAGTCCCAGAAGAAGAGACAGTAAATGTCTTGAAGGGTAAGATTTCATAAATTCAAGCCTCTTCTCTAATAGGTAACACAGGCGCGTAACCATTCCGTAGTGCCCGAAAGAGTAATGGATTGATAGGCTTTCAATGTGTGTAGCATAAACTAATGCTCTCGTGTCAGAAATGACACAACCCTGTTACTAGTCTAACGACGAGTGGGAGAAGATTTCGGGTTTGGACCGTTCACATTTCTAGAAAGCCGTTTTACATTGTCCGGATAGCTCAATTGATAGAGCACTTGCTTGATAGGCGAGCGGTTGTAGGTTTGATTCCTACTCTGGACACCAAACAATGATGTATCGCCGTGTGGCACGGACCCCAGTCGCGGGTAGCCGGTCTAAGTTCAACTCTTATATACATCGCCAACAATTCCCCGGTACTCTAATGGTGAGAGACCTGACTGTTAATCAGACGCAAAGGCCTTCGGGCGTAATATGGAGGTTCGAGCCCTCCCTGGGGAGCCAAACAAAATATGAGTCACAAGTGTTACGGTAGCACAGAAATCTCCAAAATTTCAGGCCGGGGTCCGACTCCCTGGTGACTCGCCAAACTGAAGAACCGTATAATATGGTTCGAGATAAATAGCTTTATGAATTATTTAGATCATTATAATCAATTGATAAACCGAGCAAGAAATAGAGTATTAGATTCGCACACTGAATCTCATCATATAGTTCCAAAATGTATGAATGGAATAGATGATGAGAGTAATTTAGTAGATCTTACTCCAGAGGAACATTATACAGCACATCAATTGCTAGTGAAGATTTATCCGGGTAGTCGAGAATTGATACATGCCGCAGTTATGATGACTGTAGAGGGGAAGAATCATAATAGAAGTAAGAATAAGTTATATGGCTGGTTAAGAAGAAAACATTCGAAGTCAATTAGCATCAGACAATCTGGCACAGGAAACTCACAGTCCGGAAGATATTGGATTTATAATTTATCAACTAAAGAAATAAAAAGAATAACTTCTATTGATGTCCCGGATGGTTGGATAAGAGGCAAAACTCCAAATTCATTGTGTGAGGTCTGTGGAGAAAATACCGAAACAAAACAGAGAAGATTTTGTGATAATCATCGACCTATATCTATTCCTCCGGAATCTAAAATGGCGAAAGGCAATAATTCAGCAAAGAAATTATCTGAATATTGTAAATCTAGAACAAAAGAACAACATCCACAATTTGGAAAACGGTGGGTCAATAATCTAATAGTTCAGAAGATGGTGCCAAAGAATAAGATAGATGAATTTATAGATAATGGATGGATAAGAGGAAAAATTAAACGTGTCTCTAGCTAATCAGGTGAGAGCATCGGTTTGAAGCACCGAGGAGGTTGGATCGATACCAACGGGGCACACCAAGAATTTGAAGTATACGGGGATGTTCTGTCGATACCGCTGAAACCGGTAGTAGATGGTCGGGTACCTACTTCAATATTACAATTCCGCAGAATCCAAGCATGGTGCAAGGACTTGACTGTTAATCAATGACTAGAGTGGATCGTTACCACTGTGCGGAGCCAGAATGCTGTGTGTGGCCACACACGGACAGGATTATGTGAGCGCCCATGTGGGGCGAACTTACCGCTACTTCCGAAAATTTATATGCCCCGGTGACGTAATTGGCAGTCGTACTAGTCTTAGAAACTAGGTGTGGGAGTTCGAATCTCCTCTGGGGTACCATGAAATGCTTGACAGATCAAATGGTTTGTTGTACACTTAACAAAAATTAGGAGTATAAATGGCAAACATTTATTTGATTGGTTCACTAAGAAATCCAAAGATTATTGAGACAGCTCTTAAAATACGAGCTGCCGGACACGAAGTGTTTGATGATTGGATTTCAGCCGGACCAGAAGCAGATGACTATTGGCAGAAATATGAAATTGCCAAGGGTAATAATTACAAACAGGGCTTGGCAGGATACGCGGCCAAGCATGTATATGAATTTGATAAGTTCCACTTGGATCGCAACGATATAGCAATCCTTATACTACCAGCTGGTAAGTCAGGTCACTTAGAACTTGGCTACATGATTGGAAAAGGTAAGCCGGGATACATACTGTTAGAGGATCCCGATCGTTGGGATGTGATGTACCAATTCGCAACAGGCGTGTTCTACGATCTTGATGAATTGATTTTAGAATTGAAGAGTAAATAACAATGGAGTTGGTAGTGTAGTGGTCTGCACCGGGCGCTGTGAACGCTCTAGTGGGAGTTCGATCCTCCTCCTTCTCCCCAATTTATGATTGTTTAGCTCAGAGAAGAGCGCGGCAGAAACCACTCATTGCGATGTTGGTCTCCGAGGTCGTCGACTAAAACCCGACAACAGTCACCAATCAATGCTGTCGTCATATCCGGAGCAAATCCTTCCGGTGATAAATGAACAAGGCTCCTAGATGCTGGAGTATATTATGGGTTAGATTCCCATCGGCGGGGCCTTACAATGTGTGCGTGACCCGAAAGGCTAGGGAACAGATTGCAACCCTGTTTTATGTAGGTTCGACTCCTATCGCACATTCCAGATAAATAGTTCATGAAACTATCACAAATAACTGAAAAAAGCCACTACAAGAAAAATCATTCGTGTAAAACACCCGATGCTGTGTATTCCACAACAATCAGCGGTGATACAGTTAAAGTTTCTGTTAAGCTGCCGTTTGAAACGGGCTTAACAAAAGACGAAAGCGAAAAACTTGAAGCAGATTTACATTATGCTGTCGAGAAAGTCCTTTCATCTATGTTTAAATAATGCCCCGCTGACGTAATTGGTAGTCGTACTAGTCTCAAACACTAGGTGTGAGGGTTCGAATCCCTCGTGGGGTACCAAACATTGGGATCTGTGGCGTGCTTGGCCCTAGGCGCATTATGCCAAGTGAGTCCTTGGAGTAGCTCGAGAGAGTGGCGGGTTCGAATCCCGTAGGTTCCACCAGACAAACGGGCCGCCAAATACGGTGGGAATTGTATTCCCAAGTCATGACTTACGAGCGCTTCGCGGGCGCTGCGGTCCACCATTCACTAAGACTGTGTTAATATTCCCTCCGTCGGAGGTATCACTTCCGCCCCTGACAGTATGGGGCAGTCTTATACAGGTACGATATTAGCTCAGAGTAAGAGCGCCACCCCGCAACGGTGGAGGACGTGGCTAATCCAAACCACATGTCGTAGAAAATTTGCCCGGAGAGTGCAGCTGGTGAAGCCATCCTCCTTACAAGTGGAAAAATGTAGAGTTCGATTCTCTATCCGGGTACCATACAGATAAATATAGAATGAATTTAGCAGAAATACTTAACGAAGGACGTGACGCCCCGCTGTATCATGGTATGACCCCAGCTAAGGCTCGGTCAGTATTTACTAGAGATACTCTTCCTGCAAGTTGGACACATAATATTCCTGGTTTAGGTAAAGTACAAGGAAATAGTTTCTCAAGAAACAAACTATTAAAGTACGGATATGTGGTCATAACTGTGAACCAGACTAAGTTAGCACAGACATACAAAATAATTCCCTTAGATGGCGAATATGTTCATAGTGCTAGACACGACGGTGTTCCATCTACTCTTCCATATGCAAGAGACAGAAATGCAATTAATATGTTTGGTGATAAAAAACTGCCGGCACAATTATTGTCAGAAGAATTTGTTGTAGGAGATATATCTAATTTACACAAATATATTCTAAGTATTTCGGTTGGCGAGTCGGACTTTGGAAGGGAGATACTAAAGAAAAATCAAATTTTAGAACTTAGAAAATTTTCTCAGAGGTATGCCGATAAGTGGAATATTGAACTAAAATAAAAATTCGGCCTCCCCATAGGCATAGTATTAGCGCAAGCATTGGGAACTATTTGGGAGATGATGCAGAGCGGCCTCTGCCCCTGTCTTGAAAACAGATGTATCGATGAAGAATCGGTAGGCGATCGACACGACCCTTCTCCCGCCATAATATGCGTGCTTAGTTAAATGGTATAATCGTTGGTTGCCATCCACCAGTCAAGGGTTCGATTCCCTTAGCCCGCACCAATTTCTTTTACGGATGGTTGAAGTGCAATAGGCAAGCACGCAAATCACTGGAATCATATTTGACTCTTTCCAAAGGGTTGTGGTTCAAATCCATCGCCATCCGCCAAGTTCTAAAGGGTACATACAGCAAATTAAAAACTTTTATTGATAAAAAGCAAAAACTGTATCCTGAATATATTTTCGCGTAGTGGCAGAGCGGCTAGAGCGCCTCCCTCATAAGGATGAATACACTGGTTCGAATCCAGTCTACGCGACCAACACAATCTCTCGTCCAATGGACTTGGTGGCCAGTCTTCGAAACTAGCTTACAGTGGTTCGACTCCACTACGAGGGTCCAAATTTAGAAGGGTGGTGACGCGGCCCGGATTAAAGCAGCGTCGATAATTATATCTCTATCGTCTAGTGGCTTTAGGACGCTACCCTCTCAAGGTGGAAAGTCGGGTTCGAATCCCGATAGGGATGCCATACATGACCCTATCGTCTATCGGTTAGGACGTTAGCCTTTCACGCTGAAAAGCGGGGTTCGATTCCCCGTAGGGTCGCCAAAAACAATCGGGGATTGGTGCAATGGAAGCATAACTGGCTCTGAACCAGCAGCCGACAGTTCGATTCTGTCATCCCCTGCCAATTATCGCTGTGAGACTTGGTGTCCGGGACCGTGCGCGCAACCCGACGAGGCGGTTCGATTCCGTCCTTACTGGTGATTCAGGTTCGATTCCTGACGCAGCGGCTCAATTACAGGAGAAGATGATGTTAAGCATTAAGGATATGGTGAGAGACGGAAAGAAAGTAACATTTATGTTTTATCGCCAACGAGAACTCTGGTATAAGACCGAAGATGGCTTTGAATTTCCTGTTCCCATTGAAGATGCCGGTGACGGTGTCTTTCTAAACGAAGATAAGGCAATGCTGTTCATGCGCTATATCAGAAAGCATATGGAGATGATTGCTAAAGAGAAGGCATTAGTAGTATAATAAAATATGGGTGATTGGCAGAGAGGCTTATCGCAACGGTTTGCTAAACCGTCGGGTCACGCAAGTGGCCCCAGAGGTTCAAATCCTCTATCACCCGCCAAATAATTATGAACTTTATAATCGATCCAGAATATCTAACATCCATTACAATCGTGACGGATCACATAAAGAGTCTGCCCGAGGATGAGCAATTGATTCAAAAGCTTAAAGGACATTCTTACACCTCTGTTAGATCTATTGATCATCCAGAATTCTCTAAGTTGAGAGAACAACTCGGGACAGACGGTTTTATAAAGATCGAACGTGGCTGGTGGAATGGTGATGTGGTAAAGAAGCCATTTTCAATAAATGGAGCAAAATTTAAGAAGAATGAAGCATTTCATGGTGGATCAGCAATCAAATATACAATTGATTCGAAATTGAAAAAGAAATAGCATGCAAGAAGATTTGAACCAAATAAAGCAACATTTAGAAATAGCTGCGGAACTTGCTCAGCAATGGCAAGTAAGGGTGCAGAATACCGAAGGCGACAGCGATTTATACCGCAAGCTTGCGTTTTACCTAACACCGTCGTTGTATCACTGGATAAGTGGTATGCAAGCTGGCAATATGAAGGATTTAGAAAATACATTGGCACAAAGAGCTAAAGAGGCAGACGTTAAGCCACAACCACTTGCTCATAAGGGAGATGGACACAAGGTATTGACAGAAGTAAAGAAATAAAGTAATATTGGGGTTGTAATTCAATGATAGAATATCCGGCTTTTAACCGGTCAACCAGGGTTTGATTCCCTGCAGCCCTACCAAATATATGGATCCTTAACTCAAATGGCTAGAGACCTGCCTTTTAAGCAGAGTGATATCAGTTCGATGCTGATAGGATCTACCAAACTGTTGATTTGCTGGTGATAGGAAACTAGATGGCAGCTGGAAAGACAGCAGATACATGGGGTGGTAGACCACTAAGGAGATGGAGCGGACTGTAAATCCGTTGCTAACGCCCGCCAGGATCGTTACCCGGACGCCCCACCAAGTTTCTAAAGAGTGTTTACCGCAAACTAAACAAAATTTCAAACTATTATCTTGAAAAGAAAGCGCACTCTGACTATATAAAGGATAGAAAATGACACACAAAATTGCTATTATTACGACACGCGATTGTTGTTATAATGATTATGACGATGAATATAGTAAGATCATTGATAGCATCACTGATTGGGAAGATGTTTCCGACGAAGAATTTCAAACTTTGAAGTTTGCCTCATCAAGGCTTGGGTTCGCATTATTAGAACGTCCGAGTGATATGAAGAAATTTATTGCCAAGACTATCACTGATTATATGGCTATTGCAAAGGCTGAAGCAGAACGCGCAGAAGTAGAAAAGAAAAAGCGCGAAGAAGCAGCACTTCAACGTAAATTTAAGAAAGATTTCAATGATAAGGCATCCAAGGAAAAGATGTTAGCAAGACTATCACAAGAACTTGGTGTTGATATCGTTAAAAAAGTCTAAGAAGCTAGCCTAATGGCTGGTGGTATGTCCCCAGATGTGATCAAAGTGGCCTCTACACTATTAGATATTAGACTATGAATTGGCCAGGTAGCAAAGCGGCCGAACGCACCCGTCTGCAAAGCGGGAAACTACCTAGGTATACATCGTTGGTTCGAATCCAACCCTGGCCTCCAGTTTTGATATACGGGACCATAGCCAACATTGACTTCACTGAGTAGCTACTGTGGGGGCCGGCGGTAACTATGAACAAGTCCTAGACAGGCTATTCCACTCATGTGCAATACGGGGGCATCCTGTTGAGCATACCAGGGGCCCGGTAAGCACATATAAACACTCGCTGCGAGTAATGTGTAAAAGTGGAACATATATCAATTTATTTGCCCCTCTACGCTAATTGGCAGTGCGGTCAGACTTAAAATCTGAAGGTTCTCGGTTCGAATCCGAGGAGGGGTACCAGAATCTGTTGGGGTGATATGCAATGGTATGCATACTGGTCTTTGAAACCAGGTTAGAAGGTTCGATCCCTTCCTCCCCTGCCAAATATGTCGCCATCGTTCAACGGATAGGACGGAACGCTACGAACGTTCAAATAGGGGTTCGATTCCTCTTGGCGGCTCCAGTGATAAATAGCAATATGAAGCTACAAGAATTGTTTGAATCACCTAAGCCCATCAAGGCTACTAAGGTAAAGATTGAGAAGGGGTTAACAAGGGACGAGGCACTTAAAGCCGCACCTTGGAAAAAATCCTACGGTGATTGTAGAGGTTTTTCGTACGATAAGAAGACAGGTGTAGCAACCTGGATATAAAATTAGAATATTTGAAGCCCGCTATTGGAAACAGTAGCGGGCTTTTTTGTGACCGCAATTTTATTATGATAAATACGCATATAATGATAAAAGAAATAAATTTTGAAACTATTCTTCCTATATGGAGGGATAAGTTATGGCCTGGTCGTGTATCTGCTATAGAGACTCATAGTGCTATGCTTCATCTCTATACAGAATATGATATGGGCAACTTTTTATTACCAGTATGGTATATTGGATATTATGAAGATAACGAACTAATAGGCGTCAATAGCGGGCATATGTGTGTCGATGGTAGTGCTCGCTCGCGCGGCCTGTGGATTATGCCGGAATTCCGCAAAAACGGTCGTGGAAAACAACTTCTAGGGGCAACGATAGCAAAGGCTAGGGAATATAATGCCTCTTCTATATGGAGTTATTCGAGAAAAACATCTTGGCCAACATATAAATCAGTGGGATTTATATTGACCTCGGATTGGCAGCAGAGCGAGACCAGTGAAGCAAATGCATACTGCTATCTAGAATTATGAAATATCAGTTTGATCCATTTATTTTCTATTATGATGAGGTCGATTGGCCTATCTATGATTTTAGAACAGAATGTATTATGGCTGCACATAAGGCAGCTTCAATGAATGTGAAAGGATTGCCTATTATTGTAACAATGAGTGGTGGACTTGATAGTGAGCTTATTGCTGAATCTTTATATCAGGCTAAAATACCATTCCGCGCTTTGATAGGTAAATTACAAGTACAGGTTGCTACAGAAACAATAATATTGAATGAACATGATTATAGTTATGCAGAAAAATGGTGTCATAATCATGGTATCGAAATAGAATATTGTAATTTAGATGTATATAAAAATGCACAATTATTGACAGAATATTCGATATTTTCTAAAGGGTTTTCGCCGCAATATGCATGGCATATGTATCTAATGAAATATGCCAGTGATAATGGGTATTTCTTTATTTCAGGGTTAGGAGATATAGATATTGTATTAAGAAATGGCGAATATTATTGTGCCGATACACAACGAGAATGGTCAATTGATATATTCTGTGAAACTTATAATCTAAATGGAATTATTAGGTTTGTAAAATTAGATTCCCGTCTAACAGCAGCTTTTCTGGAACTGAAATCAGTAAAGAGTCTAATGAAGGATAGGGCAGAAATTTTATTGCAACATAAACATCGGTGCTTTTCTGAGGTATTTCCGAATATGGAAAATAGACCTAAATTTACAGGATTTGAAAAGATACAAGAATGGGATTCTATACTCCGAAACTATATGAAGAAGCATAATGGGCAACACGATACCATTTCGTATATACCTATATCTTACTTTCAAACAAAGGAACTATAATGTTAGCAAATTTCTTCTCTATAGGTGATAAAAATTATCTTAACAACGCAGTTGTTATATCGGATGCATTGAATAGAATTATTGAAATTTTTGAAGATGTTAAGAACTTCAAAATTCAATTTAGAAAACCCTTCCTATCTCAGGGAGAATTTACCGTAAGTACAAATAAACTCGATGGACATATTACCGGAGAATTTGATACAGAGAAATTTCATTTTTATTTTTCCTATTCTCCAACCGGTATTGCCTTAGAAAATAGAACAGCTACCAGATATGATATAGAAAAAGAAATCAATCCCTTCAATATTTGCTATAATATTACCGATCATTGTCGTGGCGTTATAGAGGCAGGATTTGAGAAAGTATACGGCACCATGACTGAAAAAGATAAAGTCATCTTTGTTATATTTGAAGTGCCAGATACCTCTGTGTTTTCCTCTGTTATTAAAAATCAGATTATGCCAGCAATGCGTATAACAGAAGCCGAACAAACAGGAGATCGTCGATTCAAAATATCTGTTTATCTTGGTGATCAATTATTGGGTTATCGTTATAGCACAGTAAAGGAATTCATTGTATGACCTATTGGAACGAAAAAGAAGATTTGCATATTCGCTTCTGGAATACGGATATATATGGAAGTTATTGGAAAATAAGACATGAAATTAATGAACAAGGATATCGTGGTGATGAATTACAATCAAGTAAGGTGATATTTCTTGGAACATGTGATATTATGACTAATCTTACGGATAAGACACAGAGATGGTCAGAACTTGTCCATTCTAAATTACATGGAGATCAACCTTTTATTGCTTTGGGAACGGTTGCGTCGGGTTTGCCGACAATGATAAGACGATTATATTCGTATATACAAAATTTTGGTGCACCTGAATTGGTATACATGACTATACCTCGGTTCGATGGGTCTGAATTTGTAAATAAATCGGGTAATTGTTATAATGTAAGTTCCAGAGTAGGTTCAGCGAACTTCTGTAGGCGAGCAGACTTCGTTGATGATGAAGAACACACAGTTTGGCTTATGCAACTCGAAGCTAACAAGAAACTAAATAATATTCATAATATGCAATATATCCTCGAGGAGAGATTTGCATTTATTGAAACAATATGTAAAGCAAATTCAATTAAACTAAAATGGACATTTAATCCATCGGATGCTGCCATTACGGTATTGTATAGAAATCACCGAGTATTTGAACATATTAGTGACTTCATGAAAGATGCTTTTGTAGGTAATCCCGAAGTGAAAGATCAGATGTTTGATAGATCTATCGGCCCCGAAACACATAAAGAAATATATAATAAGTTTATTGGAGATGAAAAGTGGAATTATAATAAACTATGTGAAGTAGCAGAATACAATTTCAAATGGTTGGGTCGCCAATACGGTAATGAATTAATTAAGATGGAAGAGTCATGATTTATACCTCCGAAAATAATTGGTATAGTTGGCAATATGGTGATGATGAATTATTCGGTAGGCAAACCGGCGGCCTCGCCTTTAAAACTCGATATTCTAAATATTATGGTCATGTTGATAATTTTGGTAATGAGTTGCAAAAGGCCGCAAAAAGTACACTAGATTATTTTCCGGATTTGCGACCGTCTATTCTTTTTAGCGGTGGCTCAGAAAGTGAAATCGTATTAAGGACGTATATTAATATTGGTGCAAATCCTAATGTTTACATAATAAGATATGAGGACGACATTAATATTGTTGATGTGAGTTATGCAATTGCTATATGTACTTCCCTTAATATTAAATATAATCTGATAGATTTTAATATTAAGAAATTTTACGAAAATGATGCAGAAACTATTTCCGAACAAGCCCAAATTGATGTTCCTGCAGCATTACCGCAACTAAAATTTCTTAATTATGTAGAAGGATTGCCCATTTACTGTTCGGGCGACCAATCATGGTATAGAACACATGATAATTATAATATTCGCGGAACCTGGATTCTTAAATGCTATGAGCACGATGCCGGATGGTCAAAGTATATTCGTTATATTAATCGTCCAGCTATAGGAGAGTGGCTTAAATGGACACCCGGATTAGTGTTGTCTTATATCGACCTTAACTGGTTTAAAAAATTAATTAACGACGAATATTATGGTAAATTGGGTGTTAATTCTACTAAACTAATAGGTTATAGAGAAGCATACCCAGATTTAATTGCCAGGCAAAAATTAACAGGAATGGAAACTATTCGTCCATTGATTGACGAATTTAAAGCATTTTTGGAAAAGAAATATCAGGGATTACCTTACCGTAATGAAGTTGTACGCACGCTCGAAGAACTTCGGAACGAAATTACTGGATAGGAACAAGTTTTAATTGATTTGTGAATTTTGTTCGCTCTTCCTGAGCAAATTTTCTAAAATCTTCGGAAGTGGTATTAGAAGGCATAGGAAATATGCCTACTTTCTTAAATTTTTCCTGTAACTGTTTATCTTCTAAGATATGAGTTAGCATATTATTGTGCGAAGCAACAGTTGTTTCATCTGTTCCGGGTCCTGTAACAAACCCAAACATAGTAGAATCCTCAAGTATATTGGGTACAAATTTTCTTAATTTAGGATACTCCTTAAGTTCGTCGGCATCGGCACCAGCATTTGCCACGATACGAACGAGACCACTAGATACCTGAGATTGAATTGTAGTATATGGAACAAACGCATAATCTACGTGTCCGCCCATCACATCTATAACAGCGGGTCCGACACCCTTATATTCGGCAATAATGGCATTTTTAGAGTCTGTCTCTTTTATAAGAAGAGATGATAATATTCTTAAACCTAATGCGCCGGATGCAAATGATACAGGTTTGCTAGATTTTAAATCGCCTAGAACCTCTGGTAATGATTTTGTATTCTTTGGATTTGTAATTAATACATTTGGTGTAAATCCGACCATTTTTATATATGTTAGAGTTTGTGGATCAAATTTTCTAACTTCGTCTAGACTTGGAATAATTGAATAGGCATACTGTGCCTGACTGGTAATGCAAATGAGATTTTTATCGTCGACCCTCGAGACACATTCATTCATACCGATTATACCACCAGCACCTGCCTTTATCTCAATTGCATTTTTATATCCTAATTTAATACCGGTTTCGGAAATTAATTGACCCACGATATAATTTCCACCACCGGGTGGAAATCCAACAAGTATTGTAAGATTATCGGCATACGAATTCATTGCTAATACCGTAAGCACAGCAAGGAGGATTTTTTTAATCATGATTCTCCAGAATAAATTATATGTATATTTATTTAAATATTTGTTCTTATAAGTATCATTTGATAAATAGTTTAAATGGGAGAATTATTATGATTCAATATACAAGATCTTATACAAGACCAAGTACATTAGTGGCCTGGTGGTTTGAAGTTACATTAGCTGTTCCTAGATCAGTCTTTCATGACAGGATGATAGCAGCATATTATGCTACAGGAAAAGTACTCTCAGAGGATACAGTAATATCTCCGGACGGATTAACACTTACCTGGACAGGAATCTGGGAAAGTGAAGCAGCATTTAACGAATATGATATTGATTCTGTCCTAAATACATATTGGGTACTTAAAGACGATTACAATACATCAGTGGATATCATTAAGGGTCCGCTAGGAATTCAAACAATTTAAATTTTCGTTAAGCACGTAATTGGCTTATTCCTGAATTTATTTTTATTCATTGATCGCATATACATTCTTATTTCATAATTAGATTCCAGTGAATCTTCCCAATTTGTAGTCTTGTAATTGAATATCAGGTCGGGCCAGAGAGTATCGACTAGAACGCGGGTATCTATTCTTTTATTTTCTTTAACCATTAGTGGATGATGAAAATAAGATCTTAATAATAACGGTGACGAAGCATAAAAGTACATTTCACATGCTCGGTGATTCGTTAGAGCCCATTGTCTATAATAAACTTCTGTAATGCTTATCGGTATGCCATTATACGAACCGTTGCTATTAGCTAAAGATTCGTAATCCGGCCCACTTTTTTGTGGATCACCCTCGCCGCCTATAATATAGGTATTAAATGGAATTCTTTCTAGTAGGTATGGCAGGCATAGATATGTTGGCTTTTCTGCCTGTAAATTTTTGTAATTTTTTTCTAGTACAGAATCAAATGCTTCTTCCTTTGATAAAGAAATTACATTGAGTTTTGTACCTAACTCGGCTGCTAGATCTTGAGACATTTTTAATGCCCGTGAATTAATATTCCAAATATCTAGAAACCATAATTCAAATGGTATTCCTTGTGTTGCTGCTTCTCTAGCAATAATTTCACTGTCGGCCCCTGATATACAAATAGAGAGGGGCATGTTAGCCGAGCTGTGTAAATCTGTAATTGTTTTTCTTATTGCATACTTTAAATCAGATGTAATTAAGTCATCATCTATAGTATATGTAAATTCGAAAGAACTGCCATCTATATTAGAAATTGGTGAAAAATATTCTTTATTAAATGACCACCGTACATGTCTTGGAACGGATAAACACACGTTTCGAGAATCTTTGTTATCGTAATCTATTAGTCGAGTCATTCTTTGTTAATTTCTATATTTTGAATTCTATATATTCTGTTGTCTTCGATACCTAATGCATTATATTTGTATGTACCTGTTACAAGTATTCTGTATAGCGAAGGAACCTTTATCTTTGTTGTTGTATAATTACCTAAATCTATGTATTTTTCTATAAACAGTCTTGATGCCAGTTTATGATTATACCTGCTTGGCGGTGATCCCCATTTAGGCATATTTCCAAATAATGATAGAATTTGAAAATCTGGAGTATTGAAAAATGTATCAAATATTTTCAATTCAGAATCGTGTGTTATGACATCCAGAAAGTTAGTAAAGCACAATGTTCTTAATGCAACAGATTGCCATTTGCATGAAAAATTTAACCACCACCTCAGGTCTGCCATTGTGTTAAGTGGTACGGTAGCATTTTCTACTAAATTTCTTAGGACTCTATGTAAATATGGTTTTGCTGTTTCATTTACCTTACTGATAATAAACATTTTTTCAATATTATCTTCGTTTATTTCCTCGTCAAAGAAATCCATGACATGGTGTAGAAGTCCGCCACCAAATAATTGATCGGCATTTTCCCCCATAACATATCGATCGACGGTTGTATTTGGGTTGTTTATATTGTCTAATGCCGTATTTGCTGATGTAAGTTTAAAATATGGAAGAATGATTTTATTCCAGAATTTTGGATTTTCGATAATAGAATGTTGGCTAGCAGCAATTGTAATTTGATTGTAATTTCCTATACCGTTTTGTATTGCAATCCAGAAACTAAGAACAACAACGGTACTATCCAGGCCACCACTATAGAATATAACTATATCTTTACTTTCCTTCAATATTTCCTTGGCTCTGTTAATACATACTTCATCATAGCGGAGATTAATCGGGCCTTCGGGCTTCGGGGGAATGCCATATAGTATTTTAGTCTCAAATGGGGTTTCTAATGCATTACTTCTGTCGATCAGGCTTGCGTTAGGACTAACAATCTTAAATAATTCACAAAAATCTAATAATTTCTTGTTTGATTCCCGTTGAGCTTGTTCTTTTAAAAACAAGGGCATATAATAGATAATTTTCATACCTGTCCTATTCTAACAGTTTCATTAATAACCGTGGTTTTCCAGGCTAAGAATTCTTGCTCAGTCTCAACAAGTCTTAATGAATTACTATATTTCCAAATTAGTGTTTGTTTTCTGAAGTGTACTGATAAAAGAGATTCGGCTAGGAAATTAAGATGTTTACTGGCAACCTCAAAACTCATATTCATGCACCGAGCATATTCTGTAATATATTGTACCTTGTGCTGATAAAACATCGGTAAATCATCGGTAGTAAGGTCGCTTAGGTTATCATATGAGCTACCGACTATTGTTGCCTGTTCGAGCAGAAGATAAAACCCTTTTGCTAGCCTTTGGGCAATTTCACGTTTCTTAATTAATTCCGGAGTTATTGTACCGGTGTATTCGGAAAATTGTCCTGTACCGTAGTGATAGATCCAATATTGATCGGTAAACCAATTTTGATTTACACTCCTTGTCATATAATCTCCGTATTGTACAGCCGATGTATCAAGAATACTACTTACAATAAATTTTACAGTTTCATTTGATCTGGAGGAATACAAGATAACATCTGTTGCTCTATCAGCAACAAAACTCATTCCAAAATAGTTTATATGTAACATTTTATTTTATCATTGTCGTACAAAGTTTTTCTGTAATAGGTACCAATTCGGGATCAATTTTAGAAAATTCTTTAGCACTCATTGTTGTGGCTATTTCTTCGTTGTTTTTGAATAGTTTGTGGTGTGTATTGGTTATAGGATTAAATACTTCTGTCAGGGTACGTCTATGCAGTTTCAATTTACAATCCACTGTGACAATAAAAAAGCCGATTGTATTTTTTGGGGCAATCGTATCATCTGTATATTGTTTTGTTACAAAGAAAACTATTCTTGGATCGATTAAAAGCGGCATATATCCGTCTTTATTAACAAGTTCGATTTTATGTGCATGCGCTGTGGTAGATAATGTTAATAGCAAATATATTAATATTTTCTTCATAATTTACTTTAAGATAATTTTTTGCTCATTCGGTAGAAATCACCAGTTCTTCCTGCTTTTTCGCAGGACTTAATGCTGGCTATATTATTTACATGAACTAGTCCCGTAATATAATTTATTCCAGCTTCTTTTGTTAACTTTTCTAATTCGATATGACACATGGAATAAACATCCAATCCTCTCCACGCTGGATCTGTAAAACTTAGCAATATCCAATTTTGTAGAACACCAAATTGATATTTATAATAACATATTCCGCCAATGGGAATTTCATCACATTCAGCCCAAATAACTTCAGCTGTGTTGAAGATTCCTACTCCATTTTCTATAGCAAATCCCTTTTCTATTAATTCTGCCGATGCCCTGAGCATTATTGGTGTTGCCCTGCATTCTGTAAGTCCGTTGCTGTAGAAGATCTTAGCAATTTTTCCATTCTTAAGAATAGCATCTTCTTTTAGAATTCTCATATGTATATTCCCCATTAAACTATGTTTTTATATTTATCACAGTAGAACGGTATATTAAGATATATTTGTATAGGACAGATAACAACACAAGCAACCAATGATGATAAATACAATAACGGAGATTATATTATGTGGTTATCATTATTGACAAATAAATATGTTTTAATGGGTATTGCTATTGCTGTACTCGGGGCATACATTTTCTTCTTGAGAAGTAATTTACAAACCTGCGAAGCAGAAAAGAAAACACTTGAGGCAGAATTAGCAGTTTCGCAAGCGTCCGTTAAAGGTCTGCAATTGGCAATTACAGAACAGAATTCGGCAATTGAAAAAATGAAGACTGATGCTGATACCCGTGAAAAATCACATCAGCAAGAAATTACTAAAGCAAAAGTCAAGGCCGATGGATTTAGGAAACAAGCCGCTGATTTATTGAAAAGAACCATTCCACAAAATGTATCAAGATGCGATGCTGCAAATATTATAATCAATGAGGAGCTTCAGCGTGTTAAATAAACTTATAATTACCGCAATGGTAATTTTTCTGGGTGCCTGTGCTACCGATGGACCTGTAATTAGTACAGTGATTCAGAAGGTTGAAGTACCTATTGCTGTTCCATGTAAAGCAGAAGTTCCATCTAAGCCAGATTTTAGTTTTGATAAGGCTACCGCTGAACAAGATATATTTGAAAAATCAAAAGCTTTATTGGCAGATAGAAAATTACATCTTGGATACGAGGAAGAGCTGTTAGCCGCCTTGGATTCTTGCATCAAATAGCAATCTAAGCTATACTAAGGTCTGAGATATTATTCGACCGTAAATGTCGTTAACATGAGTTCGATCGGCTCGTCTGCATACGGGGCTGTAAATAATCATAGGGTGATTTGGTCATCATCCGGATAGTATCTCAACTAAACAATTGACAATCATGAAAATAGAAAATATACGCAATAGACAGTTACTCGAATGGTATGAATGTTGGGTTAGGGTTAATCACTATGACCCTTTCGAGACCCCACCACTCCCACCCTTCGAGAAAGACGATATTGAATATGAACTATTGAGAAGAATGAAAGAATTTGATTACTTGGACAACTGCTGGTCGAAAGATTAGAGGTAAGTTCGGGGCTGCAAAGAACAGGGCTTGTCGCTCTGTGGAAGTATATCTTTAATGTCTGCCATAAAGAAAAGGATGATATGGCCCCTGGTTTTTATGGGTGTAAGCCTCGAGGAACCCTACACTAGAAGCTCTATACGTTTGTACCACAACGACTCCGCAGCAACACAAACAGAACCCGTTGACGCTGTTCGCCGAGGGTTCGGGTTGTGGCACCTATGATCCATTTTGAAAGGTGGGGAGGACGGCTAAATACCGTAGATGAATGGTTGTCACCCGTAAGGGCACAGAACCCCGGCTATAGGGTAATCAAATTTTTTTTGGAGATAAAAATGAAATGTAAATTAGCAATGATAGTAATTGTATTATCCCTTACCGGATGTGCAACAAACAATGAACAGAGTGGTGCATTAATCGGTGCCGTTGCCGGCGGAGTTATCGGACATCAAGTTGGTGGCGGATTCGGCAGAGTTCTCGCAACAGGTGTTGGAGTTATGGTAGGATCAATGGTTGGTGGAAATGTTGGTCGACATATGGATAGACAAGACCATACACAAGTAGTAAGGGCACTTGAGACTACTCCGAGTGGACAAGCGTCATCGTGGAAAAATCCCGATTCTGGAAATCAATATGCTGTAACTCCAACTCGTACATATGAATCGAGTGGTCATCCTTGCCGCGAATATACAACAACTGCATGGATTGGTGGAAAACAGGAACAGGTATATGGAACTGCATGTCGTCAAGCAGATGGAAGCTGGAAGACAAAATAAGAGGTAATATGAAAAGACTTTTGGAAATTCGTGCCGCGGAAGGCGGAGAAGATAGTGCCTTATTTACAAAGGATTTAGCACAAGCATACCAACGACATTTTGATCGCGTAGGCTGAATTAATCACTTAGTAAAGGATACATTGGGTGAAATCTATATAGAAGTATCTGGTATAGATTTATCCAAATTAGAGAATGAAGCAGGTGGTCATCGTATCCAACGAGTTCCGCCCACAGAACGTAAAGGTAGAGTTCATACTAGCACCGTGACAGTAGCTATCACTGATCCTGAAATACAGGTAAAAGAGTATAAAGATTCAGACTTTAAGATTGAATGGTATAGCGGCACAGGTGCTGGTGGACAGCATCGTAATAAACACCAAAATTCGTGCAGAATAACATATTTGCCCACTGGTCAGACTGCCACGGCACAATGTCGTTCACGGCAAAATAGCCAAGAACAGGCGAAAGCAGCACTGTTAGAAACGCTTAATTCACACGCGGATAAAGAGTTTAAGATTGGTATAGATGCTAATCGTAGGCAGCAAGTCGGATCTGGTATGCGTGGAGATAAAATTAGAACATACCGTTTTCAAGACGATGTGGTAAAAGATCATATCTCTGGAAAGTCAGCATCAGTAAATAAGGTGCTAAAAGGATTTTTTGATTTAATGTGGTAAGGAGAATAATTTGTCCAATAGCCTGATATTTGCAATTGTAGCAAGTGTGACAATTCATTTCTTTGTTTTATTTTATTCAACGCGGATTACTCTAAAAGAACCGCCCAAATCAAATCCTATTGCCGAAACTAAAAAAGATGCCGTAGAAAGAATAGAGGTTAGATTGCTTCCAAAAGAGCAGGCATTAGAGACATCCGTAATAACAAAGAATGAACTCAGCATAATTCCAAAGAAATCATATCCATCAGATTCAAGAATCTGTAGTGGTAAGGATAAAGATTATAGAGGCATTGGAATCATATATAATCCTATCACTGGTCTAATATTACATGCTCCGACCTATTATCCTGCCTATCAAGCTGGACTGAGAGTAGGTGATATGATTCTTAGTCCTGATACGCCATACACAGACGAAGCATATACTGATATTCAATATATAAGACCGAATGGTGATAGTATACGGCAATCAATTCTAAGAATAAAAATTGATAATATTTGTTTCACTGAGGATAAATAGGTTGACAATATAGCAGTTTTCTGTTATAGTTGTATTGTTGGTAGCGAAAGGGGAATGTAAGAGTACCGTATCGTAAGGGTGAAAGCCCCCTAGACCCGGTACCGCCAGCAATTATTGTTGTATGAAGTTGATAAAAAGAGGTTCCGGACGGGAGTTCGATACTCCCCATCTCCACCAATTAACCGTACCAGATACGGGGATGAAATGGCTTCGACGGGGCAATGAGTATTGAGATGGACAACACGGTAGGCGATGACCGTAAATCAAGCAAAACTCGTAAATGCAAACGCAAATACAACCGAGACAGTAGCACTTGACCTATCAGCTTTGGCTGACAGCGATATGATGCTTCTAGCTGCCTAAGAAACAGCAGTCTCCGGGGTAGGATATACCTTGTAAACCAAAACACCATGGGCCTTCGGGCCCATTTTCTTTTACAAAATTATTTGTGAGAGATAAATACTTTTGCCCAATCGGTGGGCACCTAACAGACTTTAACAATTTTGAGCACTTAGTCTGTGTGCTGTAAGAAAGGAAAACATGATGTATCAAAACAAATTCGTCGTCGCTATTAAATCTGGCGGCAAAATTCTCAGAGAAGCAAAAGACCTAGTCGCATTACCATTTGGAAGCGAATTCAGCGTCTTGGTTAAAAATCTCAACTCACGTAGAGCAAAATTTACCTTACACATTGATGGACAAGATGTCCTGGGTGGACAAGAAATTATTGTTGACGCAAACAATGAAGTTGAAATGAAGCGTTTTATCCGCAACGGAAATATGAATGAAGGTAATGCCTTTAAGTTCATTGAGCGCACAGCAGCAATTGAAGATGGTCCTCGTGGAATCAAAATGGATGACGGTGTAGTCCGTGTTGAGTTTTGGTTTGAGCAAGAGGCACCGGTTGTAACAACAACCTATCATCGTGATGTTTGGTGGGATGAGTATTATCGTAGTCCGAGATATTTCTACAAACTCCCGTATTATTATACCGATGGTCCAATCTATGGTTCCATTACTAGTACAGCAGGTGATCTCCAAAATGTAAAACTTGGATCAACTGCGGTAAAATCTAATGGTATTATGCGAGGTGCGGGCGTCGGCGGTAATGCTACACAGACAATGAACAATGTATTTGCGGCTAACGCATCTAACTCATCCGCAACCATTAGTGGATCTTTAAAAGAAGCTGCCGCATCATATAATTCAGCAACAATGGATGGTTTTTCAACAGAGACTGTTCCACAGGCCGATGTAACAGTTACCAACGATGTTGGTATTACTGTACCAGGTTCGAAGGTTGAACAAAAGTTCCACTCTGTATATGGATTCAAAGCTGAATCACAATCGCATGTTATTGTAATCAGATTAGCTGGACGTTCAGGAGCAATCAACATTGTTGCTCCAGTCACGGTCAAAACTAATGCAAAATGTGAAACCTGTGGTAAGACCAATAAACATTATGCAAGATTTTGCATTGATTGTGGAACAAGTCTGCGATTAGTCTAATGAAATATACAATATACACTTCATCCATTGCGCATGATAATGTATTAGACACATTAATCGCCTATGGTGCCCAGATATTACATATCAATAGATATACCTATGGTAAGAAATTAATGGTTCCACATTATGATGTAGATGTGGATGAAGATTGTATATTTGAATTAAAGGAAAGATTTAATCAGGAAATACTTATATTTGAATATAATAATAGAGCATTTGAATGCTTATTATTCAGTCAAAATTGTAAGAACTGGTGACTTGACAAGCAAAGCCATTATTGTTAAAGTAGTGGCTTGTTAGAGACATAAACACGGTATACTATAGTTTTAAAGTAGAACAACCATTAGATTCTAATGGGAGGCCTGGCAAGCGCGATACCTGGAAAGTACCTACTGTGTTTATGAAACGAGTATAAGGGCGGTATGTCGCACTCAGTTTATAACTGAGATCAGTCTACTCGTTTCATAAATACAGTTACAATTTAACCAACGGAGAATACCACTATGATGTAGGTCTATTTTAATTCTACTTAAGAATATTTGATTATTCGGCATTGCAATTTTGTTAGTAAATCAAATCAATTTTTAAGGAAGATAATCATGTTTAATTTTTTCAAGTCCAAAAAGGACACAACCGAAGCCAACACAACTACTTCGGAGGCTACAAAGCCAATCAAGGACATTCGTCCGCAGTGGAAAGCACTTGCTGCCGCCCGCGAAATCACCAAAGAAGATATTGCTGCACTCTGCATCTGGCGCGCCCTTTATAAAGAGCAGGTACCGGAAGGCGCAAAGACACGGCTGCATAAAGCATTCAAACCAATTACAAATACGGTCAAACTTGAGAATGGTGCGTATCCTTACGGAGCATTAGAAACTGCGCTTAATTCAATCAAGTATTCTAATTTTGCAAAATGGTTGGATGCTAATGAATTAAAACTATTGCTTGATGCAGCACGAACTACAAAGGATGCAGGAATAAAATGAATTCATACATTTATACTTTTATTAGGGAGGACCTTTCTCCCGAACAAAAGATTGTCCAACTCGGACACGCATGTCATGAAGCAGGCAAATTATTGAATCATTCGGAACATAAGCATGTTTCGAGTTTGATTTTACTTTCTGCCAAGGATGAACACGATCTCAAGATGATCTCTCGTAAGATTGATTGTGCTGGAATCGACCATCACATGTTCTTTGAACCGGATAATGATATGGGTTATAGTGCAATTTGTACCAGACCTGTCATTAGTGATCGAGAGCGTACATTTTTCCGTAAATGGGACTTGTATAGACACACCTATTGACATTAAATAGGAGAGCCCTTAAAATGGGCTCACATGCGCTGGTAGCTTAATGATAAAGTACGAGCCTCTAAAACTCAGGGTTGTGGGTTTGATTCCCACTCAGCGCACCATACAATTTATTATGACACGAGTAAACTTAGTTCCTGTTGAAGATTTAGCCGATCAACATCTGTTCGCCGAGTGGCGCGAACTCAAAATGATTCCAGCGAAGGTCAGAAAGCTCTGGCTGTCTAATACTGTTAATATGATAAGCATGAGGGTAAATTCGGTTCCGGAATATACAATGTCTACAGGACATGTAACATTCTTCTATGATAAAATAGAATGGTTATATCGGCGCCATCTGGCACTGACCGAAGAACTTGAAAAACGAAACTTTAATATTTCCAATTATGATTCTTACTCGGGATTCTATCATGGTATACCGGGTGAACTTATCGGCAATTGGAAACCAACAATTAGGGAAATTAAAATAAATGTTGGTCGAATATCCGAACGGTTACATCAACGGCCAAATTGGTATAGATATTATGGCGATATTATGCCACCCGAATTCTTCATAGAGAAATACACCCAACAATTGCTTGTTGACACAATTATTGCCTAGTGTTATACTATAATCACTAAGGAGAATTCTATGAAACGCGGCGAAATGCTCAACAAAATGCTTGTTTTGGTAACAACCCAATTTGACGGCGTTTTTGATAGGGGTGGTGTTCCCTATGTTCTGCATTGTCTGAAGGTTATGCACTATCTAAAATCTGACGATGAGGAACTTCAGTGTATCGCACTGGGTCACGACTTGGTTGAGGACACAGATGTAACTTACTTTGATTTACGCGAACTTGGATTTAGTGATCGTGTAATCGAAGGTATCCGTGCCATGACTAAGGTACCCGGGGAAACCAACGATGAATACATGGTTCGCATCAAAGCTAACCCCGATGCTATTCGCACCAAACTTAGTGATTTGCGTCACAACAGTGATATTCGTCGTTTGAAGGGTGTTACCGCTAAGGATGTGGCACGCATTGAAAAGTACCATAAGATGTATCTTGAGCTAAGGGATCTTCTTTAGCCTACACTTTTCTCCATGATACCTACTATAGGCACCTGGCGGCATATCTTTATTGCAATATTGACATGTTAATTTTTTTCTATTTTTGGCCCGAATTGACATAAGATGTTTAGTTTCTGTTGATTGAATCTTACCAAACATTCCATTGAGTTCTCCCGATCTATCTATACCTATTAAGGATTGGGAGATTTTTTTCTTATGTTCTTCGGATTTTGGTGAATGAAAATTTGATGTATCTTTTCTTGGTTTTCTAAGTTTTTGAATATGTTCCTCGGATTTTGGTTGTTTTCTTCCAGCAACAGATCCACCTGTCGCAAATTTTTTCTGATTATAATATTTTGAGTTTAACTCAGTATCCTTTATACAATCTAACCATCTCTGTTCAGATTTTAAAACATCATATTTATTGCCGATAATATATTCAATAACTTTTCTTCTAAAGGATTGTGGTCTCTTATTATATGCTCGCATGAATCTTATTCCGGAACCAAGATATCCGTCATCGATGCTACCGCTGTGGGATCCGATATAGAACATTCTCTTATCAGAATCAAACCAGAGATAGACAAATCCATTATATTGTTGCATAATTGTATTTATGACATTTGTAAATTTACTTAGAATTGCGTGATCTTATCTAATAAGAACTTTCCCTTCAGGGCAACTATGTTACACCGGGACTGGAATCCCGGTGTACAGCAATGGCTCAAGGAAACAATTGGACATAACAATTTCAAGTATTGTAAACCGGCCAATGCTGCTAAATACCTACGATACGGCTTCAAGACTCCCGAAGATGCTACTGCTTTTAAATTAAGGTTTGGATGAAAATAGGATTTACCGGCACCCGTAAGGGAATGAATCAACACCAAAAGGAACAATTTGTTCTTAAGATGCAGGAACTAAATCCTGTAGAATTTCATCACGGCGATTGTCTCGGTGCCGATGAAGAGGCACATAATATAATTAGAGAGTTCTTTCCTAATAGCGTAATTATCTATGTACATCCGCCCAAGGCAATGAGCCAGCAGGCAAACAAGTGCGGAGATGTCCATCATGCTCCCGAGGCATACCTAAAGCGCGATAAGATTATTGTTGATAGCACAGATTGTCTAATTGCTGCACCACGTTCAAATACTGAAATTTTGCGTAGTGGAACATGGGCAACTATTAGATACGCAAGAAAGAAAAATAAACCTATCTTCATTTTGGAGAGATAATGAAATACCGAGTTATTAGTGGAAAGAATGACCTATTGCCTTACATAGTTCAGCGAAAGGATGATAAGGCATTCATTTCATTCTGGAGAACAGTTACTTCTGTTAGAAGTTTTAACGATGCTGAAATGTTGGTAAAAAGGGGAACTGATAGACATGCTAGAAGTCCCGCTGGTACAGTTGTATTTGAATATAACGAAGCGGATCTGATTGTTGATAAATTAAAGAATCAAAAAATTCAAAATATGGAAGGTGTCGCCATGTCACAAGATACCGCTTATAATGTAGCCAATGGTGGATCTTCTAAGACGTTTGCCGGCGGACTAACAATAGGCAGGACAGAAAAATGAATAATTCCTGGGAAGTAATTTTAGAAGAAGATGAGAACGGAGAAATTATCCTACCATTTCCACCTGAGTTGATTAAACGATACGGATGGCTGGAGGGTGATGAGATTGAATTTGAAATTGAAGATAAGTGTGCCATAATTATCAATACCACTGCGAAAATGAGAGAGGAAGCAGATAAGGTTGATCCTGTATAAATAGAATGCTAAAATTATAGATGCTCGACATAAATGAATATATTCTTCTATCAAAGGATAAGAGACAAGAACATCTAAAATTAGGAGATGCGTGTATTGAACGAGGTGGCCCGGCAAAGGGAGGATTATCTGCTTATTGTAAAGGATTAATGGCTCATTTACTTGATACATCAATTCCAACAGGACATAAAATACATATTTGTCACGCATGTAATAATGAAAAATGCAGTAACCCGGTCCATTTATATTGGGGAACTGCGCAAGAGAATAGATTGGATCAAATTGCTACCGGCCGGGACAAATCTGTTTGGGAGAGGTCCGTCGAAAAACATGGTGTGGAAAAAGCAAAAGAACTAAATAAGAAAGTTGGTAATACACACGGAAAAGGTAATGCCGGTAAACCAAAGTCTATAGAACATAGACAGAAGACAGCAGAATCTATAAAATTATGGTGGTTTAACAGGAAAAATTCGGGCGAGTGATGTAACGGCAGCCATGCGAGTCTTAGAAGCTCGTGTCGAAAGACGTGTGGGTTCGAGTCCCACTTCGCCCACCAATATATGCAGAAAATCGACGCGGTATAACAATACCCGAAAAGCGCAATAGTGTCGTGATTAGGATTATTTCGAAGCCTCTATAATATTATCAAATGAGTAAAAAATCCACCTGTATTATTACATTACCTCGCACTGGCAAAGAATAAATAGTAGTAGTTGGCATTGCTTTGATGGATGTTTTAGTACC
>Ga0315278_10000220_pt1 | contig 51272 bp, 49 predicted proteins | sample YL17G06_0_MG_FD_203880 | JGI IMG/M metagenome (GOLD analysis project Ga0315278, IMG submission 203880) | Sediment microbial communities from Yellowstone Lake, YNP, Wyoming, USA - YL17G06_0 | ecosystem: Environmental > Aquatic > Freshwater > Lake > Sediment | place: USA: Wyoming | collected... | reverse complement strand
CCCTGCGTAACACCTTTTGGATAACCTCTTGCCAATGCCATCGGGTTCATTTTGCTAATCTAATCACTTGATGATTTTGAAAAGGCACAAAGAAACACCAAGAGGAGTTTATTAGTAAAAAATCCCTGGCACCCTGGTGCGCCGTCTCTTGGCGGCAAAGTTTTCATAGTCTCAAGGCGAGGGTAGTAGACATAAAAAAGGCAAAAAACGGGACAGACCGATTTTTAGCCCTTGATGGTGGGCAAAAACTCAACGAAACCTGGAATCGGCAAGATACCGATTGACAATTAGAGCATTAAATATTATATTACTAGGCATGAACATGAATAAGAAAATTATAAAAAGATCGGTATCAGAATTGAAGAAAATATTGAGCCACAGATTCGGAAAGGGTCTAGAGCTATATCTTTTCGGTTCCGTTGCAAGAAACCAATTTGGCCCGGAATCGGATATCGATGTCCTGGCCCTGCTGCCCGGCGGGGATGATATGAACCTGAAAAAAGAGATTGTCGATCTGGCTTATGATATCGAATTGAAATATAACATCGTTTTCGGCATAGTTGTCTGTTCAACGGAATTCTGGAGATCCGAAAAGGCTGCCGTTATGCCTTTTCATCACAACTTACAAAAGGAAGCGCTGCGAATAATCATGTGAATGACTGGCTTCAAAAGGCAGAGAAATACCTAAAAGAATTAGAGATATGTATCGACAAAGAAATAACAAAAATGGATAACCCAATCTGAGATGGCGATTTACGCCTGCCCCTAGATTTTTTGGGGATCATAGAATTGGGGTTTGAGAGTTTTTCGTTTTATGAAGTCTACTACATCCTTATACATCTTCTGTGCAGAAGCCCTTTCTGGCTCCCGAAGATCATGGACTGCTCGATTCCGCATTTCAATTGCATTGCGAAGTGTATTTTGGTCTTCCAATGATATCTGATTTGCTTTCACGATCATTTCCACCATACGCCCCATATTTTTCACGCTGACGAAGGGATCACTGGGGCAAAAAACGGGACAGACCGATTTTTATTTCTTTGCCCAGGTTATCTTTAAAAAACGTACAGGCGCCGGCCCCTAAAAAAGCCAGACATCTACCGGATTCGATGGCATTAATAATAAGGTTTAAATCATCTCTTTCCATACGCCTGTCCATTGTCCATTCGCCGAATGCCGGCAATGGATAAAGTAAAATATACAATAAACGAATCCAAAGGTCAAGTTTTTTTTAAAGAAAATTCTTGAATGGCCCATTATTTTCCCTTAATCATTTTTTTCCCAGCTAGACCCTATCCGAAAAAAGTATGCACGGGGCCTAAATTGGTAGGGAACAGGCATTGCCTGTTCCTCAAATGCCCAGTTGGAACAGGCAATGCCTGTTCCCTACAATAGTAAATATCAAAATCTCCATGACTTTTCGGATAACCTCCAGCTAATTTGATCTGGTTATTCATAAAAAAGACGGGTCGGTAGAAAAATGGCTGAATTCTCTGGAGAGCAATCCCTTGAAAACGAAAGGGAAAGGCAAAATTTCCCCAAAAATATGTCCAGGGTCTTTTAGCGCTTGACAAATCCCGGTCTGTGCCCTAAAATGAAACCATGAACGAAAAACAAAACGATCAAGACAGCAAAACCTATAGAAAACCGGTACGATTTTTTGAGAAATCAGGGGTGGTCCACCCTGAGATGTCTTATTATATCCCGTTAGAAAATGTGGTGAACACAGATAATCAAGACATTCAAACCATGATTGATAGGGGTCGCTATTTTTCCATCTTCGCCCCCCGTCAGAGTGGCAAGACCACCTTTTTTAAAAGACTATGCGATCGCTTACACCAGGACCGGACCTATATCGGTATTGTTTTGAATTTCCAGAAATATGAAGACCTGGACAAATACCGATTCTATGCCAGGATTGAAAAAGAACTCTATGAACAATTGCTCAAACGCCTCAAAGAAGTCGACTGCGATAAATGCGATGCCGTCACCCAATTTTTGGAAAGCCATCGTATTACCGATTATATCTCCTTTGGTGATTTTTTTGAAGAATTAAACCGCATCCTTCAATTTAAAAAAATCGTCATTTTTATCGATGAGTTTGACGGTATCCCCCGCTGCGAACTGGGAAATTTCCTGGCCACATTGCGGGATTTATATCAAAAATATAAAGAAGTAAAACAAAAAGCCCTCTACTCCATCGCCCTGGTGGGTATCCGCAATATTACCAAATTGGTGGTGGGCGGCGTGTCTCCTTTTAATATTGCCGACCAGGTCCAACTGCCACCCTTCTCCCTGGACAACATCCGCGATCTCTACGGCCAATACACGGCGGAAACCAACCAACCCTTCACCGAAGCCGCGGTAAAACGAGTCCATACGGAAACCGGGGGCCAACCCTGGCTGGTGAACCGCCTGGCCACCATCCTCACGGTGAATATCAAACCGGGAACAGTGGAACCGATAGAGGATCCGGACGTAGAAAAAGCTCTTCAATACCTCCTGGAAGAGAGCAACGACCATTTCGATAACCTCTATGAGAAAGCTAAATTGTACAAGGAAACCTTTGTGGAAATCGTCTTCGATCACGTGGAATACTACCCTGACGATGAAGATCAATCCTGGCTGAAACAATATGGGCTGATTACCAAAAAAGACGGTAAAGCAGTGGTGGCCAATCCTATTTATAAAGAAAGGTTTGTCAAGACATTTTTCCGGGAGGTAAAAGCTTCGCAAGAAATCCCACCGGCGTCATACCTGTTACCCGATAACCGGTTGGATATGGTGAGTATACTGCAAGATTTTAGCTTATATATAGCCAGGATTGGGGTCAGGGCCTTTTATGAAAAAGGGAAAGCCGATGAAAAGACCGGCCAATTTCTTCTGACCGCATGGCTGTACCAATTCATCAAAGGTGGGGCCGGGGAACTGGGTTATGAAGTGATGACCGGGCTGGGAAGGATGGATGTCCTGTTATCTTATAAAGGTATAAAATATATCATCGAAACCAAACTAAATCAGTATGGCAATATCGCTGCCGTGCAAAAGGAGGGAATTCTCCAATTGACCCGTAAATATTTAGCTTCGGAAGCTGCGGACGAAGGGTATCTGGTAATTTTCGACACTAAAACACTTGTGGGTACGGATTGCTTACCACAGGTTCACCGGGAGGGTGAAAAAATAGTGACCGGTTTTATTATCGGCATTGGCAAAAATCCTGAAAAAGATTAGTTGCCTTGCAAATAATTAATAGGACGAGGAAGGTGAGAGGCAAAATTTTCTTCGCAGACTATGAAAAAGTTGCCACTAAGAGAAGGCTCGCCAAGACACCCGTGCCTTTGCGCCTTTGTGGCTATTTTCAATAATATGGATAATTGTTAGTTAAAAGTAAGTCAAGAAACCGAAACGGGCGCCCCACAGCGCTTCCAGGACGTAGTGAATCCCGCCGAAAAGCAGGATGATTAACGATAGGGCCATGGTTTTTAACAACCGCTCTTTGAAAGAAGCTTCCTGGAAGAGGAAAAACACCAAAACATTAACCAGCGCCGCCAACACCCCTATCAAATGGGTAAACGCCGTGAAACCGGAGAAAACCCCCAATAATAAAAACGCCAACGGCGCCTTGCTTCTCAAACTGTACGCCAGGAACACCCAGGAAAGTATTAGGAAAAACAATCGGTACGAATCCAGGTGATAACTCATAAATACCTGGAAAAATTTCAATCCTGAAAACAACACGACAATGCCCAGCAGCGCCAGGTACCGGTTTCTCCTGTAAAGCCAATAAAAGGCCACCGCAAGTATCAATAACCCGTAATAAACGCTGATGCTGCGGAAATACATATCGAAAGACAGGTCGTTGCTCCCGGCGAAACCCCTGTTCATCATCATCTCCCAGGTCAACAGCAAGGAAAAAGAAGGCTTGGGCGATCCGATAAAGAAGAAACCGTCGATGGAGTTAGATATATTTTCAGAATAGGTGAGGGCTTTTTCCTGGTAATACATTTTCCCGATATTGCCGTGCACCAGGATATCGTGGTCCGCGATAGGAACCTGCAAGATACTGCCCAGATACAGGTACATAAAAACCACCAGCAGCGCCAGGAGAAAAGAGAAATAAAGTATATGTCCCAGCCGTTTCCCTTTCCCGGTCATGAAAGCCGTTCGAAATTTCTCTTTCAAGTCCCGCGCCAGTAAGGAAACGGATTTCCTACCCCACACCAGCAGCGCCAGGTATACCAGGAACACCATGCATAGATAAAAGAGATTTGGCAGCCCATGGAACATCAACAGCAGGTAATAGAGGATCAATACGGTAAATACCGGCCCCAATCCCAGGGAGTAAAGTATTAATTCCAGGTTGGCAACCTTTTCACCGGACCTATCAAACCAATTTAACTTGCTAAACTTGCCGACCGTGTTAAGTGAGTTGACTCTTACCAGGACAAAGCCGATAATCAAGGAAAACAGGATATTGGTCAGGATAAATTTGATGATAAATAAGCCCATGGTTACATTTTACATCGGTTTTTCCGACGCATAGATGCTTATATGCCGGATGGTTAAACGATCCTCCGCGCTTTGGGGGGTAAAACGGAACCCCATGATCAACCGCGTCGTACCGGATTGAATTCTTTTGGCCAGGATATAGGTCCGGTATCCCGGGGCCGAAAAGAATTGTTTTTCCGCACCCCATCCGCCTGCCTGCGTGGAAATAGTGGAAATAGTGGAAATAAACATAAAATTATCTTCCCTGCGCAAACGGGACGAAACCGCCGCGCTTACCACCAGGTAAATGTATTTACCTTCCAACGCCGCGATATTCACCACGAAACCTTTACGGTTGGGTTCGAACCCAAAACCGGTTTGCCTTAATCCTTTTTCATCCGCCGCCGGACTGCTTACTTCCAGGACATTACCCGTCTCTTTGACTGTAAAGTCATAAGCGAATTTCCCTTTTTCAAAAAAAGTAAGCAGCGCCGGGGATGTGTCTTGCGGCGCGGCTGCGTTGGCATTCCACACGGCGGACACGGCGGACACGGCGGGACTGGCGATTAATTGCGCCTTTGTTTCCAACCGCCCGATGGAAAATGCCGGGTTCCCGGCGGGAACGGGACGGTAATAATTACGCAGCACTTTATTGCCCGCGAAAGCGATCGCGTCCCGGGACTTTTCTTTAAATTCTTCCAGCAGTTTCAAATCCTTTGCCGTCAGGCCATCGGCGTCATAAACGGTGAATTCCGGGACCAGGAAATAGGGCACTTTTAAAAGCGCGGCCAGGGTTTCGAAAGTGGTTTCTTTCAATTGTTTAAAATCGCGCGTATAGACCTGGTAATCGTCCCGGAGCGGGGCCGCGTCCATTTCCAATTCGGCTGGAACCACCAATGCGGCGCCTTTGGGAACATGGGTCCGCACCCATTGGACCGCCCGTAACCGGGAATCGGGCCCGGCTTTGGCCTTGGCCCATTGCAGCACGGGCTTGTACGGCGGGAAACAGATGCAAAACAAAATCGCAACCGCCGCCGCCGCCGGGATGGCTTTTAATTTCAATCGTTCCCGCGACAACCGGTACAATTCGACGATACCCAGGCCGGCAAACACGGCAAAAAAGGCATACACCAGGAGCAACAGGGGGAAAGCAATAAAGATAACGGTTTTCTTCCAATCTTTTTTAAAGGCAGCGACCAGCCCAAACAGCGATAAAAGAAGACCGCCGACGCCGAAATTACCGAATAATCCTTTCAACGTCCAATCGATATGATGATGATATGAATATCTACCTACGCCCAACATGTCCAGGGGCACAAAGAGGGCAAAGGATAAAGGAATCATTGCCAAAAACACCGCCAGGGTAACGCCGATTAAAAGGAAAACCCGCTTTAATTTTTGCTTTCCCGGGAATAGCCAAATGGCCAGGATTGGGGAAAGCACTATCGGGAATAAACTGTAATTGATGGTCAGGGCCACGCCGCACAGCACACCGGGGATAAAAACTTTATGCAATAGCGTATCCTTTTCCAGGAAAGTAAATATACTCCAGTATAGTAGTGCGAGCCAGACAGCGGCAAGCGGATTAACGTCCAGGTACCGGGAGGAAAAATTCAAATAATCCCCGGCGATTATAAGAATTAGCGGAACAAGCACTATTGCCTCCGGCGGGTCAGAACCTCTTTGAAAAGAGGTTCCGACACCTCCAGAAACTTTTCCCAGGAAAAACATGGCCCATAATGACAGCAGCATGAGCAGGAGGCGTTCCATTCCCAGGTAAGGCAGCGATAAAACCACCAGGTGTATTTTTAATAAAACAAAAGCCAGGATGGGGATCGCCAACCACCATGCAGGCGTCTCTTTGAACTGTTTCAAAACCTCTTTAATTTTCATTTTTCCCATGTTCTGTTTGTTCTGTGATACCATTGGTAGGGCCTTCTTTGGGTGCGGGCGCCGCCCGCTCTTTTAATAGTATAATGGTGGGGTTTTCCTGTGGGGATTGTTTATTAATATCATTGGCGCCGCCGGGTTTGCCCAGGACTTTCACCGGGCTGTATTTATTCAACAAGAAGTCCCGGTCCGGTTCATATTTCCCCTGCTGGTCCACCTGGCCCTGCCCCGCGGTTTTGTACAGGATCAGCGCCACGAACTCGTTGGCTTTAAGAAGGTCCGGCGCATCGGCCACTTCCGAAAAGGGAATAATGCGGTCATGAATATTGTTGGGCAAGGAGAATCCGTGATAATCATAGAAATATAATACCGCATCGTTAGCTTTGACAAAATCAATGAGGTCGTCGCGGCTCTCTCGTTCCCAGTGGGTGGAAAATTTCCCGGAGGGCAGTTTCGAAATCGTAGCGATGGACTTACCCAGGGGGAATACCCAGAGGGTGATTAGCAGGCAGACCAGGGTCAGGCCCGCTTTAATGTTCCGGGGAACTTTGCGGAAAAGGTAGATTAACGGGAAAAGCATGAGAATATTAAACGGCAGCAGCAAGAAAACAAAGTGCCGGGCATAGAGCATGTGTTTCATATTGGCAATGGTATACAGCGAGTGCAGGAAGAAAATCATAAACCCGGCAAAGGCCGCCGGGTTTCGTTTCACCATGAAGATACAGGCCAGCACCGCCAGCAGGATCAGCAGCGCCACCGGGAACGCATGGGACAGGTAAAGGTCTTTTAAAAAAGGAACAATCCCGTAGTCCCGGTCAACCCAGGATTCGGGTTTCACGCCCGAGAGTTTACGCATGGCGCTTAACCAGGCTTTATACCCTTTAAAATTAATTACCATAGCCGGGTTGACCAGGACATAGGGGAGAATAAAAGCAGCGGCCAGTAAGGCCCATCGTTTAAGTTGGCCTGGTTTTAAGAAATTAAAGGTGAGATGTTTATCCTGCGCCAATCGCCACAGCAGCGATAGGGGCAGGAGGACGATGAAGAACGCATTGATTTTTACCGCCGCCGTCAAAGAGGCCGCCGCGGCGCAAATGATAACCCACTTAAAATACCGGGACAGATCGTCGGTAATAACCGCTTTTGCAAAAGCGATCGTGGTTAGACCGGCCAGAAGGCCCAAATGGGTTTCCGGCAGCATTTGCATAGCGTAACCGGAAAAAATAGCGGCTGTCGTGATAGAGGGGATCAACCAGAAGGGCGCCGGGAGTAAAAGAGTGCAGAATAACGCCACATATAAAAAACCGGCAATAAGAAAAACAATATAAGCAATGACCCGGGTAATGTAAATGGGTTTGACCGGGTATATCTTGCGGGTCATGGGCCAATCCGGGTTCTTGAACTCTTTGTCCAGCATCTTATAATTGGGAACAATGCCGGTGGCTTTGCCATAGAAGTAAAATACCAGGGAATAGGGATAAACCGACGTGCCGCCGTAGTTATAAAATGCCGGGTCGCCCCCCCGGTGGATGGCGTTTATGCCGGAATTGATGGAGAAAGGTTCATCCCATGTACCGGTGTAGTAAGGTTGTTCCAGCGGTACGGTAAATATTTTATCCAGTTGCGCCAGGAAAACCGCCGCTATAACCAATATCATTACCACCCGCAAAACCATCTCCGCTTTCTTAAACAAACCCGGCCTGTGGAAATCCTGTTTAACCAACTGGATCCATTTATTTAATGCGTTTTTCATTTTAGTTTTGGTCATTTGAATTTAGGTCATTTGAATTTGTTTCGAGTTTCGTGCTTCGAATTTCGGATTTATTTTCTCTCATCATTCTCCCCTGCCCTGCAGCATGGTGGGAATGGTGCGCAGCAGGATCAAGAGGTCCATGAAGATGTTGCGGTTTTTAATATAAAAGAGGTCGTATTCCAGTTTCACTTTATGGTCTTCGGTATTATTGCCGGCATAGACGCCGTTGACCTGGGCCCAACCGGTTAAACCCGGCGGCGCCAGCAGGCGCAGCTTATAGTAAGGAATCTCTTTGGACAGGGAATCGATAAACACCCCCCGTTCCGGACGGGGACCCACCATGCTCATGTTCCCCTTCAAGATATTGATAAATTGCGGAATCTCATCGATGCGCAGCCGGCGCATGAATTTACCGATGGGGGTGATACGGGGGTCGTTTTTCCCGGAGAATTGCGCCCCGTTTTTTTCAGCGCCTTGCACCATGGTGCGGAATTTGATCATGCCGAAAGGTTTCCCGTGCAATCCCTGGCGCTGCTGGATAAAGAAAAGCGGCCCGCGAGAAAACAGTTTATGCGCCAGCGCCGCCAGCAGGCCCGGCGGAAAAAGCAGCAGCAGCAAGATAAAGGACATAATTATATTGAAGAACCGGTTGAGCCTGAAAAAACTCCGGTCCGCCACTTCGAAATTTTCCAGGAACCAGTGGATATTGACGTAATCCAGGGGAATCCGCCCGGTTTCTTTTTCGATCAGTTCCTCCAGTTCCATCACCGTATAACCGGCCAGTTTGCTTTTAATCAGGGCTTCGGTGGTAGCCTCGTCGATATGCCCGTCCTGGTAAACCACGTACGGCTGCAGCCCGGCTTCCTCTCTTTCCCGGTCGGTCCGGATCACATGAAAACCATTGGGCTTTTTCAAGTATTTTGCCAGTATTTGTTCCGGCGGCGCGGGCGCCATCCATAACAAATTCCTGGTCCCGCCGCGGGTGCGCAGCCGCATATATAACAGGTAGTAAAGACCGTAAAGGATAAAGAAATACACGTAAATCAAACGGCCGATCTGGGCTTTATAAAAAATGAGAAATTCGATAAACGCCACCATCACCAGGATCAACAGGAGCTTAAAAAGTTCTTTGAAATAGTTCACCAGCCGGAAATAGTTATCTTCGATGGTGAATTTTACCAGGCCGGCGATGTAGCTGAAAAAGTAAGTGGCCGCCGCAATGGACAGGAAATTAAAAATCCTGTCTAAAACAAATTGGTAAGAAACGCCCAGCGAATAAACAAAGGAAGCATAGGCAAACTTGTAATAGACAGCCACCGCCGCCAGGAGGGCCAGGCACAGCAGCGCAAATTGCAGCGAATGGAATAGCAAGCGTTTAATCATGATTTAACCGGCCTCTTTATCGAATTGTTTGATTTCCGTTTCCGCTTTTTTAATGGAAATATGGTAGGACCCCATATAAATGAAACCCAGGATAATCTTGGGCAGGTACGCCACCAGGTGAAGCATTAGTCCATAGCTGAGGGCCAGGCTTTTATCGATGTTAAAGGTGGAGAGAGTGAGGATAACCGCATATTCGAAAATCCCGATCTTCCCCGGCACAGAGGGCGGGGCCATGCCCACCATCAGCACCAATTGCAGCACTAACGCATCCCAGATAGGAAGCTTAAAACCGAAAGCCTGGAAAAGGATGAAGTTGGTCAACGCTTCGCTCATGATAATGATAAGGGTAATGAAAATAAGGGCGCCCAGGGTTTTCACGTTTTTCAGCAGCGCGAACGCCTCGGTTCCTTTTTCAAAGAAATGAATGACTTTTTCCCGCAGTTTGAATTTTTTCGGTAACAGTTTGGTAAACCACAAAACCCATCGCAGGACCAGTTCTTTTTTCCAGACCATCAATACCAGTAAAGGGATCAGGATGGCGCAGACGATAATGGCCACGGTATAGCCTTTCAAGTTTTCCTTGAAAGCGAAGAACAGGGGCGCAAACAAACCCAGCAGCACCACTGCGAAAAAATCGAATATCTTGTCCACCACCACGGTTCCCAACACGTAGAAGCCCGAACATTTATACCGGCGCGACACCAGCCAGGCTTTGAGCAGTTCGCCGAACCGGGCCGGGATAAGAATATTGAGGTACTGGGAAATAATGTTTACTTTAAAAATGTCCGCCATGGAGACGTTTACTTTCGATTTTAAAATGAACCGCCACCGCCAGCTTACGATAAAAACAGAAATTACGACGTTCGCCGCCGCCAGGAACACCCAGAAAAATTCGATTTGGGAAAGGGACTGTTTTAAAGTCGGCCAATCCAGGTTGCGGAAACTTAACCACAGGGTCAACGCCGTCAGCGCCAACCCGATTAAATATCGAAGCCATTTATTGTTCATACGTTATACCTGTAATTAAATAAATCCGAAGCACGAAATCCGAAATTCGAAACAAATTCAAAATTCAAAAGCTCAAAATTCAAAACAAAAGCAACTTGCCGCCGGAGGCGGTGGTTTTTGTTTCGGTCATTTGTTTTTTGATTATTTGGATTTGTTTCGAATTTCGTGCTTCGAATTTCGAATTTTCTTTTAATACTCAATATGCACCTCTGCCGAAGATCATAACCGGCAGCGTTTCAAACAGGATTTCCAGGTCGAAAAAGATCGATTGGTGTTCCACATAATAAAGATCCAGGAACAACATGTCTTCGAACGTGAGATTCGACCGGCCCGAGATTTGCCACAGCCCCGTGATGCCCGGTTTAACATTGCCGCGCTGTTTATGCCACTCGTAATTCATGCTTTCGTCGGCGATTTTATTAAAATCTTCCACCGGCAAAGGCCGCGGCCCAACCACCGACATTTCCCCTTTGACGACATTGATAAGCTGCGGCAATTCATCGAAACTAAACTTCCGGATGAACCGCCCGAAAAAGGTCACCCTGGGGTCTTTTTTCATTTTGAATAGGGCCCCGTCGGCTTCGTTCTTTTCCAGGAGTTTTTCCTTTATCTCCTCTGCGTTCACATGCATGGACCTGAATTTATAAAAATAAAACTCGGGCCCGCCTTTGTACAGCGAACGCCGCTGCTTGAAAAACACCGGCCCCCGGGAAGTTAATTTTATTAATAATCCAATAATAAGACAAAAAGGCAAGATTACCGGGCTGATAAAGGCCACGAAAGTAAGATCGAATATCCGTTTAAGCCGCGAATTAAACCTCTGGAAATGGATGCGCCAGTTCTCCAGCACCAACGATACGCCGTATACATCCCTTATTCTGGAGTTTTGAAAGATAGTGGCGATTTTCGGGGTTACCATTTTAAGTTTTATGTTGTGCTCGCGGCAGAGCGCCAGTATGGATTCGTATCCTTTCATTTCCATGGTATCCGAGACAAAGAACACCACATCCGGCTGGTATGTTTCCAGGAGCTTTTCCAATTGGGATTCGGCGCCGAGAACCCTGTCTTTGATATCTTTGTAGACCCGGCTGCTTCGTTCTCCTTTTTTGCGTACATACCCTGAAACATGAAAGAACCCGCCGAACAGGTGGCTGATTTGCTGTGAAAACTTAAAGGCCCATTCATCGGCGCCGATGATAACGGTTCTGAACCCGATGGACTGCCGTTTCAACAAGACGTTCCTGACGCGCCGCATCATGCTGTGGGCAAATTCGAAAAAAACATAGATGACGAAAAAATTTATCATAATGACGATGCGTGAATACACCTGGCCCCGGATGATATACAAAAAGGCCATGGTTAATACGGCCACATACATGATCAGCCGCTTGTAACTGGATCGCATGGCATCGCGGGAAAAATTGTAACGCGAACGGTAAACCCCCAACCCCAGGCTCACGACCACGAATATAAAGTTGATGAACACCAAAGGCTTGGTATAATTCTTAAAGTCGTACAGGTTACCGAAACGCAGCCAGATACTGACAAAGAAAGACAGGTTTAACAAAACAATATCCACCATCAACGAGGAAATAGAGTCGATCATACCCCAATTCCGCTTTAAAAACCCTTTTCTTACGTGGAACATTTTACCCTTATATCCTTGATCCATACGTTGCGGTCCTTTTTACCGCCCGCTTCCAAATCGTCATTGACAAAAGAAATTTTTATCCTGCCAATACTTTGCCCAGTTACCGGGAACTTCATCTCCCACTTTTTCATGACCGGGCTTAAAACGATAAAACTACGGGTCTTTACGATCAGGTATTGCCCCTCCAATTGTTCAAACTCTACCTTCACCGCCGCATATTCATCCAACGCTTTGGTTCCCCGCGCTTTAAACTCCGCCACATACTCTCCCGCTTTGAACTTCAATAACGGTGTATACAAAAAGCCATCATAAAATAACGCCAACGTATTATCCAGGATCGCCGTGGTGTTCCGCTCATGCCTCCCGTTCAACTCATCCATTTTAATATCACTCACCGGGAAAGTAACGGAAGTATCACAGCTTTCCAATGCGGCCTCATTCAAACCGGCAACCCTGGAAACCAACAACTTAGAGGTCGGGATCTTGAAATTAAGCAGCAAAACTCCCAGTACGATCAATCCCACGCTAACCGCGCTTACCCCGAACATTTTCACGGGAACTTTACGGTTAGAACGTGAGAATTCCATGACGGTCAAAAGAGTTAAAATAGCGGCCGCCCCCAATACCCAGCAGGCGTGACCGGCCATCAGTACCCAGTTTATTCTTACGATCTCAATCATTTTGATATGTATAGTTATATATCGCCATAACCAGCGCCAACGAAAGCCAGAAAAATACATTTACTTTGGCGCCCAAAGGCACGGCATCCGTCATTTCAAAAATAAAGTGCGCCAATTGCCCGCACCCCAATCCCAATACAGCCAATGACAACCAATCGTTCCCCGGTTTCTTCCATATCCGTACCACCGCAACCCCAACGCAGCCCAACAGCGCAAGGTAAGCGATTAAACCCGGCAATCCCAACTCCACCGCCAATAACAACAACTTGTTATGCGGATGCGAAAGTTCCCGTTTCACTTCATAATGATAGCGGAACTCATTCAAGCCGATGCCCACCAGCGGATTCTCATGGATCATGGGCAAAACCACGTTCCATAATTGAATGCGAAAGAACAATGTCCCTTCCGCTTGCCGGGTGGTTAGACGAACCTGGTCGTTTTCCAGCAGCGACGGCGCAATAACGAACGCGAACAACAGCATCCCCACCAGGAAAACCACCAGGAATACTTTCTTTTTTAAAAGGAACAGGAAAAAACCGATCACGCACGCCAGCAACAGACCGAGCCATGCGCCACGGGACTGCGTCAGCAGCAGCACGCCCAAAGTTATTGCCGATCCCGCCAATAAAAACAACTGCGGCAGGCGGCGTTTGTTCGATGCCAAAACATTCCCCCTGGCTTTCTTCCACAGGTACGTAAAAAGCAAGATCAAAAACAGGGGAATAATCAACACCAGCGTTCCGCCCACGGCGTTGGGATGGAACCCCTCCTCTGCGCCGGGCAGATTGAAATGAATCCGCGGCAGCCATTCTTTTAGTTTCATCAGCAGCGTGAGGTATTTGACTTTGAAAGTAAACATCCCCAATACCCCTAATAATGAAAACAAAACTCCGCCGCAGAGGAACAAGATGGTTGCTATTTTTATAAGTTTTTCCGTTTTCAAAACGGCCGTAACAGCATAGAACAGGCCCACGCCCAGCAGGAGGCCGGCGATTTTAGGTAAACCGTGCAAAGGATTCGCTTTCCACACCGTGGTGATAAGCACCATGACCAATATCACCAGCAAAGGAATATCGATGATGGTGCGTTCGATAAATTTTTTATTAACAATCCTTCGGGCCGCCATCAGCAGGGGGACGATCGCCAAAAACCAGGCCCATTGTTCCCTGGGAAAAAGAAACACCGGCGACAGCATTACCAACACCGCCAACTGGACCCAATCGAAGCGACGAACCAACCGCACATAACCTCCTGTTATTTTTATCTTTATAAAGATATCAGCAATCGATAGATAAATCAATCATTCAAATTATTTTTGCACCAATTAATTCTGGCCTAAAAAAATTCTAAAAGGGGCAGACACGGGGGTCTGCCCCTACAGAATAATAATTCCCGGCCATTTGGGCATTTCGATTTATTTATGTAGGGGCGAACCCCTGTGTTCGCCCTAAACTTTCAAAATTATTTTTGTGCCGCGCGTTTTTCCCAGGCGGCGTAAATCTCTTCAAAAATCGTCTGCAAATTCTTGCTGATATCCCAACCGGGATAATGCGCCCTCATCTTACTCAAATCCGAGATGTAGCAAATATGATCCCCTTCCCTGTTCTTATCCACATACTCGGAGATCATTTTCTTGCCGGAAATAGACTCGATCATTTTAAACGCTTCCAGGATGGAAACCGAATTACCCCTGCCGCCGCCCATGTTATATACTTCAGCCACACGCGGGGCTTTCAAGAACGCATCGATAAACCGCGTCACGTCTAAGGAATGAATATTATCCCGCACCTGCTTGCCTTTGTAGCCGAAAATGTTGTATTTTTTGCCTTCCACGTTGCATTTGATGAGGTAGCTCAAGAATCCGTGCAATTCCACGCCGCTGTGGCTGGGCCCGGTTAAACACCCGCCCCGTAAACAACAGGACGGCATATTAAAATAACGGCCGTATTCCTGCACCATAATATCGCCCGCCACCTTGGACGCCCCGAACAACGAATGCTTGGACCGATCGATGCGGAAATCCTCTTTAATGCCGTTGTAATACCCCGGGTCCGCATAATCCCAACGGGTTTCCAGTTCATTAAGTTTCAATTCATTGGGTGCATCGCCGTATACTTTATTGGTGGAGAGGTGAGCAAAAGGAACCTCCGGGTTGGTCCGGCGATTGGCTTCCAATAAATTCAGCGTACCCACGGCATTGACGTCGAAATCGTCAAAAGGCCGCGAAGCGGCCAGGTCATGACTGGGCTGCGCCGCGGTATGTACGATGGCGTCGGGTTTCAACTGTTTCACGCATTCCAACACACTTTGCCTGTCCCTGATATCGATCTCCCGGTGGTGGAAATTGGAATACTTTTTCTCCAATCGTTCCTGGTTCCAGCGCGTATCTCCTTGCGGCCCGAAAAAATCCGCCCGCATATTGTTGTCGATCCCGTATATTTCCCATCCTTGCTCGGCAAAGAATGATACCACTTCGCTGCCGATCAAGCCACTGGATCCTGTAACTAACATTTTTCGCATGTTCAACTCCTAATTAATAATTTATGTTTTATGAATAGATAGATGAAATAGCTGTTGGTGGTGAAGTAGCGTTTCCATAAACGGCGGGGTTCTTTTATAAGGCGATAAAACCATTCCAGGCCGTGGTCTTGCATCCAATGGGGCGCTTGTTTCACTGTACCGGCATGGAAATCGAAAGCGGCGCCGACGGCCATCATGGCGGCGTGGACTTTGCCCAGGTGGTCCGCCACCCATACTTCCTGCCGCGGACATCCCCGGCCTACCAATACAATATGAGCTTCCGCCCGGTTGATTTTTTCGATATCCGCCGCATCCTCTTCCGGGGTCGCGTCGCGGAACCGGTCCACATGGATACCGCAAAGAATCACCCCGGGATAATGGGTCTTAATGAAACCGGAAAACGATTCCAGTGTTTTCTCCTTGCTGCCGTAAAGATAGACATTTAACTTTTTTTGCGACGCTTTTTCCAGCACATGAAGCGTTAAGGTGGGACCGTAGACGCGGTCTTTCATGCCTACTTTATGGAAACTATTCAATGCCCAGCGCACCGGCTGACCGTCCGGGACCACCATATCGATCTTCTTTACCCGTTCGCCGACGGCTTTGTCTTTGACGGATGTTACCAGGCCGTGCACTGCCAGGGCCGAAACCCCGAAACTGTTATGATTTGCCGCGTGCTCGATAATAATGTCCGACGCGGACGCATAATCTACTATGGCGTAATCGATGCCGAATAACGGTTTTTTCTCAAACACCTTCTATCTTCTCCTTTTCTTCCATTTCCTTTCGTGTGTTTTGCGTGTTTCGCGGGCCCCCGTTTTTATCGATATGCACGATTCCCATGATACAGCCCAGCAATATCCATAAGAAAATCCCGGTGGGCGGGGATTCCAGGACATCGAAAAAGAACGCCACGCCGTGCCAGTACACGAACCCCGCCAGGACCGCGATCAGGAACCGCCGGTTAAAGGGGTCGCGGCATGTTTTGATATACCCCACCCCCACCAGGAAAACCCAGAGATTAATAACGATGAAAAACGCCAACCCCACGATTCCCATTTTATAGAAAATCGCCAACAAATGATTATGCGGCGGAATAACCATCGAACCTGGACCCAACCCTTTCACCCTGGGCGCCTCTTTGCCCCAGACAATGTACCGCGGAAACGAACCGAAACCCCATCCCAGCACCGGCTTTTCTTTAATTTTATCCAGCGTCTGATTCCAGATGCGCATCCGAAAAATAATATTCATTTTGGGATAAGTTCTCTCGGCGTCCGGCATTAAAGACTCGATTTCTTCCGACAACATGGTTATCGTCTGCATACGCTCGAACACCCGGTCGAACACAAACAGCGAAACCACCAGCACGGGGAAAATAATCAGCATCACTTTGATTTCTTTTTTCAAGACGATCCACAAGAACACCAGCGCCGCCAGCAACCCGGCCCAGCCGGCGCGAACATGACTCAATACCACGAACAACAACCCCAAATATATTAAAAACCCATAGATGATCTTGCGTTTCTTTGTTAAGGGCTCACCGTCAGCATATGCGTAGAACGTTAAAACCACCAGGGCGATCATCCCGTAAACAAGGGCCCAATTAAACGCCTTGGTGACGGAAGTAAACCGCAATATCGCCATCACACCCCGTGGGTGTATGAAGTTCCTGAGGATCCCAATCACCATCAACAAGACCACACCCGGCATTAACATGGGCAGCAAGGATTTGAATTTCTCGCGTTTGTCCAGGGCATTCACGGCCACAAAGGTCAGTAAAGCGTAATGACAAAATACCACATCCCGGAACGCAATGGAACCCCTGGCTTCCAGGCCCACTAATAAATAAACCGTTCCCACCGCCACATAAAGAAGCAGGACGATAATCATCCCCGGCGGCAGGGATTTTTTCCAGTTTGCCAGGGCTTTCCGGGCCCCCAGGAATACCGGCGCCAGGGAACCCAACAGCAGGATTTCCGTGGCATAGACGGGGATGCCTGCGACCGTAAAGTCCAGCAGTGAAAATGCCTTGCCGAAAACAAAAGTACCCACCAACAGGAACAAAAACGGGAGGTCCTCCAGCCGGTATAACCCTTCGAAGTAATAAGTCGCCGCCCCCAGCAGCAGCAGCCCCACGACCGCAATCTTAAAAGGGATGAGGGGAATATACACATACACGGAAACAATGGATAGCACCAACAACAAAACCAGGCAAATGAGTCTTAATATTTTCATGTTTGTTTATTTACTCCTTGGGGCTCACGCATTACGCATAACGTATTACGCATCACGCATCACGGATAAGAATACTTTTCCCATATTTTCATGGAATTTTTCAATGGTATATTCCTGGAGGAAGATTTCCCGGCTTTTAGCGCTCATTTCCGCGCGCAGTGTCGGGTTTGCGATTAAGGATGCCAATTTATCCGCCAATGCGGCGCTGTCTTTTATGGGAACCAGGAACCCGGTAACGCCGTCCCGCACGACGGATTGCACGCCGCGCCAGCGGGTGGCCGCCGCCGGCAGCGAGAATTGCATGGCCTCCAACAACACAATACCGAAAGTCTCGGATTCGAAATATGTGGGGTAACAGAAAATATCCGCGTTGGCGTACTGCTGTAATTTGGCATCGCCTGTCAATACGCCGGGAAATGTAACCATATTCTCTAATTTATACTGCGCCACTCTGGTTGTCACCGCTTCCTGGAACGCGGCGGATTCGAATTCGCCCACTGCCTGCAGCTTGAAATTCAATCCCCGATCTTTTAATAACCCACAGGCTTCGATCAACACCATGACGCCCTTGGTTTCTTTCAACGCACCCACGTATAAAAGGCGGCAGGGGGATTTTTCAGCGGCTGTTGACGGCGGTTTCGGTTTAAAACCCGCGGCATAGTCCGCGACCCCGTTGGGTACGATAAATTCTTTTTTAGCCTTGAGAAACGCGCCGTCTTCCGGGTTGAATTGGGATAACCGCAGCGCGACATCCGGTTTAAAATAACAGCAGCGATAAAACCATTTTAAAAGGGCGGGCAATTGTTCGTAAAATGTCGATACGCCCCCGGCATGAAAATGAAAGATCACCTGTTTGAACAGGAAACGGGTAAAAAAGAGTATGATCAAATCCCTGAGCACCGGGACCTTGTTGGGGCCGGCCGGGGGATAATAGAGCACCTTGATATTGTACCGGAATTTGTAGAAAATAATTTTCATAATAACGGCCGGCAGGTGCAGTATTTTCCCCGGCTGGAAACGGCCGACATCGTCTATCCCCCTGGAGAAATGCATGCGTACGTGGTACAATTTCACGTCTTTGTAGTTGCCCTTCAGCATCTGGTCGATCATGATGGATTGACCGTGAAAGGGCGGGGGCGTTTGTCCGACAACCAGTATTTTATTCATTTTTCAGCAAATCCTTTTTAACCAGCAGGTAGATGCGGCATTTCCCCATATCCATTCTTGTCCAGGTTTGGTTGGGGACCCCGGCCAGGAATTCTTTGAATTCGTTATCGTTTTCAAAGCGTGTATCGCGTTTCAACCGGTTATCGATCAATATCATGTCGATTTTTTCTTGTTCCAGGAAGGCGTTGAAGGGGACATCTTTTTGATATTCGGGCACATGCCGGAAATTATCGATATAGGGTTTCATACTGCCGCCGGCGCCCAGGAAAACGATCCTGGAGTTCACCTTTAAATCTTTAATAAAAGAGATTTTCATCCGGTTCGAGCAGCCATTTTTAAGGTCTCGTACCGGTTGTGGCATAAGTCCGCGGTTTTTACCGGCCCGCCAGGGCACGGCAAGCAAAATTAAAAGAATGAGCACATAAGGCGCCCATTTGAATTTTCTTAGGAAGGTGTTCACCTTCGAATTTGCCCCCGGCGGCCAGGGACCTTTTTGAAAAAAGGTCCCTGGACCCCCAAAAACTTTTGATGACGGCAAATTTTTGGCCGCCAGTACCAACACGACGGCAAACAAAACCAATAGGTAATGGTCGCGGGGAAAAATCAAGCATATACTGATAATCAGCGGAATAAGAAGAACCGCCGTTAACATATAATACACCCGGTCCTTCATTTGCTCGTGTATATTCTTAATAAAACTCCACAGCGCAGCCAGGGCCAGGAAGCCGACAAAAATTAAAAAGGCTATTTTTACCCGGAAGGTATTTTTGGTTTGATATGGCAAGGATATCTCGATGATCCGCCTGGGCAATCTCTTGATGTTGGTAAGTATATGCTCGGCCATGGCCCGGGGATTATTCATGAAAGCCTGCTCCACGGAATCGGCTGTCCCGAACGTGTCTTTCATAATCGTTTGCCAATTGGTGTTGGGGTTGATGGAGATTTTACCTTCTTGCTGGAGGTTCAAGGCATAATGCTGGCCAAAAGCCACCACGCTTCTTTCGCCCCCGGCAGGGTTTTTTATAAATACGATAAACACACTTAATAATAACGTAATAAGCGCCAGGAAAACGTATACTTTTTGCCGCAATTTCATGAACCGGTATACCAGGTAAACAACGGCTGCAAAGGCAAAAATAACCAGGGACAAAACATATTCCGGCCTGGTATAAAGCAGCAGGATCAAACCGCATAAAGCGATCAGGTATTTCAATTTCTCATTTTTGACCGAGAGAATCAATAGGCAGGTAAACAGGATTAAGCAGACGGCAAAGCGCGTAATAAAAGGCCAGGCAATGATATGGATATTGGAAACGGCAAAGGCGATGGGAAAAAAAGCGGCGGCAAAAGGCGCACGGCCCATTTTGCGCAGCAGCGCATACATCAAAATCGGCAGCAGCGTAAACAGGATGCTGTAATTGACATAGTATAAGGTTATGGCATCTTTCACTACCACCGACAGCAGTTTGTACCAGGCGTAATAAATAAACCCGTCGGCGAATAAACTGCGCCACCCGAATTCAATCCCACGGCCCAGGTACGCAGTCTCATCGGCAAACTGGATATCCATCACTTTAGTAATATCATGCAGTAATTTAAAACATACCGCTGCGATTACAGCCACATAGAATATCTCGATCAGTATCTTTTTCGTTTTATCATTCATTTTAAATTTCATCATTCATCATTCATCATTAAATTCTCTTTTCATTTCCATTTCCATTTAAATGACGCTTTTTTTACTACAAATGCCTGCCTCCGGGTTTGGTTTTCTGCCGTATAAATTTCATAAGTAAGCGGTTTGGCCAAAAAATAAGCCCCGCTTAAGAACTTCTCCGCAAACCGCACCCCATTGATAATCCATTTGAAGCGTCGAATAGACCCGGGCAGTTGAGCCGCTGCCATTTGTGTCTCTTCCACCGCCCGCTCATCTACGCTGAGGTTCTTCCCGGTCATGGCAAACGCCCCCAGGAACCTCCCCACATGACGCGCGCGATACCCTTTCCGCAATAACCGTACTACGAACTCCTCATCCCCTATCACCCGGAACCGGGCATCGAAAAAGAACCCGTCATCGATTATCTTGCGCCGGAAAAACATGGAACAGGATTGTAAATATAAATGCGAAGCCGCTATATAAAACCACCGCGGTCTATACCCTTTACGAAATGCAATCAACGATCCGTCCGGCTTTATCAACAGCGTATCCCCAAAAATGATATCCACCTCCGGGTTCTTTGCAAAAAACTCTTTGACAAAGGCCAACGTCCCGGGCAAATACTGCTCATCACAATTCAAATAAGCCGCGATATCCCCACCGGCCATCCTCAACCCTTTATTTATGGCGTCATACATGCCGTTATCTTTCTCACCGATACTCTTGATCTGCGAATTCCGGCCCAACCATGCCGCCGTTCCATCCGTCGAACCTCCATCGATGACGATATGTTCAAAATCTACCCCCTCCTGGTCCCTTACCGACGCCGCACAACGCTTTAAATAGTCCAACATGTTATAACTGGGAGTGATGATTGAAAAAGATGCCTCCGGCGGCCAGGAACCTTTTTGAAAAAAGGTTCCTGGACCTCCAAAAACTTTTGTTTCTGCTAAGTTCTTTTTATACTTTTCCATAACTTTCTTAACCGGGCCGTTTTATCCCTTCCTAAATATTTATAAGACGCTAATTTGAGACTTCCCAACAACGACGGGATATGATTGTTTAATATAAAGGAAAAATGTTTCTCACTAAAAAAACCGAAATACTGCCTGTTAATCTTCGACGCCTCGCGGATCGATTTTCTCATCCGCATGGTACTCTCACCACCCCGCCTGAAATTGACGCCGTGGGTTTCAATCTTCACAAAATCCAGCCCCTCATCGACCATACGAAGCAAGAAATCATAATCCGCCGCTAAACGGTACGCTAAATTATATTTCCCAAACCTCTCATATATCCGCCGATTAACAAACATGGACTGGTGCAATATCGACATCCCTTTCCAATACTCCCTGGTGGAAAAACGTTTCACTTTACTATCGGCGCCCAACTCTTCATCATAATGATAATAATCGCAATATAACACATCCCACCCGGACCACCCCATTATCTCGGCAAGTATTTTCGCTTTCCTTGCCTCCGCGGCCACTTTCCTGATAATCCCCGGCTCATACCAATCATCGGCATTTAATATCCCGATATAATCCCCGGTGGCTTTTTTAATTCCCTTATTCATGGCATGGAAAATCCCCTGGTCCGGCTCACTCACCCAGTAAGCAATTTTATCCCCGTATTTCCGAATAATATCTACCGACCCATCCGTAGACCCGCCATCAATTACAATATATTCAATATTCTCATAATCCTGGTTTATTACACTCTGTATGGCCTGCTCCAGGTGCTGCGCCCCGTTATAAACTACAGTAACTACTGAAATCAACGGCTTCTCTTTGATCATATTTTTTTTCTTCGCGTTCCTTCGCGTTCTTCGCGGCTAAACTTTTATTATAATCCCTTCGAAAAGTTCATGATATTTCTTTGCCATATCCGTTAACGAGAAATGGGTCTCCGCCCACTTCCGGGCATCGGCTGACATCTCCTTTAATTTCTCTTCGTTAGCCAGCAGTTCCAGCGTTTTATCCGCAAATGTTTCCACGTCAAAGGGTTCCACGACACGGCCGTTGACATCGTCGCGGATAACGTCCACGCATCCGCCCACGCGAAACGTAATACAGGGCGTTTCGCAGGCGATGGCTTCCACCAGCGCAAGGCCCAGGCTGTCGGCGCGGCTGGGATAAATAACCAGGTCGGCGGCGGAATAAAGCGCCGGTAAAAACCGTTCGCTGTTGATAAACCCCAGGTGATGAACCCGTAAATTCTTTAGATGCGCCAACGCTTCCATTCGTCCACGGCCCAACACCAGGATATCGATGGTTTCCTTCGTAAGGGCATCGATGGCCGCCAGGATATCCAGCAGCAGCTTACCGCCTTTCCAACTGCTTTTGGAAATATCATCGGCGCTGGAAAACATAAAGACTTTGGCGTCTTCGGCAATGCCCAACGCGCGGCGGCAGCTCTTTTTATCCCGCTTTTTAAATAGCTCCAGATCGATGCCGTGTGGAACCAGGAAAACCCGGTCCTCTTTCCCCGCCAGCACCGGGGCTTCTTTGGCCAATTGGTAAAGCCACTGCGAAGGGGCCACGAAATAGAGATCGGATTTGCGATAGATTTTCTTTTTCTGTTTAATCAGCCAGTTGCCGGTATCGATGCCCAGGAAAGGATAAATATTTTTTTCATCCTTGCCGCTTTTCAAACGTTTCCATGAGTCATCGCCGAAGGTATGGGCCGCGTTGGCGGTGATGGCCCACATATCATGCAGGGTCCAGACGATGGGTGCGATCTTCGATAACCGTTTCAACAGGGGCGTCCGGAAATACCCGCCGTGGATATTGTGTAAACTGATGATATCCGGCTTAAATTCACGGGCTTTTTTGATTATATAGCGGCTGGAAAAGGGAAAACACCGGTACTGCAAGCCCAGTTTATTGAATAACTTATTCAGCAGGAATTCGATAAAGGTTTTAATTTCACCCGTCACTTCTCCCTTATTGCGGCGCGTATCAAAGACATTGGCGTCGGTGGAAACCTTTTTTCCGACAATCAGTAAATTCTCAGTCCCGTACGAACGTTCCAATTCTTTATTGAGACGATAGGCGGCAATGGCCGCGCCGCCTTCGATGTCCACCGTGTTAATGAATAGTATCTTCATGTCTTAAAAACTTAGCCACCAAGGCTCAAAGGCACCAAGGTACACCAAGGGGTTATTATAAAAAAAACCTTGGTGTTTCTTGGTGTCTTGGCGCCTTTGTGGCCATTATTTATAAACGATATCCCATTTATAAGGGACCTTATCTCCCAGCGGATCATAGCGCAGCATTTCATCCGGGATATGGGGCAGGGTGGCGCAATTGGCAACCATGGCTTCTTTGACGCCGATGACTTTATAGCCGTTGATAACGCCCACCGGGATCCGGACCAGTTGGTAATTGTCTTCGCCAATGAAAATCTCCATTAATTCTTTGTGAGTGGGAGATTTTTCACGATTATCGTACAGCACCAATTTGATCATGCCCTGGATCACGGCGTAATTCTGCACTTGCTGGGTGTGTTCATGCCAGCCTTTGATGACGCCGGGATATGCCGTCGAAAAATAAATCTCGCCGAATTGTTCGAAATGCGGCGCGTCGCAGCGCAGCATGTGCATAATCATCCCGCGTTCATCGGGAATCTTTCTTAACGGTATTATTTTTACTCCATCAATCATATTACCTCCAATATAAGTTGCCGTCTATTAAACCGCTATCCATCAAATGTTGTATTTGTCTCAAGCGGACGAAATAGCGGCCGTAGAATTTTTCCTCGTCCATTTTGTATTTAAGATAACCTTCATAGACCTGTTCGATGCCTTTTTTTAGGGTCCACTGGGGTTTGAAGTTGGGCAGGGTCTTTTTAATTTTCCCGAAATCCACGCGGTAGGAGCGGGAATCCGAACCATGTTCGCCTGTTATTACGATTTCGCAGCCCGGGATTACCTCGCCCACCATATGGGCGACATCTTTTACCCGGAAGTTTTCGCTGTCCATGCCCACGTTAAAGGCTTGTTTATTAACCGTTTCCGTTGGGGCTTCGATAACCGCGATAAAGGCGCGGGCAATGTCTTCCGCGTGCACCAACGGCCGCCAGGGCGTGCCGTCGCTCATGATCTTGATCTTTTTCGTCACCACGGCCCAACCCACCAGGTCGTTGACCACTAGGTCGAGCCTCAACTTGGGCGAGAGCCCGTAAGCCGTGGCGTTGCGCAAACAGGTGACGCAAAAATCCTTATCGCCCATGGGCAGGAGTTCCTGTTCCGACATTACCTTGGATTTGGCGTAAGCCGTGATGGGGCTGAACTCGGCCGTCTCGGAAAGCGCCTCGTCGCCGGCTTTGCCGTATAGGCTGCAAGAAGAGGAATAGATATATTTCGGAACCCCTACCTTTTTACACAACCGGGCCAGTTCTACCGACGCTTTGTAATTAATATCATATGTCAAATCGGGATTTATTTTTCCCAGCGGATCATTGGAAAGGGCAGCCAGGTGACATACGGCATAAATGTCTTCAAGGTCCTTCTCCGTGGCTTCCCGCGAATCCCGTTTTAAAATCGTTATGTCTTTTTCCGTATCCGCCTGGAAAAGCGCGCATTCGGGGCCGTAAAAACCCGTGTCCAGCCCGACGACGCTGTAACCTTGTTCTTTTAACAGTTTCACCAGCAGCGTCCCGATGAAACCGTTATACCCGGTAACCAATATTTTTTTCATTTATATTCTCCTCTGAAGAGGACCCGCGAAACACGCGAAACACACGAAAAAGAAATTTCGTCTTTATTCCTATATTCCGGGGGTCTTATTATTTTCATTATTTTATTCCGAATCCGAAAAGCGATAATAGTATTTTTATCATGAATTTAAAAGAGCGGTACAAACCGGCGTGGCGGTAAAGACCGGCGCGGCGGTTAAAAAATATTTTTAAAATAGGGCCGCGGTATTTGAGGTTTGCTTTAAGGATGAAGAATAACCGTTCGTTTAAAAATCGCCGCAGGGCGTCCGCATCATAAATCTTTTTAAGATTGTTGGCTGTTTCCAGGTGGTTGAACCACTGCAAGACGTGGTCCGGGAATTCCGGGCCCCTGTTTTTAGCGTTCATGGTTTCCAGCGCCACATCCCGGTGTATTTGGCGCAGGGGGTGGTTTTCCAGGCCCAGGCGCGCCAGGGTTTGATCGTCGATCCGTTTAGCCGCTTTTTCTTGCAGGTGAAGGGTCTTTTTGCTTTCATTGGCTTCATGGAGCCGGTATCTTAAGAGGAACGCCGGGATATTGGCCAGCGGGAAACATTCCGCGGCCCGCTGCCACAGTTCCCAGTCGAACGAGTGGCCGATGGTTTCGCTGTAGCGGAGGTTAAAACGGTCCAACAGGTCTTTGCGCATCATGACCGACGGGTGGGCCAGGCAGCATTCGAAGAGCAGTTTGACTTTAATATCCTCCGGTTTGCAGGGCCACTGCCAGGATATTTCCCGTTTCCCGTGGAACGCGATGGCAAATGTGCCGCATATGCCTATTCCCGGGTTTGCGTCCATGAACTCAACTTGCCGCTCGAACCGTTGGGGCAAACAAATATCATCTGCGTCCATGCGGGCGATCAGCGGGGTATCGATCATAGCCAGGCCTTTATTCAATGCGGCCACCTGGCCGATGTTCTCTGCCAGCGGCGCCAGTTCGATGCGGGGATCGTTATAGGAACGAATAATATCGCGGCTGTCGTCTGTGGAAGCGTTGTCGATAATCAAATATTTAAAATCGGAATAGGTCTGGTTTAAAACACTTTCCACGGTTTCCCGGAGAAAAGGTCCGGCGTTGTACATGGTCATTAAAACGGTTAGTTTGGGCAGGGGAACAGGCAATGCCTGTTCCCTACAATCTTCAGTATTCGTTATCGCTGTACCCATTGTTTCCCGGGTTACTTCGTGTTATTCCTCATTTCGGCCATCAGCATTTGTAGGCCCTCGTCCACATCGTGGAGTTTGGTTTCGATGAGTTTCTGAACCTTACCGGTGTTGAGATTGGAGAGAAACGGCCGCGGCACGATATTTTTCGGGGGTTCTTTGTTTTCGATTATTTTGCTTTGGTCCAGCCCGGCCAGGCGGCAAAACTTAAGCGCCCAGTCGTACCGATCGATATAGCCGCTGCCCACGATATGGTACAACCCGTAATGTTTTTTATCCAGCAGTTCCAGCGCCGCTTTTACCAGGTCTTCCACGTGGGTGGGGTTGCCGTACAGGTAGGAAGGGGTATTGAAATTCTTGCCTTCTTTTAGGGTTTGATAGAGGTACATGAGGAAATTGGGCGTCGGCGTGTCCGGGTCCCAGCCGAACACGTTGGTGGTGCGGGCAATGAGGTAATGGCTCATATGTTCTTTGATATAAATTTCGCTTTCCAGTTTCAATTGGCCGTAGAGATTGAGGGGGCCGGTGGGGTCGTCTTCTTTATAAGGCGGATTTTTGCCGTCGAACACGTAATCGGATGAGAAAAAGACAAAAGCGGCGTTTTTATTATTACACCAGTCCACGATCTGTTTGACGGATTCCACGTGCAGTTTCCCGGCGGGTCCGGGGTTTTCTTCGCAGAAATTGACGCCGCCGGCCAGGTTTACGCAGTTGATCACTGCCGTGGGCGAAGGGCAAAGGTTTTCCAGGGCTTCCCGCATATGGTCGGGATCAAGGAAATCCACTTTTTTCAAATCCCCTTTTTCCCGTGAGAACCGCGTTCCCAAATAATCGATGTTTTTTTCCCGGCACAATTTAACGAATTGTTGCCCGATCAAACCGTTAGCGCCTAATATCACATACGTCATTTTTTTTCTCCTCTTATTTTGCCACCAAGGCACCAAGACACCAAGGTTTTTTTATATAAAAACTTTTCTTGGTGAACCTTTGTGTCTTGGTGCCTTGGTGGCCATGTTTTACCACAATTTCCAACTGGCTTTGTTGTCGTTCCAGAGTTTATTTAGATGGTTCAGGTCCCGTTCCGTGTCCACGCATTCCCAGAAGCCGTGGTGTTGATAGACCATGACTTCGCCTTTTTTGGCCAGGTTTTCCAGGACGCCGAACTCGAAATCGCAGGTTTTATCCGGTGAGAGAAGTGAGAGCAGGTTGCGGTTGAACACCATGAAACCGCCGTTGATCATGCCGGAGGAGACCTGGGGTTTTTCTTCGAAAGAGAGTAATTGTCCGTCTTTTATCATTAGTTCGCCGAACCGGGAAGGGGGGCGGACGCCGGTGAGGGTTACGGTTTTACCGTGGGAGCGGTGGAAAGCCGCCAGTTTCTCGATATCGATATCGGCGACGCCGTCGCCGTAAGTGAGCATATTGACGTCATCGTCCAGGTATTGTTCCGCCCGTTTGATGCGGCCGCCTTTGAGGGTATCGAGGCCGGTGTCCACCAACGTAACCTGCCATTTTTCGATATTATTGCTGATGGAGTATTGGATTTTATTATCGGCCAGGTTAATGGTAAAGTCGTTATTCGTGAGATGGTAATTAAAAAAGTACTCTTTGATTTTTGCGCCCTGGTAGCCCAGGAGGATGACGAACTCATTGAACCCGAAATGGGAATATATTTTCATAATATGCCATAAGATGGGTTTTTCGCCGATAGTGACCATGGGTTTAGGAATATTTTCCGTAATATTCCCTAACCGTGACCCATAACCGCCGGCTAATATTAATGTCTTCATTTTAACTCCTCTTTAAAAGAAATAAATTCGAAGCACGCGAAAAAGCAGAAGGTGAGAAGGTGAGAAGGTAAGAAGGTGAGAAAAAAACAAAAAACGGGCGAACACGGGGGTTCGCCCCTACGGGGTTTAAATCTGTGTTAATCTGTGTAATCCGTGGACCTTGTTTTTCTTTTGTTTTCATGTTTTTAGTCCGTGCCCGTCCGTGTAAGTCCGTGGCTCATCTTTTATCATATACGCTGTTGGACTGAATCCCCAGGGGAAGGCTTTAAGTACGATATTTTTTCCTTTAAAGAATTCATCCACTGCCAGGGCTTCGCCCCATTGGTGCACGGCGTACTCGTCAAATGCGATAATCCCGCGGGGTACGACCCGGTCATACAAACATTCCAACGCCGCCAACGTCGGCTCGTAAATATCGAAATCCAGGTTTAAAAGCGCTGCCCTGAACCCGATATTCTCCTGTACGTACTTTTTAATAACAACCGTCGCATCCCCTTTAACCAACTCGATCCGGTGGTCCAATCCCAACGAGGTCGCGGTCTCCATGATTTTCTCCGGCGATGCCCCGGTGTACTGGGCGGCTTTTAAAAAGGAATCGCTGGTTTTCTTGTCCTGCTCGCCTTTCATGGACTCGGGATACCCTTCAAAGGTATCGAAACCGATGACTTTCCGCTGCGATAAGGGATTGAAAACCTGCAGCAAACGCGCCCAATAAAGCACGCCGCCGCCGTTCAGCACCCCGCATTCGACGATATCCCCGGGTAAGTCCGCCACCCGCTGGAATAACTCGTACCTGGCCCAAAGTTTGGTATACCGGTCCAGGGTCCCCTGCATTAAAAAATCATCATATGTTCGCCAACTTTCTTTTTCAGACATTCAATCCTCCAATGTGAAAATAAATCCGAAGCACGAAGCACGAAATCCGAAACAAATTCAAAATTCAAAGGCTCAAAATCCCAAACAAAATCAGCCTCAACCTTTTTGCGTGTTTCGCGGGCATTTGTTTTTGTTTTGGTCATTTGGATTTTGGTCATTTGGATTTGTTTCGGATTTCGGATTTCGAATTTCGGATTTAATTTATTTATATGCTTTCACTACCGCATGTATTTCCAGCAGCGGTTTCAAAAACTCTTCCAAATTATCGATACACAATTGACTGGCGGCGTCGCACATGGCTTTCTCCGGTTCCGGGTGGGTTTCGATAAACAAACCGTCTATGCCGGCCGCTGCGCCGGCCCGCGCCAATACCGGGAGAAACTGCCGCGCCCCTCCCTTCGGGTCCGCACTGGGTATCCCATATCGCCGGATGCTGTGCGTGACATCGAATATCACCGGATACCCGATTTGATCAAGCAAATAAAAACTGCGCGGGTCCACGATCAAATCATTGTACCCAAACGTGTACCCCCGCTCAGTCAATAAAATCCGCTGGTTCCCGGAATCTTCGACTTTTTTAACGGGCTTGGCCATGTTCTCCGGCGCCAGGAACTGCCCGTGCTTTAAGTTGACCACCCTTCCACTCCGCGCCACGGCTACCACCAGGTCGGTCTGCATACACAAATAAGCCGGCACCTGGATAATGTCCAACACTTCCTTGGCCTCATCCACCTGCGACGGGTAATGTACATCGGAAATCACCGGCACATCAAACATCTTCTTGATCTTTGCCAACATCTCCATACCCTTTGCTAAACCGGGGCCGCTGTAAAACTCCACCGAACTGCGATTGTCCTTCTGAAAAGAGGATTTATATATCAACGGCACTTTCATTTTCTGGGTTATCTCTTTCAACCGCTCCGCCGTTTTTAACATAATACTCTCTTCTTCAATCACACACGGCCCGGCAATCAAAAATAACTCCCCGGACCCACACTGAATATTACCTATGTTTACGATTTTTTTATTCATTATTTTTGCCTCCGGCGGCCAGGAACCTTTTTGAAAAAAGGTTCCCGGACCTCCAAAAACTTCTATTCATTTCTTTGTTTCCAATATTTTTGATAGTCTCCGTCAAACGCCATCCTTGATTCAATAACCTCTTGGAAGTTTCCCGATATCCCTAAAAACAACTCGCAAAACTCCCGCACCGCATGCCCATCCGGCGGGTTCCCGGTTATATAATCACACAAACCCCGCTGTCTGGTAAACTCCATAAACAACGGACTCGCCAACCTGCGCACCTGAACCCTCAACCCACAATGCTTCACCATGGACAAATCATTGATATCGTCAAAAACACACCCCACTTCCAAAGGACTAATCCCGGCAGCTTCACATACCCGGTCCAACGCCTGCTTCTTGTCCGCAATACCCGTATACACGGCATTAAAATGCTCCCGCCCGGCAAAATACGAAGCGGTCTTATCATTCTCCCCGGATATAATCGCCATAAAAGGTAACTTCCCAATCCGCCGCCAGATGCCATAACGCAGCATATTAATCCCCATGGAATCGGCCTCGGAAAACAACCCACTCTGCCCTTCACCCTTCCAACCACCATGAAACACGCCATCCCAATCGAAAATAATCCCCCGCACCCGGAGAATTTTCTCCGATAACTCCTCTATCGGCGTGCAAAACTCGCCACCAGCCTTCCTAAATAATTCACACAATTCGTTCAATCGTTCCAAATCCATTCTTTTCTCGCGGTAATTGGGCAGACATGGTGTCTGCCCCTACAAAATATTTTCAATCGCTTTAAATCCATTTATTTTCTTCGCGTCCCTTCGCGTTCTTCGCGGCTATAAGAATTTCTTCATATTCTCTTCCGTCACGGGATAAAAATAGTTTTTCACAAACTCAAAGCCCTTTTGCTGACGTTGGTAATACTCCTCATCGCTCAATGCATAAATCGCATCGATGGCCCCGGCCAATTCCTCAGGCTTGCTCACCGTCCATTTAAAATCGTGGAACTCAAACAACGGGTCCACGGTAATAAAATCATCAAACTCGACGTTAATCACCGGCAGCCCATTGGCCAACGCATCGAGACAGGCCGTGGTGCCGTGGTATATCACCAAATCATTGACGCTGAAACTCTCTTTCAACGACCCGGTGAAAAGCGTGAAATGATCCTTGTACTGAAAATCCAGGTGCGGGATCAATTTCTCCAACGGGTTGCACGGATGCGGACTGATGGTTACATGATACTTCCCCGGGTGAATTCCGGCGGCATGGATAAAATTAATCAGCCGCGCGGATTTTTCCACGGACCACAACTGGGCCAACACCCGGCGGGTTTGTTTTCGTTCCACGCGTTCACCCGAAATAACATAATCCTGCCGCAGCGCACAGCCGGTTATTACCCGTTCCGCCGGGTAATGTTTCTTTTCGATCAAAAAATTTCGCGTCACATCGCCCACCGTTACGATGCGGTCCGGGAAAACAATGGAATGACGTTCCTTTTCACCCATGAAAAACTTGGCGGCGTTCAGCGCCACCTGCGCATGTTGAAAAGAAATTACTTTTGCCTCCGGCGGCAAGGGACCTTTTTGAAAAGCCCTCAGCGAGGGCGCGGTCCCTTGACCCCCAAAAACTTTTAATAAAGCCAGGTGGGTCAGTTTTTCCCAGGCGTAATTTTCAAAAGGCATATAAACACGGTCGATCTTGATCTTTTTCGTCAATTTAACCGCCGCCCGGTAAGAGAGGAAATTGGCCCGTATCTCCTGGTCCTGGCTGTGCGCCTGGAAATAATTTCTAAATACCGCATCCACATCGACGCCTAGGATTTTCAGGCCCGGTTGAAGTTTGATCCGCCGCGAAGCGGAAAACTGGAAACAATACCCTTTTACAAAATCCCAACCGTGCACCAGCGACCGCCCCAGGATGACCGGGTCTTCCAGGCCCCGGGTGATATTGTCGAATTCATGCTCGAAACCGTACGCAAATTCCCCGAAATAGAGTACATGAAGACCATTCTTTTTCAGAAACCCCGGCAGCCTGCCGAAATAGATATCTTTATCATTCTCCATCAACGCCCGGGAGCGACCGTCGAACCAGGTTCTTATCACTGTATAAGTCTTGTTTTCATCCAGCCGTTTCCATAAAGGGCGGCACTTCATAAACCAATACTGCTGCTGAATCGCCCCTGTGAACAGGCGTAGAGTTTTTTTAATCCACTTTTTAAGCCACCGGGCCAACGCGGGTGCACTTTTCCCGGCTTTCGAAACAACACGGTGAAAGGTGAGGAAATCGATTAACCGGTCCAACAAGTTCTCCGGCGTCAGGTCGTTTTTCTCGGATATGGGATGACACAACCATTCCAGGGAGTAATTATTTAAAGCGCCCAGTTCGGAGATGATCTCATTGTATTCATCCAGGATTTGCTCTTTTTCTTCCGGGGTAAAAACCGCCCCAGCGGGTGCGGGTGTAGGGGTTTGATTAAAACTCCCTGGTGTACCCTGGCACCTTGGCGCCTTGGTGGCTATTTTCACGGCAGTTATCCCAGCAGGTTCATTTTAATCAGATCCTGCACATCGATCATGCCGATGGGGGCGTTGTTTTCCACCACGATCAGGTTATCGTACTCGTGTTTGTTGAAGATTTCCACGGCTTCGTAGAGCAGGGCGTCGGCGTTAACCGTAAGCGGTTTATTATAGGAGAAGTCGGACATTTTCATGTTGACGAAAGCCGCGCCGTGTTCTTTCAATTTGCGGCGGATATCGCCGTCGGTAAATATGCCCACCAAATTGTTGTTATCATCCACCACCGAGACGGCCCCGAGCCGGGATTCGGTCATCTGGGCGATGGCGTCGAAAACAGAACCCGATATTTTGCAGACCGGGTTGGCTTCACGGATGACTTCCCTGGATTTCATGGTCATCAGCCGTGTATGTTCCAGGAACTGTTCGGTGCCTACCGTGGTCAGGTTGTTCTGGGGCAGCATTTTCATAACGCTCCAGGGAATGGTACAGGCATGCGCGCCCAGCAGGAGCGCCTGTCTCACGTGTTCGGGATGGCGCACGGAAGAGACCATGATCTTGCTCTTGTAACCGTACCATTCGGCGGTGTCCACCGCCTGTTCGATCAACGCCATGGCGTCATGTCCCTGGTCGTGCAACCTCCCCACCAGCGGGCAAACATAAGTCGCCCCGGCGGCCATGGCCATATACGCCTGGTTCAAGGTATACACGAGGTGTATGTTCACTTCGAAACCTTTATCCACCAGTTGACGACAGGCGCTGATGCCGTGGTTGGACACCGGGATTTTAAATACCGGTTTCTTCTTGAGCGGCAGTTTCATGATGCGGTCCACTTCCGCTTTGATTTCGTCCACGGTATTGCCCAGGGCTTCGATGTGAAGGCTGGGAACCATACCGGAAAGTTTCACGATGGCCCCGTCGATATCTGTTATGCCGTGTCGGAACATAAATGTGGGCGTGGTAGTCAGCCCGGTCAATGTCCCTAATTTAACGGCCTCTTCGATCTCTTCAAAATTTACCGAATCTAAAAAAAGCTCCATTTTAAACTCCTTATTTTTTATTTTTAAAAATAAATCCGAAATTCGAAATTCGAAATCCGAAACAAATTCAAAATCCAAATAATAAATGTTCCAAACATAGGTCAGCCTTCAGTCTTTCGTAATATAGCGCCAAAGATATTTGTGATTTCAACCGATTCGTTAAGCAAATAATTGTGCTCTTTTTCCAGTTCAACCTGCACATCCAGGAGCCTCAACCAAAAACGGCTTTCTTTCGCTTCTTTACGACTGATTTTAATTCTCATTAGAAAATCTTTCTTGCTGAGGGATTCATTTGCCTCAATATAATTGGCTCCAATCGAACCGGACGATCTTATTAGCTGCCGTCCATCTTCAACGTTTGCTAAGGTCTTTGTCAATTTCTTAACAAACCTTCTTACGTCCCTGGCAAACTCAAACGTACGTTCCTCTAAGTCATATTTTTTTCCATTCGGATTCATTTGTTTTTGTTTTGAATTTTGAATTTCGGTCATTTGAATTTGTTTCGAATTTCGAATTTCGTGCTTCGAATTTTCTTTTATATATATTTTAATATTTTCTGCAGATCTTCCTCGGTATCTACTGCCAGTTGTCGGTGGGTGGTTTCAAAGGTGAATACCCTTAAGCCGTTTTGCAGCAGCCGTAATTGTTCCAATTTCTCGCCGCCTTCCAGGTAGCTCTTGCGCAGTTGTTTCAAGTTCAGCAAAACATGGCGGGGGTAACCGTATATGCCGTAGTGGCCCCAATAGGGGATCGTGTCCAGCCATTTTTCATAGGGGACGTCGCGGAGAAAAGGGATGGCGGCGCGGGAGAAATAGAGGGCCCAGCCGTCCAGGGTGCGGATGACTTTGGCCACGCCCTGTTCGCCCAGGTCTTCAAGTTCGGTAATGCGGAAAACCGGCGTCACCATATCCGCCCCGCTGGAAGCCAGGTTTTTAATCAGGGCCTGGATTAGTTCCGGCGGTATCAAGGGTTGATCGCCCTGGACATTGATAATATAATCCACGTTCATATGGGGCGCCGCCGAAGCAATGGCGGACGACCCGTCCGGTAGTCCTTGCGGCGAACGATAAGCGTCGAAACCCCAACTGTTGACGATATCGAAAATCTTCTGATCGGGCGTCACTACGGCCACATTGGTCCGGCCAACGGCTTTCTCGCATTGTTCCAGTACCCGCAGCAGCATGGCTTTACCTTTGATATCCACCAGTACCTTTTCCGCCAACCGTTCCGATGCCAGGTGGGCAGGAACAGTCACTTTAAATGTATAATTTCCATTTAATTCCATTTAAATCCTTCTCCAATTATGTAGGGAACAGGCATTGCCTGTTCCGTATTGTTCCAACATTGTTTTTATGGGAACAGGCAGTGCCAGTTCCCTACAATTTTCGATATCACCTGTTTGTTTTTGTTTGAGATTTTTTTTCATTATAGTTTAATAATGGTATAACCGTTTACCTTGCCATTTTCGATTTTCAGTATCACCGGGATCATGGGTGTATTGATATATTGGTAGAACGCGGCTTTTTTCAATACATAGAAAGGTGAAAAGGTTTGTGTTGTAGACCAGCCCTGGGCTTCATCGATGCGATCATGAACCAGGATGGCGATGCAGTATTGGCCGCTTGCTTTTAGTCTTTTCAAATCTTCCAGCCCCCTATATACGCAGGAATAGCAGCCTTCGAGGTCAAAGACCAGGCAATAAGTCAGGCCTTTTTTGGATAGTAGGCTTTCCAATGTCATTTCGTTTCCGTTTAGATCGGAGAGTTGTATCTTGTCGATTTCTTTTATCGAAACAGGGCCGAGGTTGGGGGCGGCGGGTTTTGGGATAATGTATTTGACGGCGACGACAACAACAATGGCTGCCAGAACGATAACAATGCCGGTATTAATGAGCCAATCCTGTTTCGTCATTTTTTCTCCTTGAAGCGGTATATATTGATGATACATTCATCGGTATTATCATCGCGGCCAGGGTTGCCGTTGGCGAAACAATAATATTTGCCGTCTTTGGCGTCCAGCAGCAAATCATCCAGGAAAACAGTTCTTTCCAGTTTGAGGGTTTCCGCGTGATAGAACAGCAGGGCGAATTTTTTCATTTTCTCTACCGGCGTACGAATCTGCACCACCAGGTAATTCCCGTCCACTACGATTTCCTGTATGCTGGAATAGCCCATATCCCATGTTTCCAGGTCAATCAGTTGTTCTCTTGCTGCATCTTTATATTCTTTCCAGGCGTAGAAACATTCCGGCATTTTTTTATAAAAGGGGGGTAATTCCAGTTGAACCTCTTTTACTATTTCAAGACTTTTCGTTGAGACCACGTAGACTTTCAATTCATTATCCAGCATAACAAATACCCGGTCCGAATTGTATCCTACCACCTGGGAGCCCATATAAATAAACAGCGATGGTGGAGTAATTTTTTTCCGAACCAATTGTTTAAGCGAGTCGCCATTATCGGCGTAAACCTTCATATAGGAATATTCCGGGTAATTATAATTGTAGGGCTCACCCTTCGGTGGTATCCCTTCCATACCGGCGAGAAAGAACTTGTTGTCGTAAAAAATGCCGTCCCTTATAATATGCATGTATCTGCCTCTTTTTAGCCACTTCGTATCTTTGCAGGAATAGGTTTCCCCTTTTGGGGTAAAAATCTTAATTTTATCGGGTCTTTCAACAAAGGCCAGGCCTTCCTTATAAAGAAAAACGGTATAAACACGAGTGAGCTCATCGGGGCCCTCCCCCCTGGGTGCGAATTCGATTATTTTATCACGGGTTATAATCATATGCCCCGTCTTTGCAAATCCGGCTACCAGCCGGTTTTGCTCATCAATGAAAGAAAAGCCATTGATCCCAAAGGCACCTTCATGTTTCCATTGGTCGATCTGTTTAAAGGAACCGCTGCTCTGCGAAAATAGCGACGATAACAAAACGAAAAGTACTCCAAAAAACAATAGTAAATTCTTCATTTGTGTTCCTCCTTGCATTAAAAAGAACCGGGCTTTGCCGCTGCCCATGAGCTAGTCTTCCATATGCTAATTCCCAATCGGTGGTAGGGGACCACGATACGCACAAAAGCAACTTACCGGCAACCAGGGGCATTCACAAACTTGAATTCCCCACACAGGATCAACATAATAAAATCCCGGCATATACGTTGTGTCTGCATTGTTTTTTTCTGGTAACACAACCAACACAGCCAGTACTACCAATAGGAAAATCAGCAGTATCGCGTTTAATTTTGTTTTTTTCTTCATTTTTTATTACCTCCGAATATACTCTACTGACCCGATGGTAGGGGAAGACGAATTGAACAAATGCAACTTACTGGGAGCATGGGGCATTCGCAAACTGACCCCCAAACAGGGTCAGTATAAAAAATCCCCGGGAAGAGTGTATTTGCATTACTTTTTTCAGGCAGTACAATCAACACAGTCAGTACTGCCAATAGAAACATCAGCAGTACCACGTTTAGCTTCATTTTTTTTCTCATTTGGTTTATACCTCCTTATCTTTTTTTATATTTTTAAACTTTAATCCGGCTTTTCAACAAAGCCCGGTTCTTTTTCAACTTCAAGGCCCCCTGGCCGCCGGAGGCGGCTTGTTTTTGCTTTGAATTTTGAATTTCGGTCATTTGAATTTGTTTCGAATTTCGTGCTTCGTGCTTCGGATTTATGTCTCCAATTAGTTCGTTTCTGTTTTCCCAAGGATTCGTTTGATTTTGTACTTTATCTTGTGTAAGAGGGTAATTTTCCCGAGGTTCCATTCTTCTGTCGTGACCGTATTCCGGAAAGGATGCTCGCCCTCTTTGTAACTGTTTTCTTGTAAAAACTCATCGAGATTATCCAACGCCGCTTTTATGCCGTTGCTGAATTCCCGGAAGGTCTCAATGTTCATGACGAACCGGTAATCCCGGTAATGGATATGAATGGCATCGATCACACTTTCTTCCTGCAACTCCACCTGGAGACGGTTGGGATAATATTTACTCTCATGGGGTTTGGGGCTATTTTTCAACGGGATGATCTGGCGTTTGGCCCCGCCGCCCACCAGGATGCCGTCGAATACTTGCTGCTCTTGATAATCGGGGTTCCGCCGCAGGTACTTTTTAATGTCCCGCGTCCCCTCTTTTAATATCTCGAAAAACTCGAAAAACTCTTCCACTCCAAACATCATCCGGATTTCCCGGAAATGAATATGAATATTCTCGGACAAATCCACGAACATCCGGGAATTATGCAATTCCCTGTCCGGCAGGTCTTTATTCAATAGGACTTTCTTGATTGCACCCATTTGAACTCCTTATGTGAAAATAAACCCGAAGCACGCACCCCAAAGGGAAAATCACAAATTACAAACCACAAATTACAAACAAAACACAAATTCAAAGGTTCAAAATTCAAAACAAAAACAGGCTGCCTCCGGCAGCAATTCAAAATTATTTTAATATTTTGTTTTTTATCTTTTTGTTTTTTTTTTGTTTTTTTGTTCATTGTTTTTTTGAAATTTGTTTGTAATTTGTGGTTTGTAATTTGTAATTTTATCATTTTGGTTTTCGGATTTTATTCTTTTATACATTTTTCAATAAAATTACAAAACTGATGGAATTTCTCCGCATCATCCGGGAAGGCATATTCTTTGAAAATATCCGCGGAAACACCTTCGCCTTCCTTTGTATGTTCCTCCAGTATCCATTTTATACCGGGCGGCAAATGTTCCTTTTGAGCGATGTAATAAACAGCGGAGACTTGCGTCGGGATACCGTTTTTAATTTCTTGCGCATCCAGGTGGTTGTAACGGCGCCATTTATCGTATAATAAAATGGGGATGTGATTGATCAGGGCCTCTTGCGCCGCGGTGGAAGAGAAACTGATCAACAGGTCGGCCATTGCCAATACCCCTTCAAACGTCCCGGAATCGCTCACGGAAACATTGGCAGGAACCGTTAGTAGGGAATAGATTTCTTTCTTTGTAATCGCGTCCCCGGGATGAATGCGAAAAATCAAATGGACATCCTCCATATGAGAAACGATTTCGAAAACATCCTCCATGGCGCTCAACAACTCATCGATGGATTCCAACACATAGAATCGGCGACTTTTTCGCGTTTTCATGGACGGCGCCCAGACAATGACCTTTTTCCCGTCCAAAGCCTTTTCCCTTTTAGCCTGCTTAGCGAGCCGGGCAAAAATCAGGTTGCCGGTTTCGATGATGTTGCCGTTATACCCGGCCCACTTTAAATACTTTGTCACCAGCGGCGACTGGGCCGCGACATTGGTAAAGGTGTCCGTCGCCTGCGCCCTGCCGATATAACGCTCCTCGATCCGCGCGATCTCATCCGAAGGAACCACCAGGGTTTTCTGGGGAATCACCAGCGCCGGGATTTGCAGGGACCGCGCCGCTTCGGCCCACCCCTGGTACTCCCCGGTGCTAACCGGCGAAACCACCAACCGGGGCTTTAAATACTCCAGGAAGGTTTTCTGCCGACCGATGGTATCCAGGAGATCAGCCAGGGAATCCAGTAAATCGGTTTCCACTTTCTGCGTCCATTCTTCCCGGAACGAACAGTTTTCATAAACCCATTGTTCCCGGTGTGCCGCCGCGAATTTCTCATAGCCTTGCTTTATTTTTGCTTTTAACGGTTCCCGGTTCTCTTTAGGTTTAAACAACTGCACCGGGACAGGGATCGGCATGGCGGGATCATGCATGCCCACGCCGGTGAAATGCACGCCGCCGCCGGTAAACTGTTTTTTCAATTCTTTCAAACATAATTTCAAGTATCCGCCGGCGGAAGCCGGGGCGCGCATATCCGTGACCGCCAGGACCCTGGGGAATTGGGCTTGTATGTCCCGGCACACCCGGTCCAGGTTATACGACGTCACTGCGGTAAAAACCACGGGGAACCGGGAAAACCGCCGGAGTTTCCATTGCAACAATTTCCGAGCGGCGGCTTCCAGGAAGGCGGATAGCCATCGGCCCCGCTCTTGCTTTTTATTGACAGCAGCGGGGCTTGTTCCCTTAATCACTTCCACTTTCAGACCGTTGGCGCGGCAGTATTTTTCCGCCAGGGAATGGACAAAACGGTCCTGCTTCGTTAAATAAGGATTGCCGCTGCTTTTGGATGAAGCTTCGACAACGACAATTTCCACCGCCCCTTCCGCGCCGTATAGGTCTTTGATCCCTTTCATCACCTCGATAATCCAGAGGTAATTGTTGATGTAAAACCGGGAATAAAAAATAAACGTGTCCAGCAGCACTTTATTGAGCGAAACTTCCACTCCAAACGTCAAGTCTTGATCGATCAAGGAAGTCAATTCATGGGATCGTATCAACACCCGGCGATGGGAATCGCTGTTGAAAAAGGGCAGGGTATCGATAACAGCCATGCCTTTTTCCTTGCACGCCGCTTTCACTTGCGGCTCCAGGGCCACGATTACAAAATGCGCGGGATCGATGTTTTTTTTGCGGCAATGCCAGAGAAAAACCTCCAGTTCCCGGGTGAATTCCACGATTACGATTTTCGTTATTTCAGCCATTTTTTCTTTATTCTTTTTAACCGGCCATAAAGGCGAAATGCCAGTGTGGGCCGGAATTTATTAATAAATCCGTGTTCTTCGGCGGCGGCGGCCCAACGGTCCAGGTAGCCGCTGAATTGGTAACGGTATTTGGTTTTCTGATCGAATTCTTTCAACAACACTTCCGCTTTGCGCAGCGGCTCGCTCTCTTCGAAAGTTCCTTCGATGACGATGCATTTTATTTGCTTTCGCCCGCTCTCCAGGTAAGCGTAATACCGGTGGTGGCCGTTCACGATATAATAGAAATCCGCTTCTTGCACCACCACGATGGGGGGCAGGTACTCATTATCGGCAAGCTGTTTCCTAAGATGCGCGATATAATCCGGGTTGGGCTGCCATTCGGCCTTGATATCCTTCACCCATTTGGACTTGATCTTTTCCAGGTTAATTTCTTTGATAAACTGTTTCATAGGAGTTTTCACCGGTGATTTTATCGTTTCCCCAGCGCAGGGCGTACTGTTGATTGGTTTTTCCCAGGATCGACGGCCAGGCCAGGCCGGCGTCGAAACCTTCCAGGCAGCGGTCCAGGTATTCCCCCATGCGGTTGGCGCCTTTGCCGTCGTCGAAAGGGTCCAGCGCGGGTAAGATGTCGCTGCAAGCGCCGATGGAAACGGCAGACTCGCCGCCGTCGGCAAAGGTCTTGATGGCCGCTGTCATGAGTTGAATATCTTCGAAAATCCGGCGGTTCAAGCCATTGTTGCTGTAAAACAACCGCGAACCGGAACGCATGGGATTGTAAATCATGGTGGGCGCTTTCATCATGACGCTTTCGAACGCCGCGGTGGACGGCACGCATACCACCAGGTGGGCGTTGGCCACCGCGGTGGAAACATTCACCTTCCAATCCACGGCCAAACACCGGCCCTGTTTGCTTAATGCCTGTATCTCGCGGTGGATTGCCGGTATGCCTTCCAGCACCTGGGGCTTTTTGGTTTTGATCAACAGGGAGAAACGGCGGTCTTGTTTCACTAGGTCCACCAGGCAGCGGTACATCTCTTCGACGGAATTGCCGAAAAAGGCCTCATTGGGAACTTCATCGAAAACCGTAATGATTTTTTGCGCGTTCCGTTTCAATTCTTCAACGCCTTCCAGGGGCGTGGTATTCTCGATGATGTTGATGCCCCCGGCCTGCACGGTAAACAGACTGAAAGAAGGTTCCGGCGTCTGGGTTAAACTGTAGGGCCCGGTGGCAAAATAGACATGGTTGGGGGAGTTATGGATATAGGTGCAATAATCGAAACGGATGGAGCGTTCCAGTTCCACGGCCAGGCCGCCCACGGCGGCCATGGCGATGTTGGGAACGAAATTATCCACCGCCGGGATGGCGTTGACGATAATTCGTACGTTATTGGCCAGGAAAAAATCTTTCCACCAGGTCATTTCCATGCCCAGGGCCCAATAGGTGCGCAGCACCCACAGGGAATGTTCTTTCTTTTTGGCCAGGCACTGGCGCAGGGTCTGTAAATACAACCGGCCAAAAAGGGCGCGTTCCTTTTTCCAGAGCGGCGATGGTTTCCAGGTGGGAACGCCCTCCGGCGGGTTTTTCATATCCTCCCCGGCAATGGCCCGTATCCCGCTTTCTTTCATGAAATTCAATTCCTCCTGCAAAGGAAAATGATGATCGTCTTTGAAAAAAATCACCATGCGCCGGGGGTCGATGGCGGACGCATGGAAAAAAGCAATATCGTTGCGCTTGTCTTTCAATACCCCCATTTTGTAGGTCACCATGATCCTGCTTTTCTTCCTTTCTCCTTGGCGGTCTTCGCCTTTAAAGGGCGTCCCGCCGGGACCTTCGCGGCTTCTCCTTCCACCGGCAAAGGTTTTGAATAAAAATGCTTTTAATATATAGGTAACCAGGGAGATCATGTTCTTTGTTTTACCGGCCTCTTTTTTATCCACCTTCACTTCATCCAGTATCTTGCCCAGGTGGGAAACCAGGGGGTCGCTCCAATCGGAACGGGGAATCACCAGGATGTTTTTACTCTTTATTTCATCGGTTTTATATTTCCAGCGTGCATAGTGGGCCATGTAGACTGCGGGGTTGATGTCCGAGGCGATTTTCAAGCCGATGTATGAATGGATCATACTCGCGGGATTTTGATCTTTTAAGAAGGCAGTCTCTTTAAAATTCTCGGCCAACCGGCGCAATATGGCCAGCCTGATTTCCAGGATGTGGTGGTAAATCTCCATGATAATGACTTCTTCATTATCGTTGCGCACTTCGGAGATATTCAACGACGGCCCGGACACCCGGATGCGGCCTTTGATTTTATGCAGGGAGACGGCGGATAATTTTGTTTTTTTCAAGAACGTTAGCAGCAGTTTGGCCGGGCGGGTGATCTCGATATACGTCAGGCGTTTCACCGGCTCAATTTTATTTTTCTTCAGGATGTTTAAAAGGGCGCCTACCCGGAGTTTCAATACCCAATAATCGATCATTTAAAAAGTCTCCGTTTCGAATATCACTTCGCCGAACGTCCGTACGCCGAGCCCCTTTTTAAAGAGGGGTTTATAAGACGCCGGTTTTCCTTCGCATAAATCCATGGTCCACAGGACATCTTTAAACCCGAACCGGTGTCTGAAATAGACCGTGCTGGAGAAGCGGGGGTTGATTTCAAAGGCGACGCAGCCCCTGTCCGTCAGCCGGAACTGGACATTGAGGGAGCCTTTGAAATGCAATGCGCGGCCCAGGATTTCGGCGAATTCGACGGCGGGGCCCGCGGTTATCAATTCCACCTGCTGGCTGAACCCGCCGGGCGCCAGGAAGCGGCGGAACGTAATGGCGTGAACGGTATGGGGCGTTTGCCCGTCGCTGAACAGCCCGGAAGTGTATTCGTTGTCTTTGCCGTCCTTTTGCCGTAAATATTCCTGGATAATCATGCCGCTGTTTCGTTTAAGATAAAAGTCCAGTTCCTCGGCATCCGTCACTTTAAAGAGTTTTTGGCTGCCGCTGCCCTGTTTTCTTTTTAAAATCAACGGGAACCCCAATTGGCCGTTGTATTCTTCCGGTAAATAGGTTTCAGGGAAAAGGAAGCCGTTGTCTTTAAAGAACGCGGCGGTTTTGTACTTATCCATAAAGGTATCGATGATATGGGGCTCGCAAACCGCGAAAACCGCGGGGCAGTCATGAAACCATTCCTTGTGCTCATTGTAGAAAAGGATCTCCACGTCCGACATGGGGAACACGTAATCGATTTGGTGTTCCCGGATCGTTTTCCGCAGGAAATCCCTGTAGTTTTCGTTTTCATTCGCCGGTGGGGCCTGGAGAAACAGGTCCACGGCGGCGCGTCCGCCGGCGTAGGGGTTCATGTCGCAGCCCACGATATGGGGGGCCGGGTAGGAATCTCGTAAGCATTTAATAATGCTTTGTCCCAGGTCGCCGCCCACGGCGGAAACCAGTATTCTCCTGTTTTTGTTTTTCATGTTTGGGTCCGCGTTCGCTGTAGAATCTCGATCAAATAAGGTTTGTTCTCGTTCATGTTCTCAATATCCCGGATCAAAGCGGACACATCGTAGGGTACGCGCCTGGTTTCCGCTTTTTTCGTTTCAGTATCGTAGACCGCGTAAGAAGGCCAGCCCCTGTCCCTGGGCTGCCCGGCGGAGCCGGGATTAATCACGCGAACGCCGTCGCACGTCCTATCCATGGGATGGTGGGTATGCCCCAGGAACACGATTTCGAAGGGAAGCTCGGCGAATCGCTCCAGCGGGGAATCGGGATATATATACTCGACAAACGGTCGCCAGGGGCTGCCGTGATACACGGCGATGTTGTAGGGATGTAACAGTAATTCTTCCGGCAAATTTCTTAAAAAAATAAGATTTGGCCCGCTAATGTTTTCTTTTAATAACTGGAAAGAGCGGCTGAAATTATTCGAATAAAGCATCATAAGGGATGGGTCGTCCAGGGCTTCCAGGAACATATTATCGTGGTTCCCGGCCACGGCGCGCAGGTGGGGGATATCTCTTAATATATCGATCACTTCATTTTGTTGGTAGTAATAACCGCAAACGTCGCCCAGGAAAACATGCATATCGCAGGTTTCTTTTTTTAGTTGTTCATAAATTTTTTCAAAGGCGTAGCGGTTGCCGTGGATATCGCCGAAAATTCCTATTTTCATGTTATCGCTTGCTCCACATTTGACCGGATGTCTTTGATGGCGTCGCGGAAACTCCTGCTTTGGGGCAGCAGCGGGGAGGGTTCGACGATTTGATCGTGCGCCCCCCTGATATTATCCGGCCGGATTTCGGGTTTGGCGCCCGGCAGCAGGATATCGCAGATGGTTTGCAGCATTTCGGCCATGGTGTTCGATTCTTTCCCGGCCGCCAGGAGCCAGCCTTCGATCTGATGATGGAGGCAATATTTGACGACGGCGCATAAATCCTTGACATAGATATAATTGCGTTTGATGTTGCCGTCGCCGTACCGGACCGGCGGTTTGCCTTGCAAAGCGTCGTTAATGGCGCTGTTGATGCCCAGGTGGGACGGGCCGTCTTTGCCGAAAATCCCGGATATCCGCAAAATGCCGTGCCGGATCCCGGACGTCCGTATGATCTCTTCACCCAGCCATTTGCTGTATAAATAATCGTTATCGGTGTTCAGTTCCGGGCCCAATCCCGGGGTAATGTGGGGGTTATGACTGCCGGCAATAAACGCGGCGGAAGTGAAAACGAAATAACTGTTACGCCGCCTGGCCCAATTGACCAGTTGGGCCGTGGCCAGGACATTGGGTTGGAACAACTCTGCCCGGGAGCTGCCGTCCCAACCGACCCGCGTGGCCAGGTGAACCACCGCCTCCACCGGGGGCAGGTTTTGAAGCGCCCCCACAAACCGCTCATCCGTGAAATCAACGGTTATTTCATTTTTTAGGCCGGTCTTGACCTGGGTCATGGGAATAATTTCCCATTCGGAACCGGCCAGGGTTTCTATTAAGGCCCGACCGGTAAAGCCATTGGCGCCGGTGATTAGTACTTTTTTCATATTATCACACTTTTAGCGCACCAGCCGAACGACTTTGAAGGCTTCGGCAAAGGGAACGCCGGTTTTCATGCCCCATTGTTCCGCGTTTATGCGCATTCCTTTGATGGACCGGGGATGGGGAAATTCTTTGAGTTCACTTTCATATTTCTCCAGGGCGGCTGTTTTAATATCTATCGTTTGGGTGATATCGAAGAAGCAATCCGGGTTGAAAGTCAAAGGGAACCGCCATTCGGTGGAGGATAATACTTCGAAGGAATATATTTCCTTAAGGGTTTCCCCGGGCAGCGGACGCGACGCCGTCAGCACGGCCCGGTATGTGATTTGGTGGTCGATGTTCAAATCATTTTCAAAGTGGGTAAACAGGATATGGGGTTTGATTTTCTCTTTGACTTTCTCGATCACTTTGACGATATCCAGCAGCGGGACGGTATCGAAACGGTTATCCGGGAAATCGAACATAAACACGTCTTTCACGCCCAGGAGTTTGTTGGCGTCAAGGGTTTGTTGTTTCAGCCGGGCGAGTTCCTCTGCCCGCTTTTCCGGCTGCCGGGCGTCGTCCCTGGAGGTAATTCCTTCTCCCAGTATGGCGGTATAAACCTCGCACCCTTCTTTTACCAGGCGGGCGGCGGTCCCGCCGCACCCCAGCACTTCGTCGTCCGGGTGCGCGGCAACGATTAAAACTTTTTTGCTCATTTTAATCCATCCTAGCCCAGGCGAGCCGGCGCCAAAAAGGCCTGGCTCGCCTGGAAATCACAAATTACAAACCACAAATTACAAACAAATCTCAAATTCAAAGGTTCAAAATTCGAAACAAAAACAGAATGCCTTCGGCAAAGGCTCAAAATTAGTTTAAAATTTTGTTTTTTGTCTTTTTGTTTTTTGTTTGTTTTTTTGTTCATTGAAATTTGTAGTTTGTTTGTGATTTGTAATTTGTGATTTGTAATTTTATTTTCTACAATTATTATAGAGCATTCTTTTTTCCTAGTATTCTAGTAATGTCCCCTAATTTTTCTATTTCGAACATTTCTTCGATTTCGATTTTGATGGCGAATTCTTTTTGAATTTCCATGATGAGATTCAAATGACCTACCGAGTCCCAATCCGGGATATCATCGGAAGTCCAATTTTCATCGATGGTTTCCGCTTCGATGGGAAAGACCCCGCGGATTACTTTTTCCAACCGTTTATCCAATTGATCACCTCATAATTTATCTTTATCCCAATTTCCTGTTTTTAGCAATTAGTACGGCATAATCGATAGCGTCCACCAGGCTTTGTTCGTTGGCGATTCCTTTGCCGGCCTTGCCGAAAGCGGTGCCGTGGTCCACGGAAACGCGGATAATGGGCAGCCCGATGGTAATATTAACGCCGCTCACCGATGTCCAGGCCGCGCCGTCATGGAGGAACCCCATTAATTTCACCGGGATATGGCCCTGGTCGTGGTACATGGCCACGATCACATCGAAAGTACCGGATTTTGCCCTGGGATAAATGGTGTCCCCGGGTATGGGGCCCTCGACGTTCAAACCGTCGGCCCGGGCTTGTTCAATGGCGGGCATGATTTCCTGCACTTCCTCATACCCCATGATGCCGCCTTCGCCGGCGTGGGGATTCAACCCGCAGACGCCGATCCTGGGATTCTGGATGCCCAGTTCGCGGCAGGCTTCGGAGGCTTTGTGGATGGTGTTGTACACGCGCTCTTTTTTGATTAAATCCACGGCCTGGCGCATGGGCACATGGGTGGTGACATGGATGACCCGCAGGTTTCCGCTGGCCAACAGCATGGAGGCTTTTTCCGACCCGGTCAAAGCGGCCAGCATTTCGGTGTGGCCGCGGTATTTCTTGCCGTAGCCCCCCAGGTCGAAAGACTCTTTATTGATGGGCGCCGTAACCATGGCGGCGATTTCTTTATTCATGGCCAGTTGAATGGCTTTTTCAATGTATTCCCCGGCCGCCCGTCCGCAATCGGCGTCGATCTTGCCGTAGGGTATTTTTTCCAGGTGGATGTTTTTCAAATCAAGCACTTCGATGAAGGCGAAGAGAAACCGGGCTTCCGCGATGTTGTCGATTCCACGAATGGGCAGCTTCACTCCGGCTATTTTCATGGCTTCTTCCATTGCTTTCTTGTCACCGATGACGACAGGCCGGCATTTTTCATAAACATCGATATTCGTTAACGCTTTGACAATGATCTCAGACCCGATGCCGGCGGGGTCTCCCATGGTGATTCCAATTATCGGTTTCATATATTCTTTTCTCCTTGTTTTTCATTTATCATTTATCATTTATAATTAATAATTAATAATTTATAATTATAAAGTGTTAATTAACGATCTCCAGCAGCTCCTCATGTATCTTCCCATTCGACGCCACCACCTGTTTCGAATCCAGCGTACAGGCCGCGCCGTCGAAACTCGTCACTTTCCCCCCGGCTTCGGTTACAATCACTATACCCGCGGCGATATCGCAGATTTTGGTATTGACCCAGATGCGCCCCCCCAATTTCCCTTCCGCGGTCATACACAAATCATTGGTAGCGGTTCCCAATATCCGCGTGGTAAACGACCGCTCCGTCAGCTTCCGGTAATATTCAAATGAGTTCTTATTCAAATGAAACTGGTTATCGAAACTGATGATGGATTTGGAAAGCTCCAAACTGGGCGAAACTTCGATGGGCATATGATTGAAATAAGCGCCTTCCCCTTTGACGGCGTAATACAAGCGGTCTTCCATGGGGAAAAGAATAACCCCCAATTGGAAATCATTCCCTTTTGCCAGGCCGATGGAGACGCCGCTGAAAGGAAGTCCGGCGATGTAATTATGGGTTCCGTCCAGGGGATCGATGATCCAGTTTTTCCCGTTTTTATCGACGATGGTGGTGCGTTCTTCGGTAATGATTCCATAACCGGGGAAAAGGGGTTCCAGGGTATCCAAAATCACTTTTTGGGCTTGCATGTCTACGACGGAGACCATTTCCTTGGGGGATTTGCGAATCACGCGGTACTTTTGCCCGAAATTTTCTTTGAGTATCTCACCCGCTTTCCGGGCCGCTTCGATGGCGGCAGCCAATTCTTTATTTTCTTTTATCATTTTGTTTTTCCCACCTTTTTGAAAAAAGGTGGGGCCAAAAACTTTTGATTATTTAATATTTTTTTCTCTTAACTTTTTCCTGAGCAGTTTGCCTGAATGGGTTTTAGGAATATCATCCACGATTTCCACAAACTTAGGTATTTTCATTTTGGGTAAATATGTCGCACAGTGGGCAATAATCTCTTCCGGGGTGACCGACATCCCGTCTTTCGGAACAATGAAACTCTTCACTTCTTCGCCGAACATCTCATCCGGCACGCCGATGGTGACGCCTTCTTTCACGGCGGGATGCAGCATCAATATCTCATCGATTTGACCCGGCACGATATTCATGCCGCCCTTGATAATCAAATCTTTTTTGCGGTCCACGAAATAATAAACGCCGGTTTCGTCTTTGTAACCCAGGTCCCCGGTATGAAACCAACCATCCTTAACCACACTTTTGTACTGGGTCTCATTTCTAAAATACCCCACAAAGACATTATCGCCTTTAATAACAATTTCCCCGGTTTGATTGGGGGGCAGTTCATGATCGTTTTCATCTACGATTTTGGCTTCATTGACATCCAGGGGTACGCCGATGGTCCCGGGCTTCCAGCCGGGCAGCAACGGATCATCAATATGAGTGGGCCCGGTTTCCGACAACCCATAAAGATTGGCCACTTTCAAATGAAACCGTTCCTCGAACTGCGCCTGGATACCTTTTTGCAGGGGTGCGGAACCGCAGCCCACATAGCGCATGGAAGAAATATCATTGCCGGGATGACCATGATATATATTTAATATGGAGTACAAAACCGTGGGCACCACTTCCATGTAGGTGGCCCGGTGCTCCTCGATCAACTTCCATATTTTATTGCGAATATGCCAGAAGGATTCGCCCATCACGATCTTTCCGCCCACGTACGCGCAGGGCAGCAGGGAATAATTGGTGGAGGCCGTGTGGCCCAACGGAAGCATGATGATATGCGTTTCATCCCCGGCCCCGCTGAACTTGAAACCCCGGCAAAGGGAAGAGGTAAGCGCAATCATATTTTTATGCGAATACAGCACGCCTTTGGGATCGGCTGTGGTGCCGGAGGAATAGTACAGGCAGGCCGGGCTGTTTTCGTCGATAATGCGACGGCAGGTCAGTTGGTCCTGCAACCCCTGGAGACTTTTTTCAAATTCCCGTTCTACCCCCACGGGTACAAAAAGAATATCCCTTTTTTCCTCGTCATTAAACTCTTTTTCTTTGCGTCCGTCGATCACAACCAGCCGTGGGTCCACCAGGCGGATATTTTTCAATATTTCCTCTTTGTGGGAGGTAAAGGGCATGGGATTGAAAATTCCACCGGCGCGGATAACGCCGAAATAAAAGAAACAAAACTCCGGGGAGTTTTCGATTACGCCGGTGACGCGGTCTCCTTTTTCAAAGCCGAAGGAGAGCAGGTAATTGGCGGTTTTCTCCACTGCCAGGTTAAACTCTTTAAAGGTATATGTCCGTTCCGACCGGACATCGTAAATAAATACCCGGTCCGGGTTGTGTTCCGCGTGGTAATAGATCACTTCCGACAAATTTTTACAGTCTTCTATTTTGGAGTAATCGCTCCGAAGTTCGCAGCAATCAGTCATGGCGTCGTCTCCCTTAGATATAATATGCAAGCTTCCGCCCCCTTGCTCATAAGCGCATTTGCAAAGCGGCTCATATCATCGATCTTTACTATCAAAATGTTCAATATAATAAGGCAGGATACCATAAAAGGAGGATTTTTTCAAGGTAGACAGGAGAGTTGTGGGCAAATGCGGGGATATTTCCGTATTCCTGTTCCGATTTGCCGGGAAAGTCCTGGGAAAAGCAAATTGCCGGGCAAAATTCTACAAAACATTCGAGCAATTCTGGTCGCTTACACGCAATTTGACAAAAGATTGCGTCCCGCCAGGCGGCTGATATTTTTCTGGCGCGAATGATATCTCCAGTGTCGTCGGAAACGATTTCGAGTGATGACAAATGGAATATTCAAGGCTGGGTGGGATTTTTTCCGAAAAAAAGTCCACGCGGCCGCTTTTTATGGAGTGTTCAGCCAAAAAAAACCCCTACCGTTGCTTTTTGCCGATCTTTTTGACTGAAAAAATGGAAATTGCGGCGATTTGGATATCCTTCAGCATTCTATTTTCCTCAAACTGCCGTCAACTTCCACAAGGAATTGAAGGAGAGAATAACGGGTTCAAGCGAAAAATTACGCCTCATAAAGTGGAAGATATTCTTCCCGTAGCATATTGATGTAGTAAAGAACCCATAAGCGTTTGATATGGTATCCCTATTTCAATGGCTTTTGCTTTTATTTTAATAAAGTCCCTTTCAGTTAAGCGTACATTAACACGTCTGGTTTTTGCAATGGTAGCTTTGGCATATTGTCTCAATTCTTCTCTTCTTTTTTCGGGGTTATCCACCGGTTCCAGGAGTCCTTTTTCGTAAGCTTCGAGTATTTCTTTTTCTTCTTCCGGATCATCCAGCAGGTTCAAATTACTTTTATCGATTCTTTTGCCCATAATTTACTCCTTTTTCATAATCGGTTTAAGGAGATACCTCTTTTCTTTTTTAGCCATTCATTTTTATCTTTATCCCAATCGTAGATTTTCATAGTGATATTTTATTTGATTTGTTAAGGGATGTCAAATTTTAGGATTCTCCCGGATCATCATTTTTTCATCATTCATCATTCATCATTCTATGTATTTCCTCAAACTGCCGTCAACTCCCATAAGGAATTATAGATGGATTGTGCGTCGTCTGAATATTTATCTGTCTCAGCATGATAGAGGTCGATCAATATTTCCACTGCTTTGTCTTTTTCTCCTAACTTGCCCAGGGCTTTGGCGCAGTAACGTCGGAGATTGCAGCCTTGCTTCCAAGGAACTCATTGGAAAACCTTTATGGATAACATTTTACCCGGATTAGGGTTTGATAAATCAAACCCCTACATTGGATTAAATTATTGAAATAGGAAAGGAGAAAAGATGCCGGGCAAAAAATATCCCCCCGTCATAAGCAGGCGTCCGGTAAGAAATCCCCCGTAGGGG
>Ga0315278_10000219_pt1 | contig 51390 bp, 46 predicted proteins | sample YL17G06_0_MG_FD_203880 | JGI IMG/M metagenome (GOLD analysis project Ga0315278, IMG submission 203880) | Sediment microbial communities from Yellowstone Lake, YNP, Wyoming, USA - YL17G06_0 | ecosystem: Environmental > Aquatic > Freshwater > Lake > Sediment | place: USA: Wyoming | collected... | reverse complement strand
GACCGGATATCTTGAGACCCCCGAGGGAATGCAGCGGTCCACGAGCACAGTCGTGTCCAACGCCCATACGGGAGCACTTTCTGGTGAGAGTTTTGCATATCGGTATGATCTGCTGCAAAACAACCCGACCAACTATATGTACCCGCGAATGATTATGGCGGGTCTGCGGATGTCATTTTAGGACTGAGTGAGGAGAGTAGATATGAAGCTAAAACTCTTGACATGTTTGCTGGTTCTCCTTGTCGGTGTGCCACTGATGGCAGTGCCGCCGGCACGGAAATCGGCGCAGAGTACGGCTCTGACAGTGGATAATACACCCTTCATGGCCGCGAACAGGATTTACGTGTTCGTTACCAACCACGGCAATTTCGGCCGTGATTTGGGGGGTGTTTTTGGCAATGACTACGGCACGTATTTCCCTTACACCTCTGATGCGGATATCCGCTCCGGAAAAACCCAGTCACCGTACTATGCCGGAGGACTCTGGGTAGGTGCGGTTGACTCTGCTACCGGGGATACGCAGGTAGTCGTTTCGGAGTACAGTTCCGAATATGTGCCCGGTCCGTCTTTGGACGACTACTTCCAGATCGACCGCCCCGAATTCAAGGTTTACAAGCTGTTCAAGGACAGCCTGGCCTCTAACCCGAACTTAGATTATACCAACTGGCCCTGGGATCAGGGAGCTCCAGTTGCCTATATTTACGATGTCGACACCACCGTTGATCCGTGGGATAGCACTATTGTTGACTCTGTCCCAGGCAGGATCGGGGACCAGATGTGCTGGACTGTTTTCAACGACCATGATACTTCTCAGCATCATGCGGGAGTAGACGCAGGTGAAACCAATCCGCTTGGACTTGATGTCAAGCAGACCGTATTTGCCTTCGAGCGCACGAACGGCGCCCTTGCCAACATCGTTTTTCTTAAATGGCAGGTCTACAACACTGGGGCAAACACACTTACCAACTGTTATTTCTCGATCTGGTCGGATCCGGATCTGGGAACAGCAGGAGACGACTTGGTCGGATGTGACCCTGCGCTGGGTCTCGGCTATACGTACAACGCGACCAACCAGGATAACAAGTATGCCGCGGCGATTCCGCCGATTGTACCGGCGATTGGACTGGATTTCTTCCAGGGACCGCTGGAAGAAACCGGCGTCCTGACTGATTCCGCAAAGATGTGGGGTAAGTGGTGGTATGGGTACAAGAACAAGGGATTGTACTCGTTCAATAAGTATATCAACGGCACCGACCCCGACAGCTATGCTGAAACCTACCAGTATATGTTGGGACTGGATCCCAAGAACGGAGCCATACCGTTTATCGACCCGACAACAGGTCTTGAGTCCCGGTTTGTGATGTCGGGCGACCCGGTTGCCGACACCGGATGGCTCGACGATACGCCGGATGATCGCCGAATGATGTTGACCACCGGTCCGATCACTTTCCGGCCCGGAGATTCTACCGAAATTGTGGCGGCCATGATCATTGGTCAGGGTGGCGACTATCTGAGTTCGATCACGGTGATGAAGGGTATTGACGCCTATGCCCAGAAGCTGTACGAACTGGATTTCAAGCCTCCGGAACCGCCGGCGAAGCCGGTTATCACCGTGCACAATCTGCCCGGTGAGATAACGCTCTCCTGGACGGATACGTCGGAGGTCACTCCCGGCGATTACGAGTTCCAGGGTTATACTCTATGGCAGGGTCAGTCAGCGTCCGGCCCATGGACAGAAATTAGGACCTGGGACCTTGTTGATGATTATGTCGGTGGTATGATCGACACCATGTTCGTGCCCAACGCGGGTCAACCGCTTCCAGTGAGCATGCGCGCGGTCAGCAACAGTGGTCTTAACTACAGCTACACTTTCACCCGTGATATGGTGACTGGCAATCGACTTTATGATGTCAATCAGTATTACTTCAAAGTCTCAGCTTTTGCCTGGGGCCTTCAGTTCAAGGGCAGCCCGGTGACTGCGGGTGACCACTTCCTGGAAAGCGAAGCCATAGTTACGGCTATTCCGCAAGCCCCCAAAGCCGGTTACACGCCGCAGGCGGAGGCCCATGCAGGTCTTGAAGTCACACATGAGGGTGTGTCGGACGGTGTCGTGATGGTCGAGGTACTTGAGCCAATGGCTTTGACTGGTCATGAATATTCGGTCACTTTCGATTACTTCCCGCCGGATACAACCGTGACCATTACAGAGGAACAGGACACCACTCCTTGGTACACCTATGATACACTGACGGACACCTGTTGGTTTGATTACGTCGGTGACACCATGTGGGTTCCGGTGCTCTGTATCGACTCCATTCTCGATTCAACTATCTTAGGTGAATTGGTTGTGGACACCACCACGGTTATTGACAGCGCCATATATTGGAACCTGAACGACGTTACTCTGGATACCGTACTTCTGAGTCAGCAGACCAATCAGGTAGCCGATGCCGTGCACGAAAATGACTACTTTGTGACCGATGGGTTCCTGTGCAGGGTGGCAGGACCTGCTCCCGGTGTCAGCTTGTTCAGCGTGGTGGCCAACGGGGATGGGCCTGTCGATCCGATAGAGTCGGCCGCCCACCCAGACCAGGGATTTCCCACCCCCACTGGGCCAAATCTTGACGGTTTCCCCAGTGATAACCAGCAAGTTGGTCCTGCGGAATGGTTCATTAGCACGGGTGATGATGGTGGTACCAATGGCGGCGGCACACGGGGTTCTTATGATGCCTTCATCGCGCGAACGTTCAGAGGAGACGCGGGCCGAATCTCAAGACTGGGCGCCTACGATTGGGAAATGCGTTTCACCGCCAGTGGCGGCTATGGCTACGATGCTTTCGTTACCGGTGAACCGGTCACGGTTCCTTTCGAACTCTGGCGTACAGGCTCCGGGACACCCGATGATCCGTCTGATGATGTGCGGCTGATCCCGTGGATTAGTGACGACGGGAATCTCGTATTCGACATGTCCGCCTATGGCTCACTTTTGCTTGACAACTGCGGGCCGGGTGGCTGCGAGCACTCCATTTCGGGAGGTGATAACGATCCGTACACTGACTGGGTTTATTGGAGACTGCCTGAGGATATGACTCCGGGTGAAGCCGGTTACGATGTCTTCGAGGCGGCGATGATAGATGATCCGGCCAGTTGGCCTGGCAACGAACTGCCGGTCATGGACCGGGTAGTTCTGGTTAATTGGAACGGAGATACATGCGCCACCGCCTGCGGTCAATTCAACCAGGACATGCCGGAAGAGGGGACGGTTTTCCGGATTGTGACGTTCAAGCCCAACACGCCAAGTGATGTTTTCTCGTTTACTACCGCAGTTCCGGCTTACGCCGAAGACGAGGAAGGGCTTGATGCCATCAAGGCCGTCCCGAACCCGTTCTACCTGTACGGGCCGTACGATCCGGCGGTGGGTAACTACCAGATCAAGTTCCACCACCTGCCGCAGGTGTGCACGATTTCGATCTACAATCTGGCCGGTGATTTCATCAGCCGGATTGATAAGAACGATGACACGCCTATAGCCACGTGGAATCTGCAATCTGACAGTCGCATTCCGGTGGCTTCGGGCATATACATATACGTAGTTGACGCTCCCGGCTTCGGCACCAAGATCGGCAAGCTGGCCGTGTTCTATGAACAAGAAGTGCTGACCATCTACTAAGGCAAGGAGATGACTAAAATGAAACCTAAACTTGTACTTTTGATGGCGGCTCTCCTGGCTTTGTGCGTGAGCACGGCCTTTGCGGGGAACCCCGCCAGAATAGGCAGCGCGGGCGCACAGGAGTTACGTGTTCCCGTTGGCTCACGTGGCACTGCTATGGCGGGCGCTGTGGTGGCTAATACGTACGGTATCGAGTCAATGTACTGGAACCCGGCCGGTCTGGCTTCGCTCGAAGGGACCGCGGCCATGTTCTCGTACCTGCCGTACATCGCCGACATCACACAGAATTTTGTCGGTGTGGCTACGAATATTGAGGACTTTGGCACCATTGGCGCCGGAGCCAAGATAATGTCGGTCGGTGACATAGAGGAAACCACTCAGGCCTTTCCGGATGGCACCGGTCGCATTTTCAGCCCGTCGCTGGCAGTGATCAATGTCACTTATGCGAAGGTCCTGACGGCCAGTGTTTCGTTCGGCGCCACGGCTATGTTCATCAATGAGAGAATCCATGAGGTCTCGGCGTCGGGCATGGCGTTTGACGTCGGTTTTCTGTATAACCCAGGGTGGAAGGGTGTACGGATGGGACTGGCGATAAAGAACTATGGCCCGGAAATGCAGTTCAAAGGGCAGGGTTTTGAACGGCCGCTGAACTCACAAAGGCCGGCCAGCCCGAACGCTCAAACCTTTGAGCTGCCGGCGAACATCAACATCGGCATGTCCTACGATTTCATGGATAGCGGCGATAATTTTGCCTCGCTCGGCGGCAACTTTGTCGCAAACACGTATTCCAATGACGTCATTCAGGGCGGCTTTGAGTACGGTTACAAAGGGCTGTATTTCCTCCGCGGTGGGTACAACTACTCAAGGCAGGATGAGTGGATTAATGGAGCTACCCTGGGCGCCGGTCTGACCTACGAAATGGGTGAGACCAAGGTTACCTTCGAGTACTCCTGGAATCAGACCGATGTGTTTGATGACAACCAGTTCTTCAGTGTCAGTATGGGTTTCTAATATCTGACCTCAAGAGCTATAAGCCAGAAAGGCTGGGTGTCCGAAAGGCGCCCGGCCTTTCTTTTTTGTGGTGTTGCTTAACGGAATCCTCCCCCGAAACCGTACAACTTAGTGTGGCTTCCCGAGAACCAATCGATGGGAGCTATGTTCTGAACTTGATGGATTGTTATTATCGACAACAGGCGCTTGACAGAATGAGTATCTCAACTATTTTGCGCCGGTGTTTTGCGTGGATTTGGAGGTTTCATGCCTAGAGTAGTGGACAACCTTCCACTGAGTGATTTTGTCTGGAAGATGCGGGTGGAAGTCCCGCGCTTAGTAGCTAAGGCCAAAGCCGGTCAGTTTGTCATCTTGCGTGTCAATTCGCAAGGTGAGAGAGTGCCGATGTCAATTGCCGGTATCGATCGAGAGCATGGCCTGCTGACAATCATTTATCAGGTAGTCGGCAAGACCAGCGCTTTGATGACCTCGGTTCCGGCCGGGGGAGATATTTCCGACTGTGTCGGTCCGCTCGGACTGCCGTCACACTCCGAAAAGTGGGGTACCGCCTGTGTCGTGGGCGGAGGGATAGGCATCGCTCCGATCTATCCCATCGCTCAGGCATACAAGGAAGCCGGTAACAAGCTGCATACCATTATTGGTGCACGAAACAAGAGCCTCCTCTTCTATGAGGAAGAGCATCGTGCCGTAGCCGACCAGCTTCACGTTTGCACCGACGACGGCTCATACGGGCATCACGGATTTGTCTCGGACGTGCTGAAGAAGCTGATCGACGGAGGTGAGAAGATCGACTTGGTCATGGCCATCGGTCCGGTTCCCATGATGCGGGTAGTGTCTAACCTCACTCGTCAGTACCATGTGCCGACCTGGGTGTCGTTGAACCCGTTGATGGTTGACGGGACCGGTATGTGCGGTGGCTGCCGCGTGAAGATCGGCGATGAAACCAAATTCGCGTGTGTCGATGGCCCCGACTTCGACGGACATAAAGTTGATTTTGACCTGCTGACTTCGAGGTTGTCGGCATACCGCGACCAGGAACGCGAGGCCATGAAACGGCTGTTAGAAGATCCTGACTGCCGTCTGACGAAAGCAGTGAAGGCGTTTCAATACCCGAATTGATCTGGAGTTGCTTGTGATTGAGAAAGCGCCGATAAAAGAGCGGATGAAGATTCCCCGGGTATCCATGCCCGAGCAGAAGCCTGAAGTCAGAAGACATAACTTTCAGGAAGTCCCCTACGGACTTCCTGAGGAATCGGCGTTGCAGGAGGCTATGCGCTGCCTGGATTGCCCCAAGAAACCGTGCGTGGCCGGGTGTCCGGTGGAAGTCGATATCCCCGGTTTTATCAATTTGATTCTTGAAAAAGATTACGCCGCCGCCGCGCGCAAGATCAAAGAGACCAACTCGCTGCCGGCTATCTGTGGCCGGGTTTGCCCTCAGGAAGAGCAGTGCGAGATTGTCTGTGTGACCGGCAAGAAAGGGAAGCCGGTAGCTATCGGCTATCTCGAGCGGTTTGTTGCCGATTATGAACGCGATAACAATCTCGTCAAGTTGCCGCCGATCGCTCCGCCCACCGGTCGACGCGTGGCGGTTGTCGGCTCCGGTCCGGCAGGTCTGACCGTCGCGGGTGACCTGATCAAACTCGGGCACCAGGTTACGATTTTTGAAGCTCTCCACAAGCCTGGGGGTGTACTGGTTTACGGCATCCCGGAGTTTCGTCTACCGAAGGCGATTGTCCAGGCCGAGTGCGATGTGCTGGCTCAGATGGGCGTAGAGTTCCGTAACTCCACCGTAATCGGCAAGCTGGATACGCTCGACGAATTGCTTGAGCAAGGCTACGATGCCATTTTTGTCGGCACCGGCGCAGGACTTCCGAATTTCATGGGTATCCCGGGCGAAAACCTGATCGGCATCTACTCCGCCAACGAGTACCTGACCCGCTCGAACCTGATGCGAGCTTACGATGCAGAAGGGGCCGACACGCCGATCATTCGCGGTCGGAACGTGGCCGTTCTGGGCGGAGGAAACACCGCTATGGACGCGGTCCGCACGTCGTTGCGCCTTGGCGCCGAGAGGGGTTACATCGTCTACCGGCGTTCAGAAAAAGAGATGCCGGCGCGTATCGAAGAGGTTCATCACGCCAAGGATGAAGGCGTCGAGTTTCACCTGCTGACCGCCCCGATCACGTTCTTTGGTGACGACAAGGGCAAGGTGCGGGCGATGGAGTGTATCAAGATGGAATTGGGTGAACCGGATGCGTCGGGCCGCCGCCGCCCCGTGCCGATCAAAGATTCCAATTACGTCATGGAAGTTGACCTTGTGGTCGTGGCCATTGGCAATTCATCAAACCCGTTGATTCAGGCTACGACGCCCGGACTTCAGACCAACAAGTGGGGGAATATCACGGCCAATCCGGATACGATGCAGACCTCACGCAAAGGTGTTTATGCGGGCGGCGATATCGTCACCGGCGGGGCGACCGTTATTCTGGCGGCCGGCGCCGGCAAGAAGGCCGCCCGCGCGATGCACAAGTACCTGATGGAAGAGGTTAGGAAGTAGTTTCGTAGGGCAGTAAGACCAAGTTTCGTAGGGCAGAACCCCTTGGTGGTTCTGCCATTCATCTTGGTTGGTGTTGTTCTGGTAGTGGGTCGCGAGTCGACCAATATCCCGGTACGTACACAAGTCAGAGAAACCCACCCGAAGAGTGGGCCACCCGGCTAAAAAACGTTCATCCATATGGTCCACACGTGGATGTGGAGTGCCACAAACGAGACAACATGGAAAATCGATAACGCAATAAGTATCGGTGTGGAAGGGCTCTGCAGTCTAAACTGGAATACGGGTTCCCACCACAGGAAAAGTATGATGCCGGATGAAAACAGGATGAGAGATCCGAAGAAGGCGACAAGGAGCAAACCCTCGTAGTCCCACCACAACTGTCTGTGTCGATCCTGGGATGCGATCTCTAAGTTAACTGCAACATCGAGGTCGCACTCGACGTTTGAAAACTCATGGACAGCACCAACAGCACCACGTGGAACGATCAACGTCCCGGTTACAAACCCGGCTAACCGCCGCGTGTCAGCACCCGGAAGACTGGGAACAGTAAATGATGCAGGAATTGTGAACTCATGACTTGCCCTTGAGGAATACTGCATACGGTCTCCCCAATCTATGTTCTTGGCCGGACTCACCTGAGCATCTATCGAATCTTTAGAATCGGATTCCTTCAAGGTAAGCCTAAACCCAGTTGGAGAGGCCCAATTGCTCGCGATCCCTGAGCTCTGCATCTCGAAATGGATGGTTTGGCCCCTCATGCCGTACAATTGAAGTGCACTGCTCGGCTTCTGAAGGGATGTTTTGAATGGGTGATCATTCAAAACAAAATCGGCAATTGCAAATAGACACACGACCATTGTAGGGAGAGAGAAAACGGTTGCAAGCAAAGAGGAACCGCCAAATGCGTTTTTCTTGAGCTTTTCTAGAGAAGTCATAGTTGGACCGGTGGCCCACCCTTCGGGTGGGTTTCTTGCGCTTGTTCCATCGCCATGATGGAACAATAGCTCACCGATAAGGTGGCGTCAATTGCTTTCTGTGCCACATCGTGACTGCGCCGCGAGAGTGTGAGATGTCGAAACCGCCCGAGACGGGCTGGTTTCGACCTACAAGTAAACATCCGGCAGATGTGGGCATCTGCCGGGCACGGAACACAAAGGAAATGGCAGAACCGCCAAGGGGTTCTGCCCTACTGAACTGATTCGATGCAAGCGGATGGGCCAATGTCACCAGATGCCGAGTTGGTCTTTGGCCTGGTCGGAGCACATCTGTTTGGGGTCCCAGGGCGGGTCCCAGACCAAGACTACTTCAACTTTCTTAACTCCCGGAACCAGTTCCGCGGCGCGGTGAGCTTGCCCGATCAGCATTTCGCCGTACGGGCAGAACGGAGTAGTCAGGGTCATCTTGATCTGGACCTCGGAGTCGTCATTGATGTCGATGTCGTAGATCAATCCGAGGTCGACTATGCCGATATGAATCTCCGGGTCGTGAACCGGCTTGAGGGCGTCGAAGATGGCGCTTTTCAGGCTGTCTTTTTCTTGAGGCGTCATGGCTCAGAGATCCTCGTCACTTGTGACGGTCGACTTCCCGCCCGGCGCGCCAGGCTCGTACCCTTTCAAGCCTTCGATCAGCGCCACCCAGGCGAGGAGCGCGCATTTCACGCGCACCGGGAAGTTGCGGACGCCCTTGAGAGCTTCGATATCTTCCCATTCCGCAGGCAGCTCCGGGTCAGCTTCGCCCTTAAGCATCTTCTTGACCTGCTCGGCCAGCTTGAGAACTTCATGGTAGGGGCGACCCTTGACCGATTCGGCCAGCATCGAGCCTGACGCTATGGATATGGCGCACCCCTTGCAGTCCACGTGGACGTCGGTAAGAATGCCGTCATCGATTTGGGCGCTCATCGAGATTTGGTCGCCACATGCAGGATTGGTGCCGTCCGACAGCACATTCGCTTTGACCAGCGGCTTTTTGCCTCGGGGGGAATGGTAGTGGTCGAGAATAACTTCCCGGTACATGTCGTCAAGCTGCGAGCTCATACACCAAAGTACTTTCTCATGTCTTTCAGGCTTTCTACCAGCACATCGATATCCTGCTTGTCATTATAAACATAGAACGACGCCCGTGCAGTAGCCACTTTTCCCATAACCCGCATGAGCGGTTGCGCGCAGTGATGTCCCGCTCTGATGGCCACCCCACGGGAATCGAGAAAAGTCCCGATGTCATGCGGATGGATAATCGGATCGGTGAACGAAATCGCGCCGCCGCGCTGTTCGACGACTTGTGGACCCTGAATCTCCAGGCCGGGCAGTTCAGCGAGACGCCCGAAGGCGTAGCGGGTCAGTTCCATCTCATGATGATGCACATTGTGCATCCCCAGTTTTTCGAGATAGCAAAGAGCGGCGTCGAACGCGATCACGCCGGCGATGTTGGGAGTGCCGGCCTCGAACTTGTGGGGTAATTCGTTCCAGGTCACTTTATCGAAACGAACTTCGCGGATCATCTCACCGCCGGTCAGAAACGGAGGCATCTCTTCGAGCAGTTCGCGCCGTCCATAAAGCACACCCACGCCGGTCGGACCGAGCATCTTGTGCGACGAGAAGGCGAAGAAATCGGCGCCGAGTTCCCGAACATTGACAGCAGTGTGCGGTGTCGACTGGGCGCCGTCGACTACGAAAATCGCCCCCCTCTTGTGCGCAATCTCCGCAATTTCAGCGACGGGATTGATCGTACCGAGGACGTTGGACATGTGGCAGAGGGCGACAACTTTGGTTCGCGGGGTGATGATCGTGTCGATGTTGCTCAAATCCAGATGACCGCAGACCGTAATCGGGATAGTTTTAAGGATGGCCTTCTTGCGTTGCGCCAACTGATACCAGGGCACGATATTGGCGTGGTGCTCCATCTCGGTGATGACAATCTCGTCGCCTTCGTGGACGTTCAGATCGCCCCAGGCGTAGGCTACCAGATTGAGCGATTCGGTTGTTCCTGAAGTGAAGATCACTTCCTGTGGTTCGACCCCTCCCAGAAAAGAAGCCATGTGTGTCCGGGTTCGCTCGTAAGCCTGAGTGGAGCGTTCCGCCAGGGTGTGAAGCCCTCGGTGGATATTGGAATGATTGTACCGGTAATGTTCCAGAATGGCATTTACGACTTCACGGGGTTTCTGTGATGAAGCTGCGCTGTCGAGATAAACCAGCGGGAAGCCGTTGACCTTCTGGTTGAGCACCGGGAAATCCGCCTTGATGGCGGCCACGTCCAGCTCCCTTGCGGGGATCTCGGTCGAAGTTGCGATCTTCCGTGCATCTGGTTGCATAAGACACCTCATTCCAAATCCAACTATCTTCAGTCATCAACGCGAACAAGAATATCTTCACCGTCAATCTTCAGTTCGTAAATGTCAATCGGCACGAGAGCGGGAGGCGCCTTGACTGCTCCGGTAGTAAGGTCGAATCGGGCGCCATGACGCGCACATACCACTTCACCGTCGTCAAGCTCGCCGTCGGAGATCGCCGCCGAATCATGCGTGCACTCATCCCGAAGAGCGAAAAAACCGCAGTCCGTATGAGCAATGACTATATTGTATACGCCCATGTCGAACGACCTCATCTCGCCGAGTGGAATCTCGTGCGTTGCTGCCATGCGTCTGAAATCACTCATAACTACAGATTCCCCAGTCGCTCCTCGACAAATCCGGCAACGCGCTCCCTGATATCCTCAGGCACATGTTTGAGCGTGTCCGCCACAAAACCTGAGACGATCATCCGCACCGCTTCACGCTCAGGAATTCCCCGGCTGTTCAGGTAGAAGACCAGCAGCGGATCGATAGGCCCAATCGTGGCCCCATGCGAGCAACTGACATCTTCGTTCAGAATTTCCAGCTCCGGAATCGTTTCGACCCGGGCGCCGTCGTTTAACAGCAGATTGCGATTCTCCTGGTAGGCTTCACACCCACGGGCCGATTTCTCGATGCGGATCAGGCCGGTATAGGCGGAAAGCGCGCGATCACGCAGGACCACTTTGAAGTTGATTTTCGAGCGGGTCTGTCCCGACGCATGATGATGTAGCGTGTGGTTGTCAAAATGTTGCTGGCCGGAACCGAATAACAGACCGCGCATCTCACTTTCTGCGCCTGGGCCGTCAAGAATCACCCCGAAGTTCTGCTTGGACAGCGTTCCGCCGAAGGCCAGCGGAATGGTCAGCATTTGCGCGCCCCTTGCGATGCGAGCACGATGAGTCTGGTAGAACCGGGTACCGGCAGCGAGACGTTGCAGCGCAATGTACCGGGTTCGACTGTCTTCGTCGGCTACTATCTCGACAACGCCATTAGCATAGGCAAAACCCGCACTATCATCAGCCGGGCCGCCGCCATACTCGTCGATCAGGGTAATCTCGGCATTCTTTCCGATGACGACGAGAAGGCGCGGAAAAGCGGACGAACCGGCCCCGCCGATCTGCCGCAACAAGTGGAGCGGTTTGTCGATCACTACGCCGTCGGGGACGTGAATAAAAACGCCGTCCTGCCAGAGCGCGCCGTTCATAGCCTCGAACTTGCCCGTCTGAGCGTTCACCAGACTATACAGGTGCGGCTCGATAAGGGCGTGGTGGGACTTCGCAGCTTCAGACAAAGCCATGACAAGCAGTCCCGATCTCGCGGCTTCATCGAGACCATGCACAGCTATCTCACGGCCGGTGATATCGGTCACCAGTCCGGCCAGACGTCCTTCAGCGAGATGTTGCTGTTCAGCAGACCGGGCTGCTTTAAACGTGCCATTGACAGATGTGGCGTTGGACGCAGTCTCAACCATGAAACGCGAGGGATCGGTATAGCGCCAAAGTTGCAGCCCGCGTCGAGGGAGAGGCAGGCTGTTGAAGCTCTCGCGCAGCGATTGGCGCTGTCGATTGAGCCAGGTCGGGCCTTCCAGCAGTTCCGAAGCCAGATCGGGCAGAGTGTATGTCAATTCGGTCTGTTTCATGCTAACCTATCGAGCCTTCCATTTCGAGAGCGATCAGGCGATTCAATTCCACCGCATACTCAAGAGGCAGCTCTTTGGTGAACGGCTCCATGAAACCGTTCACAATGAGCAGACGGGCTTCATCTTCAGTAAGACCGCGACTGCGCAGGTAGAAAAGCTGCTCCTCGGCTACTTTCGAGACTCGTGCCTCGTGTTCTACTCTTACTCTATCGTTATCGATCTCCATCGTCGGATACGTATCGCTACGGGCTTGTTCGCCAATCAGGAGTGCGTCACATTCCACTGAGACCTTGCAGTTCTTGGCGTTCTTGTGAATTTTGACCAGTCCGCGATAGGTGGTGCGACCGTTATCCTTAGAGATCGATTTGGAGGTGATCCGCGATGAAGTATTGGAAGCGACGTGAATCACTTTCGCGCCGGCGTCCTGATGCTGGTCGACTCCGGCGAAAGCCACGGAAAGAATCTCGCCTCTTGCGCCCTCGCCTACGAGCTGGATGCACGGGTACTTCATCGTCAACCGCGAACCGAGGTTGCCGTCGACCCATTCCACCGTAGCATTCCTATGAGCCACCGCCCGCTTGGTGACCAGGTTGTAGATATTGCGTGACCAATTCTGAATCGTGGTATACCTGATGTAGGCTCCTTCGAGGGCGATCAATTCCACGACCGCGGAATGAAGCGAATCGGTCGAGTAGACCGGCGCGGTGCACCCTTCGATGTAGTGCACCCGTGAGCCTTTGTCGACGATAATCAGAGTTCGCTCAAACTGACCCATGTTCTCCGCGTTGATTCGAAAGTAGGCCTGAAGCGGCGCTCTGACTTCGATACCTGGCGGCACATAGATGAACGACCCGCCCGACCAGGCCGCCGTATTCAGCGCGGCAAATTTGTTGTCAGTCGACGGGATCACCGAGCCGAAATACTTCTCGACAATCTCCGGGTGCTCGCGCAGGCCGGAATCCATGTCGAGGAAGATGATCCCCTGTTTTTTCAGGTCTTCCTGCATCGAGTGGTAGACCACTTCCGACTCGTATTGCGCCGAGACACCACCGAGAAATCGCTTCTCCGCTTCCGGGATGCCGAGTCGGTCAAATGTTTTCTTGATATAATCCGGCACGTCGTCCCATGAGTCCTGCTGCCGTTCAATCGGTTTCATGAAGTAATAGATGTTGTCGTAGTCGATTTCTCCCAACAGTTTGGTGTTCCCCCAGTCGGGAGTCGGTTTGGACAGGAAGATATCAAGAGCCTTGTGACGTCGGTCGGTCATCCAAAGCGGCTCTTTCTTCATTCGCGAGATCATCTCGACAACTTCGTGATTAATTCCCCTCGCTCCCTTGTGGAAATAATCCACAGGATCGTGAAAGCCGTACTTGGCGGTGTAGTCGTCGTTAAATCGAGACAGATCGTGTTTCTGATTGTTGATTATATCCGCCACGTCACACGCCAGCTTTCTGAGCCATCTCTATTTCGACCCACTCGTAACCCAGTTCTTCGAGTTTCAGGGCCAGTTCCGGGCCACCTGACTTGACCAGTTGGCCATCCATCATGACATGGACATAGTCCGGCTTGATGTAGTTAAGCAACCGCTGGTAGTGCGTTACCAGAAGAATGCCCGTCTGGTCATTGTGGAAGCGATTGATACCTTCCGCCACAGTTTTCAGGGCGTCGATATCAAGACCAGAGTCGGTTTCATCGAGAATCGCCATCTTTGGTCTGAGGATTGACATCTGGAGTATCTCAATTCGTTTCTTCTCGCCGCCGGAGAAACCGTCGTTCAGATAGCGGGTAGCGAAGACCTCATCCACGCCCAGCGCTTTCATCTCAGTCTTGAGCAGTTTGCGGAAATCGGTCATGTCGGCGTCTTTGCCGCGGTGTGCCTGCAGGGCTGTCCGCAGGAAATTGGCCACCGACACGCCGGGAATGGCCACCGGATACTGAAAGGCGAGAAACAGACCGGCGCGAGAGCGCTCATCGGGTGGCATTTCCGCCAGATTCTGTTCTCTAAGTGTGACCGTGCCGGATGTGATCCGGTACGCCGGATGTCCGGCCAGAGCGTTGGAGAGAGAAGACTTCCCGGAGCCGTTCTTGCCCATGATGGCGTGAATCTCGCCCGGGCGGATAGTCAGAGAGACCCCCTTAACTACTTCTTTTCCTTCAACCTCAACGTGAATATCCTTGAATGCGAGCAGTGGTTTGCTGTTAGTCATGATTCTATTCCCAAATGTTAGTTAGGTCTTTTCCGTTTCTTCGTTGACACCTTCGATCCGCTTAGCGCCAGGCGCGAATTGACTCTGGTCCGAAGGAACCTGACTGCTTACTTGCTGAAGGATACCTGAGGGCAACCCGAAGGCGAGGTCCTGCAAAGTGGTATCTGTCAGGAACTCCTGGATATATCCAGCCAATCCACCCAGAACATCGTGCACGGAACAGCTCTGGATGTGAATACACTCTTCAAGCTGTCCGGAATGACGCTGGCAGTGTCTCGGGTCAATCAAAGGGCCACCCAGTGCGACCAGCACCTCGTACAGACTGATTTGATCGAGAGGTCGTGTGATGGTGAATCCACCGGTGCGGCCACGTTCAGCGGTCACCAGGCCGGCCCTGCGAAGGATCGAGAGAAGCTTGGTAACGTATGGCGCAGATAATCCCTCAATCTCGGCTATCTCGGGGATAGTGAGTTGCTTTCCTGAGCCTTTCCGTGCCAGCGCCAGCAGGCACCTTAGGCCGTATTCTTCAATCGCGGTGATTCTCATTACCTGACTATACCGGTCATTTTTCGTTCGCCTTTATTGTCAAGCTCGGACTATACTATAAAAACCTTACATCTTTGTAAAGTATTTTCGTCATCATTTTTAACATCCACTACCGGAGGAGGTTCCCAAGTGTTGGGAGACCAGCCCGCAGGGCAACTAAACTTAGCTTGACTCAGGTGTTTGAGAGCAATATTATCAACCGTCCGCATTACCTGGCGCATGAGGAAGTGATTATGATACATGGAGTTATTCTTGCCGGTGGCCGCGGGGAGCGATTCTGGCCGCTGTCGCGAGGGGATAAGCCAAAGCAGTTCTTGAAGTTAACTTCGGATAAGACAATGTTGGAGGAGACCATTGTTCGGGTAAACCCTCTCATACCACTGGATCGGATCAAGATCGTGGCCAGCGAATCGATGTGCGAGCACATCTTAGCGGCAACTGATAATATCACCCCCCGGCACGTGCTGGCTGAGCCGCGCGGTCGGAATACTTGTCTTGCAATCGGGCTGGCGGCAGTACATCTCAGACATACCGATCCGGATGCGATCATGGTTGTGCTGTCGTCCGACCATTTGATTCGTCCGGCGGAGAAGTTGGTGCGCATTATCGACGACGCTTGTGCGGTTGCCGCCGAGGATCATTTGTTGATTACGATTGGCATTGTCCCTACTCGTCCTGAGACTGCTTATGGTTACATAAGAATCGGCGAGCAGTATCGATCTGACCGTGAAAGTCAGACATTCAAAGTTGTCAGCTTTACGGAGAAGCCCAAAGCTGTTGATGCCCAGGAGTACTATTACAGCAAGGAGTACTTGTGGAACAGCGGGATGTTTGTCTGGAAGGCAGAGGCTATCCTGCAAGCTATTTCGGAATGCCGCGGAGAGATCGGCAAGCAGCTTGAGGAATACGCCCAGGCTGTCGGTACCGCCGGTGAATTGGCCGCGCGCGAGAAGCTATATGCCGAGGCCGAGTCGATTTCCATAGACTATGCCGTTCTCGAGAGCGCCCGCAATGTTCTGGCTATCAAGGCTGATATCGTCTGGGACGATGTGGGTAGCTGGCTGGCTCTACAGCGGTACAAAGAGGTCGACAGCGAGAACAACGTTGTCATTGGCGAGAGTATTATCAGAGACACGTTTGAGACCACGATCTACAACGACAGTCAGGGAATTATCGCGACCCTTGGAGTATCGGACCTTGTTGTGGTCAGAGCGGGTGAAATCACGCTGGTGGCTCACAAGACCAGGTTGGGCGACCTGAAGAAGCTGCTCAAGGATATTGGAAACAATGAAGCGACTCGCAAATATCTATAGTTTCCTGACGGTTGTCATAGTGCTGGTTTCGGTGACAGGCTGTCTGCGTCCACCGGCGGAGACTGCCGAGTCAATGACTCCAGGGGAAGAATCGTCCGAGGCATCGCGCGGTTTCGACCCGCTCGAGTTGCCCCGTGATCGCGAGATCGTGCCGGCGAAATACCAGCACGAGGGTGCTATCGTAGGTGCTGGAAATGAAACAGCGGCCCGATCAGATCAAGCTCACGACAGCTTGTTGATCAGGAGCGACAGCGTGCGCCCAGTGATCGACAGTTCCAACAGCCAGGTCTACCGGGTTCAGATATTCACCGGGTTGGTGCACGGTGAGGCGCGGCAGATTGCGCGCGTGGCCGAAGAGATATTCGATCAGCCCGTTTACGTCGAGTACGAAGTACCCAACTACAAAGTACGCGTGGGTGACTGGGCCAATCGCGATGCGGCCGAAAGATATTGTCAGAAAGCCAGAACGGTCGGCTACACTAATGCCTGGGTAGTGATGGTCGGCGTGAACGTAAGAGAAACCCAGTTGCTGTACAATAACCGCACTGCCCCCAGGCAGTCGGTGTCTGAGACTCACCAGGATTCCGTGATGGTTACCGATGAGGCCGGTGGTGCTGACGATTGACGGGGCGTCTCCGGATCCGGTAGCTTTGGATCAGGCCGCCCGCGCTCTTTCAAACGGAGAACTGGTGGTTGCGCCGACTGAGACACGCTACGGCCTGCTGGCTCGGGCTGACCGGCAGGAGTACATTGAAAAGCTGTACGGTCTCAAACGGCGTGATTTGCGCCAGGCGACGGCGCTGTTCGTGCGCGACCTTGCTGACGCGGAGAAGCTGGGTCGGCTTACGGCCGCTGCGAAAGCACTGTACGAGAAGTTTCTGCCCGGGCCGTTGACTCTGATACTGCGGGCCGTTCCTGACTGGCCGCCGCCACGAGTGGTCGACGGGAAGATCGGGTTGCGATGTTCGTCGGCAGCGACTATCCGTGGACTGCTGGACCGACTGTCTATGCCATTGACCGCTACGTCGGCCAATATTTCAGGCGAGTCGGACGTCGAAAGTGTAAAAACACTGGCGACTGTTTTCGGAGACCGGATTGCGCTGTACCTGGATGCCGGGCCGCTGGTCGGAGCCGTCTCCACAGTAGTTGACTGCTCAACCGACCCGGTGCGAATCTTGCGCGAAGGAGCGATCAGCCGCGAGCAAATCGAACAGACTTTAGGTAAGTTGAATGTCAGATAGCCGGAAGTTCAAAATACTGTTTGTATGCAGCGGCAATACCTGTCGTTCGCCCATGGCGGAGTATGCACTCAGAATGCTGCTGGAGAAGGAACGTCCCGGTCAGGCCGAAATTATGTCGGCTGGCACACTTGGCCTTCGCAATCAACAGGCGACAATGTATGCCCAAGAAGCTGCGCGTATCTGGGACCTCGATATGTCGCCTCATCGGTCTCAGGGACTTACCGAGGAACTGATCGCACAGGCCGACCTGATTCTCGTTATGTCACCTGAGCACCACCGGGAGGTTGTTAAGAGGGTTCGCAAGGCAGACGAAAAGACCTATCTTCTTAAGAGTTTTCCCGACAATGACCTGGACGGCGAGTCGGTTTCCGACCCGATAGGTATGGACCTCGAATACTACAACGAGGTCTTTCTAGAGATTGGCGAGTTTCTTGGTAAACATCTCCCCGACATTGTCCGGAGAATTGATCGCAGGCAGGACGGGTAAGATGTCAGCCAGAACGAGAGTTTGGATTTCGGCAATAGTGCTTGTCAATCTGTTTCCCCTGGGCTACTTCTCACTCAAGGGACTCGGTGTCGCGGAAGTTGCTGCGGAGAGCGGCGCCGTTGACAGCACCGGTGGCGGTTCTCCCGATCGTCTTATCGAGAATCTCGCGTTCGGCGTGGGGGAGAAGTTTAACTTCGAAGTAAAATACGGTTTTATCAGCGCCGGAACCGCGTCGATGGAAGTGCTCCGGCTTATTGAGTATCAGGGCCGACCCTGTTACCAGGTGACTACAACGGCTCGGTCCAACAGCTTTTTCTCCAGCTTCTATCGTGTCGAGGACCGCGTCGAGTCGATCATAGATGCCGCTGGGTTATTCGCCTGGCGCTTTGAAAAACATCTGCGCGAAGGCAGCTATAGCTCCGATCGGCAACATGATTTCGACCAGATAAATCACCGGGTGGTATATAAGGATGACACGATTGACGTAGCGCCGTATGTGCAGGATGCACTATCGACACTGTATTACGTCAGAACCCAGCCGCTGGAAATAGGCAAATCGTTCTTTCTCGATAATTTCATAGATGGCAAGAAGTACCATCTCGAAGTTAAGGTACTGCAACGTGAAACCGTCACGGTGGATGCCGGCACGTTTGACTGCATCGTAGTCGAACCCATAACCCAGTCAGTGGGTCTGTTCAAGCACGAAGGAAAACTGAAGGTCTGGCTGACCGACGATCGGTTGCGCATGCCGGTGTTGATGAAATCAAAGGTGGTTGTCGGCTCCATCGCCGTCGAGTTGGTCGACTACCATCTTGGCACTCTTGAAGAATTCTGATTGTAATGCCCAAAGCCCCCAAGAAATATGAACCGGTCGATCTGTCGCAGGTTGAGCGATATTCGATAGCCCGGCGACGTAACTATTCCAAGCTCGCAGCATTCGGCCGTCCGATCATGCCCTCAGCGCAGACCAGGCGTTTTTTCGAATCGCTTCCGGAGTTTCTCAAGGCGGCTGATCTGAATGAGTTCATGGAGGCGGTCGCTCGATCCAGAATGCGGCAACGGCCGTTCCATCTGATGCTCGGGGCGCATGTTGTCAAAGTAGGTTTGTCGCCTATTCTGATCGATTTGATGAAGCGCGGGATTGTAACGGGGTTGTCATTTAATGGTGCAGGGTTGATTCATGATCTGGAGTTGGCCTTTTTCGGAGGCACGTCAGAGGACGTTCAGGCCGGTCTTTCCGAAGGCAGCTTCGGCATGGTGCGCGAGACAGCCGAGTTGTTTGCCGCGGTCAGCAATCTGGCGGCCGAGCATGATCTCGGCCTTGGCGAAGCCGGCGGGCGTTTGATCCAGGAAGAGAAGGCGCCTTATCGTGGAGTGTCTCTGTTTGCCGCAGCCTATCGATTGAAACTGCCCGTAACGATTCACGTTGGTATTGGCACAGACATCGTTTCTCAGCACCCTGAGTTTGATGCCGCGGCGACGGCGGCGGCGTCGCACCGCGATTTTCGACTCCTGGCGTCAGTCTGCGCCGACCTTGACAGGGGCGGAGTCGTAGCCAATATTGGCTCGGCTGTGATGCTGCCGGAGGTCTTCCTGAAGGCGCTGACTGTGGCCCGCAATTTGAACAAAGGAAAGCACCGGCTGACCACGGCCAATTTTGATATGGTAGAGCATTATCGTCCCCGCGTGAATGTCGTTACCCGTCCCACTCTGGGGATCGGCAAGGGCTACAGCTTCATCGGGCACCATGAGATCATGATCCCGCTGCTGGCCTGGGGACTGAAGCAAAAAGTCGCTCGTTAGGGCGAATGCGGAGTATGGCTGATGACCAAGCTGGTTGAGTGTGTTCCCAATTTCTCCGAGGGGCGGCGCCCTGAAGTAGTTAAAGCGATTGTCGCGGCTATTGAAGCAGAGAACGGTGTCAAAGTCATCGATTACGAGATGGATGCCGACCACAATCGGGCCGTAGTCACGTTTGTCTGCCACCCCAATCTGGCGGTCGAGGCGGCGTTTCGGGGTTATCAGAAAGCCGCCGAGTTGATCGATATGAGCACTCACACCGGCGGGCATCCCCGGATGGGCGCCTGTGATGTTTGCCCGTTCATCCCTCTGGGTGAGACGACCGAAGAGGAAGCTGTCGAGTTGGCGCACAAGCTGGGCAAGCGTGTCGGCGAAGAACTGCAAATACCGGTCTACCTTTATGAAAAAGCCGCGACCTCATCCACCCGCCGCAATCTCGCCAACGTACGGCAGGGTCAGTATGAAGGAATTCGCGACACCATAGAAACCGATCCCGCTCGCAGGCCGGATTACGGTCCATCAAAGATGAACATCAAAGCCGGGGCAACGGCGATTGGCGTCCGGTTCTTTCTGGTCGCATTCAACGTCTATCTTGATTCAACCAATCTGCAGATTGCACAAAAGATTGCTGACGCAGTCAGGTCGATACGCGGCGGGTATCGGTTCGTCAAAGCGATGGGAGTCGAGATCAAGGAACGCAATCAGGTTCAGATCTCAATGAATCTGGTCAATTACACCCAGACCCCGATCTTTCGCGTGTTTGAAACGATCAAGAGCGAGGCTGCCCGCTACGGTGTGAATATAGTGTCGTCAGAAATCGTCGGCATGGTGCCCAATGATGCTCTGGTCGATGTGGCCGATTTCTATCTGCGCTTCGAGAACTTCTCCAAAGGTCAGATTCTGGAGGAAAAACTGACGGCATTGGGCGGGGCTTCCCAGTCCGGCGGCGGTACCAGCTTCTACGACGAAGTGGCGTCGGTTTCTCCGGCGCCCGGCGGCGGCTCGGTCGCGGCGTCGGCCGGAGCTCTGTCGGCAGCTCTGGCGGCAATGGTGAGTCGTTTGACTATTACCAAGAAGAAGTATGCGGACGTAAGAGATGAACTGACTCAGGTTCGCGATCAGGCTGACAGACTTCGGGCCGATCTCACTCAACTGATCGACACCGACAAGGAAGCCTTCACCGCGGTCATGGAGGCGTTCAAACTGCCCAAGGGTTCAGATGAACAGATTGCCATCCGTGATAAGACCGTGCAGGAAGCGACTCTGCGGGCGGCTTCGGTGCCTCTTGAAGTGATGAAGAAGTCTCTGGAAGTGCTGCATCTGGCGCTGACAGTCGCGCAAAAAGGGAATGAGAACTCGATCACGGACGCGGGTGTGGCAGGTCTCGTGGGTCTCGCCTCGGTGGCCGGCGCTCGCTACAATGTGCGCATCAACCTGACTTCGTTGACCAACAAGGTGTCCGTAGACCAATTGCGAACCGAGTCCGACGCAATCCATTCTCAGGCCGAAAAGGTGGCGGCTGGGATCAGGACGCTGGTGGAGGACAGGCTTTAGTCCATGCCGGGACATATCGATCTCCATCTGCATACGAACATGTCGGACGGCGTTCTGACGCCCGAAGAACTGCTCCACGAAGTCCGGGCCAGAAACCTGGTCGCCTTTGCCGTGACCGACCATGACACTATCGACGGCTATCTGGAGATGAAATCGCTGCTCAATGATGACGACCCGGAGTTGGTTTCCGGATTGGAGCTTTCAGTTGCTGTCGATACTGTGGATCTGCACATGCTGGCGTATATGTTCGATCCTGACAATGAAGAGTTGGCTGAGAACCTGCGCCACTTTCGGCGGGAACGGAACCATCGGGGGCGCCGAATGGTTGAAAAACTGAACCTGATGGGGATGGCTTTGTCTATGGAAGCGGTTCTGGAAGCGGCCGGAGAATCGGCTATCGGCAGGCCGCATATCGCCGAGGCGATGATGAGTGAAGGGCTTGTAAGCAGCATTGATGACGCTTTCCGCAAGTACATCGGCAACCACTCTCCGGCATATATTCCCAAGAACATGGTCCATCCGCGCGAGGCGATTGAACTGATTCATCGCGCCGGTGGTTTGGCGATAATGGCTCATCCTTTTATCAACAACTTGCACAAGCTGATACCGTCGCTGGCGTTGCTGGGACTTGACGGTCTTGAAGTGTATCACTACTCTCATAGTAAACAGCATGTGGCCGATTTGAAACGTCTGACCGAGCAGCACGGGCTGCTTCTCAGCGGGGGATCAGACTTCCATGGTCGCCAGGAGCACGAAGGGGATATCGGGACCGGTCCGGTACCAGTCGAGTATCTGGACAGGATGAAAAATCGCACTCGGGAAATTCGAGGTATTCTTTGAAGACTTTCATGTGGTTGGGATTGCTGCTGATTCTTTCGTCGGTGGTCTCGTTAGCCGAAGAGCTTTCTTTGGAACGTCAGCGGGAAATCGTCGAGAATTATATGTATGTGACCGGACAGACCGGGGCGCGACCGGTGTCGCTGACTGATCCGTCAACCGGTGAACCGATCCGTGAAAAATGCGGCACCCCCGCGATTCTCGAGTATCAGCGCAACCTCGATCGTCTTGATCGCAGGCTGCTCGCCTCGCTGGGTGTGCAAGATGTGGCCAGGCCGATCACTCAGGCCGAATACGGCAATCCGGGCGGTCACGTGCTTCTGCATTATGACCTCACTGGCGCCCATGCAGTCTGGCAGGCCGAGATAGATTCGGATGGGGATGGTGTCCCGGACTACGTCGAAATGCTGGCAAACATAGCTGATTCCTGCTATGTTCACATTATCGATACTCTGGGCTATCCCAGGCCGATGGTTGATTCCGGTTGTGTCGACGGCGGTGACGCCAGAGTAGACGTTTATATCCGCGCCCTGCCCTATGGCTTTTACGGCATGACGTACAATCAGTCCGAGTGTTATGATCCCGGCATACAACGTGAGGCCGGCTGGATATCCATTGATCGTGATTTTCAGCAGATACCCGGGTACGCGGGTCGGGCGCTGGACGCAGCTCGCGTCACGCTGGCGCACGAGTTATTTCACACGGTTCATTTCGCAATCGACGCCACCGAGCACATCACGTGGTTCGAGATGTCCTCGGTTTGGATGGAAGAAGAGATCTACGATAACATCAACGACTACTATATATACGATGAGATCTTCTTCAATCGGCCGCGTCTGGCGTTGAATGACACCACTGTGGGCGGCCACATGTACCAGGCAGTTGTGTTTCCGATCTATCTGAGTGAAAAATATGGCCGCGACATTATCAGGGCGGTCTGGCTGCGGGCAGGCGCTCTTGGGTTGGGGCCTGACTATCTGCGAGCATGCGAAGACGTGATTGACTCGGCCAGTCAGGACCCGGCCAACGCAAAATATCGATGTCTCTGCTACAATGCCGACAGCACCAGGTGTCTTGATTCGGTTCTGCTCACGGAGAACTTCACCTCGGCTATGACCGAGTTTGCGGTCTGGAACTTCTTCACCGGGCCATACGCCGATCAGTCTCCCAACCGGATCGGTTACAGCGAGGCCGCGAACTATGCCTACATTCAGCTCGACAGTCTGGACATACGTCGCACCTATCCTACCCGGACTATTACTGAACCAACCCTTCTTCCGGCACCCAACGGGACGGCCTACGTGAGACTTGAGAATCTTCAGTCTATTGATTTCGATTCGCTGCTCACGATGTACCTGACTCCCACCGCCAATGCCATCGTGCGATGGGGGGTAGGCGCGATATTCCAAATGGAGAACAATCCTGATTCACATGTAGTGGTTACAGACGTAGTAGACGTCTGGGAAACATGGATTTGTCGTCGGTGGAACTGCCTCGATTCAACTTGTCTGCAATGGGATGGTGGAAACTGTCTGGACTGGGAGTGCATCGATTCAACGTGCGCAGATTCCATGCAATTTCCCGGTAGGTATGTCGGCGAGATGCTGGGAGAGTGGGTCTGTATCGATGGAGAATTCGGCACGATAATCTTCTGTGGTCCGTCGACCTGCAACGACTCCGTACGCGCGATTGATCTCCGGCCATATCACTCGATCACTCTGGTCTTGTCACCAACCACGTTCAGTGTTGGGCCTTACGCGTTTGGGAGATACGTCGACTTCAACTTCACAATATTTGACAGCTCGTTTGTGAACGAGGCTCTTGTCAATCTGCCGGCGTCCATACTAACTCCCTATCCCAATCCGGCGGTAGTAAACGAAATGGACGGACAGAGTCTGACTTTCAGATTCGGAGCGAAGACAGATACCACAAGTTTCCCCGCGTACTCCACTGTGCTCATGCAATTGGACATCTACAGCGTAGCCGGGGAACTCGTAAGGACATTGGAGGGCGTCTATGCCGGCCAGGATAGAATCGGCCCCTTGCCTGGGCAAGTGTATGAAATCGGTTGGGATATGAAGAACCAGGCAGGAAGGGGAGTAGCGTCCGGTGTCTATCTGGCTGTAGCCCGACTATTTGGTGGGCCGAACGGAGCCACGCCTCTCACCGAAGGCCGGGTCAAAGTAGCTGTGATACGATGACGACTCGGGTACGAATGATCCCGCGTGTCGCCTTACTGGCGGCGATGATCTACGTTTTGTCCTGGGCCACGTCGTACTTTCCCAACGTCAATCTCGCTTTCTTCATAGCTTTTTCGGCGGGTTATGTCTGGGGCGCGTGGCCGGGGATGGCTGTTGGGGCGCTCGGCATGTGGCTGTGGACCAGCTTCAATCCGCTCGGACCGGCCATGCCGCTTGTTGCCGTGGCCCAGGTGGTGGGACTCGGGTTGTGCGGGCTGCTGGGTTTCCTGTTTCGGGCTGTGTTGGGCAACGGTCGAGTTGGCAGGATCAGGACCATGCTTCTACTGCTGGCAGCGCTGTTGTGCACGCTGGTCTTCTATATTCCGGTATCAGTGGTCGACGCCTGGGTAATACAGCCGTTTTGGCCGAGATTGTTGGGAGGACTGGCCTTCTCACTCATTTCACTCGTTGCCAATCTTCTCATTTTCCCGTTTCTTTTTGGCGTGACGCGGCGAATATGTGAGCGCGAAGGTACCGTCTGATGTCGAGATTGGTGACTGCAATTACCGTGGTGCTGTCGGGCTGGTGCAGTTTGTCCGGCCAGACCGAGGTCGGCGATTCAATTACGGACAGCACCCACACGAATGTTGCGGATACGCTTAGAACTGATACCACTGCCCGACCCCTCGCTGAGACCATCGATGATTCCATTCGGATCGCATTTCCCAAAATCGATCCTGACACACTTAGTGAAACTCAGCGTTTGTTGGCGGAATTTGAGACCCGCTTCGTCCTGCGCCAGCGCCAGGCCCCCAGCCCGAAGGCGAAAGATCAATTCTCTTATGTCGACAGCCTCACCGCTTACTACCTCTCGCCTCGATGGAATCTGAGAGCTGATATTGACCGATCTTTCTACCATGACGCGGGAGATTATTTCAGGTCCGACCCAGGCTTTCTTGTCCTCGCACCTCAGGTGACGCCGATGCGGAAGACGGTGCAGCCTTATGGTCTTTCCGGTGATCGGCTTGGCCTGATAATGGACGGACTGTCGGTCAAGCCGTTTGAGCATGTTGTCGAACCTGATGGGTTGGTCGATATGTATGATCTTCCTACGGCGCTGAACCACACCGTAGCCGTGATACCCGGCCCGGCCGGGATGATCTTCGGTGCCGACCATAGCGTCGCCAGCCTCTTGACATTGCCCCAGAAACCGGATTCGACAAATCCTCGAAGTTGTTTTCTGGTCGACAAGGGCGCTAACGACTTTTCCCACGCACGGGGGCGATACTCCAAGAACTTCACTGACGGTCGACATATCGACCTGTCGGTAGGATACCGGAAATCTGACGGTATTTTCACGAGACGAGTCGAAAACGCTTACCATTACACTGGTGACTTCATTATTCCGCTGAATCAGAAATGGGCGGTTGAGACCGAAGGGCAATTGTATGCACGCAACGGCGTCTACGAGGTTGCATATCCCGCTGGCACTGTAGGTGGAATCACGCGGGTGGAACGAAATCGTTTTGATCGAGTTGCTAACGTAACAGTGAGTCGTCAGAATGAGAAGCGAGATGCCAGGTATGTCTTCGGCTATCGACATCTGCGACAGGGGAGCAGTCTCGACCGAGCATATGTCAGCAATCTCAATCAAACCGGACACGAACTATCCATTCAGCGCGAATGGTTGAGCGGGGCGACGATATTTCGGGCTGGACTTGAAGGCGACTACCTTGAGTACGATTCCTGGTATGAGAACCACACTCGGCTGACCGGCTCGGTATTTCTGAACCTGGCCCGCCTCGCCCGGCCCTGGGGTCTGGCCGCAACAGCAAAAGTAGTCCGTGTTGATAACTTCGGGTTTCTACCTGCGGTTGCCGCTCTGCTGTGCAAAGATACTGAGAAGCTCTACTACTCTCTATCGGTTGGGTATAGCGAACGGGCGCCGCACTTGAACGAGCTTTATTTGCCATTTCAGAATGCCAAGCTGTATGGCGGGAGTTCGTTCGACTATGCCGACGGCGGCAATTCACATTTGATCTCAGAAAAAATGCTCCAGGGGGCGGCCGAGATCTCGCTGGGGCGACCGGACAAGAGTGTGACAATATCATCTTCGGGCGGCAAGATCTGGGACGGTATCGATTGGCTGCCTCAAATGTCCGGCAGCAAGCGGGTTTTCACGCCCACGAACGGCGATATCAATTGGGCCAGTATCACCACAACAGGGAGAATGCGATTCACCGATTTCCTGCATTTCAAAGGAGGCGGCAGCCATCACTTTATCGACTACGCCGCTGCTGATAAGAGAGCCTATACTCCACAATACCAGGCGTTCTCCGGAATGGAACTGCACCTGTACTGGCGACAGAAGCTGATCGACTTCTGGGCCTACGGTGAAATGGTGTATGTCGGACCGTACGATGGGTTTCAACAGGCTGATCTTGGCCATGTCGCTGTAGCGAATGTAAAACTTTCCTTCCGTATGGGGAACTTCCGTTTCTATTGGATCTCTCAGAACTCGCTTTCTCAAGAGTACTATTTCCGCGACTACTGGAAGGTTCTGAACTACGCCACCTACTACGGTTTCACCTGGGATTTCTTCGACTGAGAGAAGATGAGCTGCGAGCAGCAATGTTGGGAGCAACGCTAGCCAGTGCAGCTTGACACCCGTAGTGATCGGCCATTTATTGTCTCGACATGGGACTAACTCTGACTCGCGATGTTGCCTTTCAGCTTTTAGTGGAGCGCATCGGGCGCAACAATCTATTTAAGCACATTCTCGCCGTTGAAGCCGGTATGCGGGCAGTCGCTGCGCATTTTTCTGAGGATGTCGAATACTGGGGTTTGACCGGACTGATACATGATCTGGACTACAACGAAACCAAGGATAATGCCGCCCGGCACACCTATATAACCGCTGAGCTGCTCGCCGAGTACCAACTCCCCGAAGAAATGCTCTATGCCGTACATGCCCATCCCGGTCATGTGCCGTGTCGCTCGCGGCTTGATTGGGCGCTCTTTTCAGTGGACCCTACTACCGGCTTTCTTGTGGCGTGTGCTCTCATGCACCCCGAAAAGAAACTCTCGGTTCTCACTTCCGAGTTCATGCTGCGTCGGTTCAGTGAGAAACGTTTCGCTGCGGGAGCGGTGCGCGAGGATATCGCTGCCTGCTCACATCTCGGCCTGGAGCTGGGGCCGTTCTTGCTGCTGGTGCTGGGGGGGATGATGACCATTTCAAGCGAGTTGGGACTGTGAGCCAAACTCCGAAGGCCTCGGTGTGGCGCCGCGACGTAGTCGCCTGGTCGCTCTACGATTTTGCGAACACTATCTATTCGATGAATATCGTATCGCTCTACCTAAAGCGATACCTGGTGGAAGACCTCGGGCACGAAGACTACTTCTTCGATATTCCCTTCGCCGTGTCCATGCTCTTGGCCGCCATGCTCTTGCCTGCACTGGGGGCGGTCTCGGATCACAGCGCCAAGAAAAAGACGTTCTTGTTTCTGTTTACCTTAACCTGTTGCAGCGCGGTTGGGCTGATGGCTTTACTGCCAAACTGGGCTGTGGTCGGGACGGTGATCCTGTTTATTGTCGCCAATTTTTCCTATGAGGCCGGTCTTCCGTTCTACAACGCTCTTCTGTACTCGGTAGCCGATGGGCGGCAGGCGCGACTGGTTTCCGGAATCGGTGTGGCCTGGGGGTATGTGGGATCAATTCTGGGTATGATTCTGGTTCTGCCTTTTGTGACGGGTTCGCTGTATGGTGTAGAATTATTTTCTGTCTCGGCAGCCGGCAAGACGGGGGCTTTTGCCCCCACCGCCATCCTGTTTCTCATATTTGCTCTGCCGCTCTTTCTATGGGTGAAGGAAAAGCCAGTGCCACGTTCGGGGAAACCTGGGCTTGCGGCGGCGTATCGTGAAGTCTGGGATGCGGTGCGGCAGACAAAAAAATATCCGGGGGTGCTGCGTTTCCTGATTGCCGATTACTTCGTGGAAGATGCCGTCGCTACGGTCATTCTCAATATCGGTCTCTACTGTTCAATTGTTCTCGCCATGCCCGATGAACAAATCACACTGTTCCTGATCATCTCGACCTGTACCGCTGTGCTTGGCTCGGTGGCGATAGGTTATTTGGCGAAGCTCTGGTCGCTTCAAAACCTGCTCAATGTAATTTTCGGCGGATGGGTGATCGTGCTTCTGATGTTTGTTTTCACTGATCATATGCCCGTAGTGTGGGTGCTCGGGTCGGTGGTCGGTGTACTGTTGGGCGGGCTTTGGACCACGACAAGGATATTTCTGGCAGAACGAGTGCCCCACTACGAACTGGGCAAGTTCTATGGTTTATTCTCTTTGTCCGGTCGGGCTGCGGCCGTAGTTGGTCCCTTGCTGTGGACCGTGACGGTTTATCTCTTCAGTCCGGAACGTTACCTCGGGAAGCAGGTCGGCAAGTGGCTCCAGCTTGACAGCGCCGCGCAGGTTCGGCTACCTTACAAAATGGCGATAGCAGCTCTGGCGTTGATGGTTTTGGTCGGCCTGACGGTCTTCAGGAAAGTCCCTCGTCTGCAGGAGCCGATCGATGGGTCGTAAGGTCGGGGATTGGTTCCACTACTCCGGCGCCGTGCATATCCACACGACCGAGTCGGACGGCACAAAGGCACTTCGGGAAGTTGTGGCTATCGGTCAGGAGGTGGGGCTTGATTTTCTCTTGTTCACGGATCACCTGGGACTGACCAATCGCGAGGCCCGTCTCCAGGGGATTTATGGCAACACACTCGTGCTCATCGGGTATGAGCATAACGATCTCGAGGACAACAACCACTACCTCATCTTCAAATCGCCCGGCGTCTATCCGGAAGATATGTCGGCGCAGCAGTACGTCGAGGCGGCCAGGCGGGACAGCGCGTTTGGTATCATCGCTCATCCCATAGAAACGCGCAGTCGCGAGGGCCGTCATCCACCCTACCCCTGGCTGGACTGGAGCACGGACCAGTTTGACGGACTCGAGATTTGGAACCAGATGTCGGAATGGATGGAGAAGCTGACGCCGTGGAACAAAGTTGCGATGGCGTTCTCTCCGCGCAAGTCGATGGTCGGGCCGCCGCACGAAGCGCTTCGTATCTGGGATCGGTTGAATCGGAAGCGTCGCTACGTGGGTGTGGCGGGGGTCGATGCCCACGCCTTTCCTATCGATCTCGGTCCGTTTACGGTCGAGATTTTTCCTTACAAAGTACATTTTCGCTCCTTGCAGACGCACATTATTCTCGACGAACCGATGGCTTCGGATTTTGAAACCGCCGAGAGGCAACTCTATGACGCTTTCGCGCGGTGTCGGGTGTTCAATTCCAATGCTCGCTGGGGTGACGCCACTCCGTTCCTCTTTGCGGCCAGTGACGGTTCACGAACCGCAGTGTGCGGCGACTCGCTGCCCACCCATGAAGGAGTGCAACTTACGGTCAAGTTGCCGTCCAGGGCGACGATCAGGTTGATTGGCAACGGTGAACTGATGGCAGAGTTTCGCTCCGACGGCTTGGACTTCTCGGTGTCGGCTCCAGGGCTGTATCGGGTCGAGGCCTGGAAGGGAAAGCGGGGGTGGATATTTTCGAACCATATCAGGATCGGCATTGACTAATCAGTCTCCCGCAGAAGCCATTCCCGAGATTGTCAATCTCGCTGAAGATCGTGGAAATCACTCTGGTGGTCAGGCGACGGCTCGACGGACTGCGTGGAAGTTCGTGTTGATGAAGACGGAGCGCCAGATTCATCTAGTGGTTGGGCCGGTAAGTCTCTTCCGATATCACTCTAATCTGGTCGATGGCTTCTGCCGCCGATACGAGATACCCGCCTCGAAAGCAAGGGGAGGGCATCGGGTCGAAATCTACGACCGTTCGGTTCGCGTTCTTGGCGGTGGCCATGTCAGTGTTGATTCCGAATCCAAAAGGCTCAGATTTTTCAGTCAATCGACTGCCTACGGGCCGTTCGATGCAGATACGGTCTCATTTATTCTTAAGAGAGGCAGTTTCTTTGCCGGATATTTGGTGCTGATAGACTGAAAAGTGATTGACTCATTGTTTCGGTCAAAGCATCAATATTTCGCAACTCGTTGACGTTCAACCGCAGTCCCGAAAACGAGCACCCTATTGGCTGGGTTGGACAACCAAAAAGCAGTTGACATTCGGTGATTCAGACTATTAAGTAGCCGCTAAATCGTGAACCCGTTGGCGGCCATAGGAAAAGAGCGTGTTTGAGGAGTTCTATCCAATCCTTTTTCTGCTGGTTGTAGCGACCGTGCTTGCGGTCGCTCTGACCGCTATGTCCGTCCTTTTCGGTCGCCGGACCCGTCTGGGGAAAAAGCACGAGCCGTACGAGTGCGGGATTGAACCAGTTGGAACTACTCGTGACCCGGTTCCGGTTAAGTATTTCATGGTCGCGATCTCATTCATTTTGTTCGATATCGAAATCGTCTTCCTGCTTCCGTGGGCAGTGGTGGCCCGCGACCTGGGAATGTTCGGCTTTGGCGCCATCAGTGTTTTTGTCCTGCTCATCCTGGTGGGGTATTTCTATGAACTTGGCAAAGGGGCTTTGAAGTGGGATTAGAAGAGAAAATTCCGGATTCAGTGATTCTCACCTCCCTGGACAAGATGGTTGGCTGGGCGCGCAAGCGGTCCATGTGGCCGTTCGGATTCGGATTAGCCTGCTGCGCGATTGAAATGATGGCCACGTTCATGGCGAAATACGACATGGCGCGCTACGGCATGGAGGTTTTTCGGCCCTCGCCACGACAGGCCGATCTGATGATCGTGGCCGGGCGCGTTTCGATGAAGATGGTGCCGGTAATCAAGACGTTGTACGAACAGATGCCCAACCCGAAGTGGGTTATCGCGATGGGAGCGTGCGCTTCGTCCGGTGGGGTATTCAACAACTATGCGGTGCTCCAGGGTGTGGACCGCATTCTGCCTGTAGATATGTATGTACCTGGTTGTCCGCCTCGACCGGAGCAGCTTATGGATGCCATTCTGAAGCTGCACGCCAAGGTCGAGAAGGAAACGCTCAAACAGAAACACGAAGACTGGGGAAGAAGCGTTCATCGGTAAGTGACTTTCGCAGGGTAGCGGCATACAAGTGCCCCCCGTTGTGAAGATTGGTGCAAGGATCGGATGGAAGAGACAGTCAGAAATTGGATGCAGGACCGCTTCGCGGAGTCGATAGTCCGAGAAGAAAACTTCCGCGGCCAGCAGTCGTTCTACATCCAGTCGAACGCCCTCGTTGAGATCTGTCAGGCGCTGATGGAAGACCCCGATCTGGACTTCCGCTACCTTGCCGACATCACGTCCTGCGACTGGCTCGGCCATGAGAAAGAGATGGGGGACAGGTTTGAAGTCATTTACAATCTGTACAGCCTATCGCGCAAGTATCGTTTCTTTCTCAAAGTGATGCTCCCTGCCGAGAAGCCCGAAATCGCCAGCCTGACTCCGTTGTGGAACGGCGCCAATTGGATGGAGCGCGAAGTATGGGATATGATGGGAATCCGCTTCACGGGGCATCCCGATCTGACCAAGATTCTCACGCCGGATGACCTCGAAGGTCATCCGCTGCGCAAGGATTTTCCGCTTACCTATGAGATCCCTCAGTTTACCTGGAACAAGGACAACCCGCCCGAGGTGATCCGATAGTGGAAGGCCGTACGCTTCATATTAACATGGGGCCGCAACATCCGGCTACGCACGGTGTACTTCGAATCGAACTTGAAGTCGACGGCGAGACGATTGTAAAGGCGCGACCGGTTATCGGATATCTGCATACTGGTATCGAAAAGACCATGGAATCGAAGTTGTACTACAAGGCGCTTCCATGCACTGACCGGATGGACTATCTGGCGCCGATGATGAATAATCTCGGTTATTGCCTCGCCGTCGAAAAGCTGATGGGCATTGAAGTGCCCGAGAAAGTGAAGTGGGCGAGGGTCATGTTGGCCGAGTTGACGCGTATCAAGTCGCATCTGGTCTGGCTTGGGACGCATGCCATCGATCTTGGAGCAATGTCGATGATCGTGTACGCCTTTCGCGAACGGGAAATGATTATTGACATCTACGAGGCGTGTGACGGCCAGCGGATGATGACCTCCTATTTCCGCATCGGCGGCCTGGCCAACGAACTGCCGCCTGACATCGACAAGCTCGTGCGGAAGTTCCTGAAAGTAATGCCGGAGCGACTGATCGATTACGAGAAGCTGCTCACGCACAACCCTATCTTTGTCCAGCGCACCAGAGGAGTGGCGGTTATCTCGCCCGAGAATGCCATCAATTGGTCGCTGTCGGGTCCGATGCTTCGCGGAAGCGGAGTCAAACGAGACTTACGCAAGGATGAACCATACAGCGGCTACGAGAACTTCGATTTTGAGATCGCCCTCGGCAAGAACGGTGACGCCTACGATCGCTATCTGCTTCGATTGGAAGAGATACGCCAATCGCTTCGGATCATCGAGCAGGCACTCAACGGTATGCCCGAGGGACCATATCGGGCGCACGTGCCGGGTGTCGTGCTTCCGCCCAAGGAAGATATCCTGCACAAGATGGAATCTTTGATATTCCATTTCAAGATCATTACGGAAGGTTTCAAAGCGCCGCGCGGGGCGGTTTATCAAGGTGTCGAGTCGCCCAAAGGGGAGCTTGGCTTTTACATCGCTTCCGACGGAACCAACAAGCCCAACCGCGTCAGAGTGCGCCCGCCGTCGTTCATTAATCTGGCATCGCTCCCGGCGCTGGTGGAAGGTGGACTGGTCGCAGACGTTATCTGTGCGATCGGGACTGTGGATATTGTGCTTGGGGAGGTGGACCGATGATGCTCACGGCCGAATCAGTGACCCGCATCAAGAACGCCGCCACCATGTACCCGGTCGCTAAATCGGCTGTTCTGCCGGCGTTGACGATCGCCTATCGCCAAATCGGCCATCTCAATGAAGATATCTACGAAGAAATCGGCGAAGTGCTTGGTGTAGCTGCCGGTGAAGTTGCCGAAGCGGCATCGTTCTACACCATGTTTCCCAAGCAGCCGGTGGGCAAGTATCTCATTCAGGTTTGTCACAATATCTCCTGTTCGCTCCTGGGTGCCGAAAGCCTAATATCCTATCTGGAGCAGAAGCTTGGCGTGCAGGTGGGCGAAACCACTCCCGACAACCTGTTTACTGTCGTACGTGTGGAGTGTCTTGGTTCCTGTTCCACTGCTCCCATGATGCAGATCAACCACGACTATTACGAGAATCTGACCAGAAAGAAGGTCGACCGCATTCTCGAACAACTCGCCACCGAAGCGGGCACGGGAGGTCAGGCGTGAGCTTCTATTCGCCTGTTCGGACCAACGCCGCGGAGGTGACGGCTTCTTCCAGGTTGCACCTGTTTAAGTACGTCGAAGATCCGGATCAACCAAAGATAGAGACCTACGAAACCCGGGGCGGCTACCGGGCGTGGCGCAAGGCGCTGACCTCTATGACTCCCGACCAGGTCACGGCTGAAGTCAAGACATCAGGTCTTCGAGGTCGTGGCGGCGCCGGATTCCCGGCCGGCATGAAGTGGGGATTCATTCCCAAAGGTACAACCAAGCCACGCTATCTCGTCTGCAACGCCGACGAGTCCGAACCAGGCACGTGCAAGGACCGCGTTCTGATGGAGCGTGACCCGCACTCCGTGATAGAGGGCATGGCAATAGCTTCCTATGCCATTGGCTGCCACCTGATGTTCATCTACATCCGGGGTGAGTTCGGCTATTCGACAGACGTTATGCGAACGGCGATGGCCGAGGCCTACCGGAAGGGTCATCTGGGGAAGAATATCTACGGCACCGGTTATGATCTGGAGATGATTGTTCACACCGGCGGCGGAGCATATATCTGCGGCGAAGAAACGTCTTTGCTGAATTCGCTCGAAGGGAAGCGCGGTAATGCGCGGATAAAACCGCCGTTCCCGGCGATCTCCGGCCTATACGACTGCCCGACGATTATCAACAATGTCGAAACCCTGGCCACCGTGCCGCATGTGATCAATCGCGGCGGGGAATGGTACAAGTCGCTTGGTACTGAAAAGTCAACCGGCACAAAGATCTTCAGCCTGTCGGGTCACGTGAATCAGCCTGGCAACTACGAGTTGGTGCTGGGGCACAATTTGAAGGACTTGATCTATTCGCCCCAATACGGCGGTGGTATCTTGGGCGGCAAGAAACTGAAAGGGGTTATCCCGGGCGGTTCCTCTACGCCGTTTCTCACTCCGGACATGATCGATATTCCGCTCGACTACGAATCGTTGGTAGCCGCCGGCTCCATGCTCGGCTCGGGCGCCGTGATCGTGTTCCATGAAGAGACCTGCATCGTGTGGGTAATAGCCAACCTCATTCGCTTCTATCGCCACGAATCGTGCGGCAAGTGTACGCCGTGTCGCGACGGTACCAGCTGGCTGGAGCAGATCATCAATAGTATTGAACGCGGCACGGGTCGACCGGGCGATGTGGAGAAGATCGAATCGATCTGCGAAAACATCCTGGGCCGGACGGTTTGTCCGCTAGGCGACGCGGCAGTGATGCCGATTATCTCGGCGGTCAAGCTGTGGCGCGATGAATGGCAGCATCACATCGAACACGGCAAATGCCTGGTTTCAACGAAGTTCAATCTGGCGGAAGGTAACTGATGGCCGAGACGGTAAAGCAGACCACGGCGACCGCTTCAGGCGTACCAACCGTCACGTTCACGCTCGACGGACGACCGGTTACCGTTGCCAGGGGAACAACTATCCTTTTGGCCGCGCAGCAGCAGGGGATTGACATACCAACGTTTTGCTGGCATCCCAAGCTGTCCGTTGAAGGCGCTTGCCGCATGTGTTATGTCGAGATCGAGAAGTGGCCCAAGCTGGCCATCTCCTGTGCGACCGAAGCCATGGACGGTATGGTTGTATACACTGACTCGGAGAAGGTCAAGCAGGGCCGCAGGGCCGTGATCGAGTTTACCCTTCTCGACCATCCTTTGGACTGTCCCACCTGCGACAAGGGCGGAGAGTGTACTCTTCAAGACCTGACTTTTGCGCACGGATTCGACGATACCCGGTACGATTTCCAGAAGCATCGCTATGGAGTCGACGAAGCCGAGACGACTTTTGACGATATTCGCATCGGTCCTGAGATGATCCTCAACCGCAACCGGTGCATACGCTGTTATCGGTGCGTTCGGGCGAACAAGGAAGCGTTTGGTGAATACGACCTGGGTGTGTTTGAACGTGGACACCACACCGAAATTAACGCCACTCCGGGTCGCCGGGTGGACAACCCATTCTCTGGAAATCTGGTGGAGATATGTCCGGTCGGCGCGTTGACCAACACCGACTGGCGCTACAAGATTCGCGTCTGGCTTACTCAGACCGTGTCATCCATCTGCCCGTTTCATAGCTCCGGGACAAACACCCTGATTTTTAAGAACGATCATCAGGGCCGGATATTCCGGGTAACGTCACGCCCCAACGATGCCATCGACGACGGCTGGCTTTCGGATTTGACCAGATTTGGTTATCAGATTGCTACCTCACCGGATCGACTGCGGACTCCTTTGGTAAAGAAGGGTGGCAAGCAGGTCGAAGCCACGTGGGAGGAAGCGCTGGCGGTGATAGGCGAGCGCCTTGCTGATATCAGAGAAGAGAAGGGGCGCGTGTGTATTGGCGGGCTGATGTCGCCCACGCTCGACAACGCCTCGCTGTTTGCTTTCTCAAAGTTGATTCGCGCGGTGCTGGGATCGAACAATATCGATTCCCGTGTGGACTACCGGATGCTGCCCAAGACTTCGGGCGGCGCGTATGACATCCTCTGTGCCCAGCCGTTCAAGATTGCTGACATTGAATCGTCAGATGTGATTGTCACGCTGGGTAGCGATCTGGTCAGGGAACATCCCAACGAATATCTGAAGATGCGTCGCGCGCACAATTTCGGCGGCGCAGATGTGTTTGCAATAAACCCATATCAAACTAAATCGGGTGACATAGCGCGAGCGGAACTGGTCTACCTTGCCGGGACAGAAGAGGCGGTCATCAACGGTATCTGCCAGGCGGCGATTGAGGAAGGAATAGTAGACCAGACTAAAGTCGCCGATCTGCTGAAGAAGATCGCGCCCTCTACTTCCGCCAAAGCTGCGGTGATCTGTGGCGTTGATGTTGGATTGTTCAAGCAAGTTGCATCCGCGTTGGCTACAGGTCGCAAGGTGACGTTCTTTGCGGGCGAATTAGTCAGCCGTTCACTTGATCGCGAAGCCATTGCTGCAGCGTTGTGCAATCTCGATCGTCTGTTTGGAATCTCTGCCAAAGGTCAGTTCGCTGTTCTGCCGCGTTACGTCAATTCTTGCGGGGCTGCACGACTGGGCATCCGGCCTGAGCCGCTGCCCGCGATCAAAGCGAAATTGACCGAACTGTGGGGTGAGTGGTCTCAGCTTGAGGCGATGAATGCCGACCAGATGATGGTCAATATGAAGAAGGAAGAGGTCAGCGGGTGTCTGGTCATCGGTTGCAACCCGGTAATGTTGTATCCCGACCGTGAATTCGCGTTCGATGCTCTGGAAAGTCTGGACTTTCTCGTCGTAGCTGATTTGTTCGAGACCGAAACAACGGCATTGGCTGACGTGGTGCTGCCGCTTGCGAGTTGGGCCGAGTATGACGGCTACTACGTTAACCTTGAGGGACGGGTTCAGTTGGCCGGGCGCGCTCTCCCGCCGAGATTCGAGTCGAAGCCAGGATACGAGATAGCCGAATTGATTGCCGGACAGTTCGGGGGCAAGCTGTTTGAGTCGATGAAACAACGCGATGAACAAATACAGCAGGTGCTCAAGACCGAGAACAGCCTGCCGATGCCCGAAGAATATTTCGAGGTCAGGGCGGTGACGCCGGAGACCGGTGGAGAGTATCCAATAGCGTTGTATCTGGGCGATGACGCGCATCACAGCGGTCACTTATCCGAGAAGTCAACGTCGTTATCCAATTTCTGCGGTGAAGTGTATATCGAGATGTCCCCGGCGCTGGCTGATCGTCTCGGGCTGATCGAGGGTGACTCGGCTCGCGTTGAATCCCAGGTTGGTAAGGTAATCGCGTCGGTGAGACTGTCTCGCTGCATCGCCAACGACGCAGTATTTGTGCCGCGCAACTTTTCGGCGGCTGCAGTGAATTCTTTGCTTATGCGGAAGAAGCGAGTCGATTGGGTGAAAATCAGCAAGGTGGTAGGTTAGGCTGATGCTGGAATTTGTAATCATAGCCTCGCTTAAGGTGATCGCCGTGATCGTGGTGTTACTGACTGCGTGTGCCTACTCGACTCTGCTGGAACGCAAAGTTATGGCGTTCATGCAGCATCGAATCGGCCCGCTCTATGCCGGACCGTACGGTCTGCTCCAGCCAATTGCTGACGCCATCAAGCTGATTTTCAAAGAAGACGTTATGCCCAACCGCGCGGAGCGGTTTGCATACACCCTCGCGCCGATGATTGCGTTTGTTCCTTCGCTCATGGTATTCGCGGTGGTGCCGTTCTCAAGCAACTTCACTCTGCTCGGTTACCCGATTCCCGGTGTCATTTCCGACCTTAACATCGGCGTCCTGTGGGTGTTTGCTGTCGGCTCGCTGGGTGTGTACGGAACGATTCTGGCGGGCTGGTCGGCGGGATCCAAGTACTCGCTGTTGGGGGGGCTCCGGGCATCAGCCCAAACCATCTCTTACGAATTGGCCTACGGGCTGTCGATTGTCGGTGTCGTTATCATTGGCAACACCCTGTCTATGACAGAACTGGTGAACCAGCAGGAGAGAATCATCGATTGGTATATCTGGAAACAGCCGCTTGGATTCATTTTGTACATGATATGCGCCGTCGCCGAAACCAACCGTGCGCCGTTTGATTTGCCCGAAGCGGAGTCCGAATTGGTGGGCGGTTTTCTCACTGAGTACTCGTCAATGCGCTATGCAACTTTCTTTGTCGGCGAGTACGCTCACATGATTGCGGTAGGAGCGGTAGGGTCGACGTTGTTTTTCGGCGGGTGGCAGGGACCGTGGCTTCCGCCCATGGTCTGGATGGCGATCAAGGTGTTTGCGTTTATCTTCCTGTTCATCTGGTTGCGGGCCACGCTGCCGCGATTCCGCTATGATCAATTGATGGATTTTGGCTGGAAAGTGCTGTTCCCTCTGGCCGTGCTGAATACGATGATAACCGGTTTGGTTGTGCTTTGGTAGGAACGAACTTGCGAAATTTCGATACCGTGCGATGAAAGAGATTCTTAAGACCATAGCCGACACGTTTCTGAAACTGCCGCAGGGTTTTGCGGTGACGCTGCGCCTTCTGTTTAAGCGCCCGGTTACGCTTGACTATCCGCGCAAGCGTGAGACTATGGCTCCTCGCTACAAGGGGAAACACTACCTCGAGCGGTACGACGATGGCTCGGAGCGGTGTGTCTGCTGCGGCCTGTGCGCCGCCGCCTGCCCAGCCGACGCGATCTACATGGAGCCGGAGGAAAACGAGCGCGGAGAGCGGTTCGCCCGGATATATGAGATCAATCTGTTGCGCTGCATCTTCTGCGGGTTCTGTGAAGAAGCCTGCCCCGAGGAGGCAATCTTCCTCGGCCGCGAATACGAGTTTGCCACGGACAGCCGCGACAGCTTTATTTACACCAAGGAACAGATGCTGGTGCCCTATCCGCGCAAGGAGAACGCCTTCAAGCGGATTATTCGCAGGGTACGCAAGGTCTATGGAGTAGTACAGAGCCGCCGATGACATTCGATTTGATCATATTCGTTGTTTCCGCCGCCGTGGCGGTGTTTGGCGCCACGATGATGATAGCCCAGCGCAGTCCGGTGGCGTCGGTGATGTATATGATTCTCTCGCTGGTGGCCCAGGCGGTCTGCTACGTGCAGCTTGGGGCGTTTTTTCTCGGAGCCATTCTGGTCGTAGTCTACGCCGGCGCGATTATGGTTCTCTTCCTGTTCGTCATCATGCTTCTCAATCTGCGCGGCAACGAAGACATGGGTGCGCCGCCGCCGGTACTCAGCCAGTTCACGAAACTGGTTTTCGGGATTCTACTGGCTCTTGAGTTGGCCTTTATTGTAAAAGCGGCGCCGTTCAGCGGTTCCACGACGGGCATTGTCGGGGCGAAGTCGGATTCTTTCGGTTCAGTCAAAGCGGTCGCAGAAAAGATGTTCACCGACTATTTGTACCCGTTCGAGTTGACCGGAGTGTTGCTGTTGGTAGCGGTAGTGGGCGCGGTGGTGATTGCCAAGAAACGCCATCTCAATGAAACGGGCGACAGCGCAGGTGCGCTGCAGAATGACGCTGAGGTGAAGGAGTAGGACGAATGGTACCGGTTTCGGCATATTTGATTCTGGCCGTAGTCCTGTTTGGGATCGGTACCGTCGGTGTGCTGGTGAGTCGGAATATGATTGTGTTGTTTATGGCCGTTGAGTTGATGCTTAACGCCGCCAACATGGCGTTGATGGCCTTCTCGAAGGCGCTGAATCTGGTCGACGGCCACGTGATTGTTTTTCTGGTGCTGACGATTGCGGCGGCTGAAGCCGCGGTCGGCCTGGCGCTGATTGTCATGGTGTATCGCAACCGTGAAACGATAAATATCGATCGTTTCAATTTGATGAAGTGGTAGGCTGAGAGAAGATGGCCGACTACCTGTTCCTGATTCCGCTGCTACCGCTGATTGGCTTTCTGATCAATGGGCTGCTTCTGGGTCGGTTATCCAAACCGGTTATCGGCCTGGTTGCGTGCGGATCAGTCGGCTTTTCTTTCCTTCTCTCGCTGGCTTCGTTCTTTGAATTGAAAGGGCTGGCGCCTGAGGCCCGGCAGATCACTCAGACGTTGTTCTCATGGATTTCGGCCGACCTTTTCAATGTCAACATGGGTTTTCTGCTGGATCCGCTTTCGGCGGTGATGATTCTGGTGGTTACCGGTGTCGGTTTTCTCATCCACGTCTATTCCATCGGCTACATGGGACATGACAAGGGATACGGGCGTTACTTTGCCTATTTGAATCTCTTCACTTTCGCCATGCTCACGCTGGTGCTGGCAGACAACTTCCTGTTGCTGTTCGTGGGCTGGGAAGGGGTGGGACTTTGTTCCTACCTGTTGATCGGTTTCTGGTATGAGAAACAGTCGGCGACCGATGCCGGCAAGAAAGCGTTCATTGTCAATCGTATCGGCGATTTCGGTTTCCTGATCGGGATGTTTATCATCTTCTGGAATATCGGCTCGCTCGATTTCGTCACCGTTTCGCGAATGGCTCCGGAAGTGTTCGTCGCCGGCGGTAGTCTCATCACCGCTGCCTGTCTGCTGCTGTTCCTCGGCGCGACGGGCAAATCGGCCCAGATACCACTATACGTGTGGCTGCCGGACGCCATGGAAGGTCCGACGCCGGTTTCCGCGTTGATTCACGCCGCCACTATGGTGACGGCTGGCGTGTACATGCTGGCGCGCACCAATGTGCTTTTCATTCTCGCTCCCGATGCCCTGATGGTCGTTGCGGTAATCGGCGCGCTGACCGCCATCTTTGCGGCCAGCATAGGCCTGACGCAGAATGATATCAAGAGAGTGTTGGCGTATTCTACGGTCAGTCAACTTGGCTACATGTTTCTCGCCTGCGGAGTGGCTTCGTTTACGGCCGGTATATTCCATCTGATGACCCACGCTTTCTTCAAAGCTCTCTTGTTCCTCGGAGCCGGGTCGGTCATACACGCTATGTCCGGCCAGCAGGATATGCGCCATATGGGCGGTCTGAAGAAGCACTTGCCGGTCACCTTCACGACCATGTTCGTGGCCACGCTGGCAATTTCCGGAATCCCGCTATTCTCAGGCTTCTTCTCCAAGGACGAGATTCTGTGGAAGGCGTATTCCTCGTCGACAAACGGCGCCTGGTATTTCTGGACAATTGGAGTTGTCGCTGCCGGTCTCACGGCGTTCTACATGTTCCGCCTGATCTTCCTGACGTTCTACGGCAGTGAGCGAATGGACGCCGAGACGAAGCGCCATGTGCATGAATCGCCGAAGACGATGACTGTTCCGTTGATGGTGCTGACGGTTCTGTCGGTAATCGGTGGGTATGTGGGGATACCTCAGATCTTCGGCGGCACAAATCATTTCGAGGAATGGCTGCTCCCGGTGATGAGCGGACCATCGCACGAGGTCGCCAAACATGCGCTGGCTTCGGCGGGACACTCCGCGGTCGAAGAGTGGTCGCTCATGTTTATGTCGGTTGCATTGGTGGCGTTTGCCATTTACATGGCCTACTATTTCTACCGAAAGAACACTGCGGCGGCGGCGAGTTTAGCCGGCAGACTGTCTGGTGTCAAAACGCTCCTGGCGAACAAGTATTACGTTGATGAGTTCTACGGTGCGGTAATCGTGCGCCCGGCGGTGTATTTCTCGGTGTTCCTCTGGAAGATATTTGACGTGATGATTATCGACGGTACGCTGAATGGTGTGGCTCGTCTCTGGCGCGATGTCTCCGATGGACTGCGTTACGGTCAGAGCGGCCAGTTGCGCAGCTACGCGACCATATTTGTAGCCGGGGTTGTGTTGCTGATAGTTTACTTTGTGGCTGGATAAACGATGGACGACATGTTCCTGACACTGGTGACTTTCTTCCCGCTGCTTGGCGCGGTGTTGTTGATGTTTGTGCCACGCAACCAGCATGACACCATAAAGGGTGTGACGCTTATCATTTCATTTATTACTCTGCTGATATCCTTTGCCATCTATCAGTTCTTCGACCCGCACGCCAGCGGCATGCAGTTCGAAGTGGACATTCCCTGGGTGCTTTCTCTCGGTATCCATTACCATATGGGTATCGATGGTATCTCTCTGCTGTTGATTGTCCTTACCACGGTGCTGACTGTGCTCTGTGTGCTGGCGTCGTGGAACTCCATTACTCACGGTATCAAGGGTTTCTATATTTCGTTGCTGCTCTTGTCAACGGGCATGATCGGTGTATTCTGTGCCCTGGACTTGTTCCTGTTTTATGTGTTCTGGGAAGTCATGTTGATTCCGATGTACTTTATCATCGGCGTCTGGGGTGGGCCGCGCCGCGTGTATGCCGCCATCAAGTTCGTACTGTTCACGATGTTTGGTTCACTGCTGATGCTGGTGGCTCTGCTTTATGTCTACTTCCAGTATCAGAGTTATTCGGGCGAGTACACCTTCGACCTGATGAAGATCATCGCTATGCCGCAACTGGGCTTCCAGGAACAGGTCTGGTTGTTCGGAGCTTTCGCCCTCGCTTTTGCCATCAAAGTGCCGCTCTTCCCGTTCCATACCTGGCTGCCGGACGCCCACGTGCAGGCGCCGACAGTGGGTTCGGTGATTCTAGCCGGCGTGCTCCTCAAGATGGGCACCTATGGCTTCCTGCGCATTTGTATGCCGATGTTCCCCGAAGCGACTGTTGCCTACACTCCATATATCTGCGTGCTTGCAATTATTGCCATCATTTACGGTGCGTTGGTCTCCATGGTTCAACGCGACATCAAGTCGCTGGTAGCTTTCTCGTCGGTTTCGCACATGGGTTTTGTGATGCTCGGCCTGTTTGCGTTCAATATCCAGGGTCTTGAAGGTGGTGTCCTGCAGATGCTGAACCATGGGGTGTCTACGGGTGCTCTGTTTCTTATTGTGGGCATGATCTACGAGCGACGCCACAGCCGTATGATCGAGGATTTCGGCGGCATCGCCAAAGTGATGCCGGTATTTGCGACCTTCTTTATGATTTTCACACTGTCGTCAATCGGCCTGCCGTTGACGAACGGGTTCGTGGGTGAATTCCTGATATTGCTGGGCGCCTTTAAAGCGAACATGGTGTACGGGGTGCTGGCCGCGACCGGCGTCGTTCTGGCGGCCTGCTACATGCTCTGGATGTATCAGCGGGTCATATATGGGAAGATTACGAAACCGGAGAACGAAAAGCTTACCGACCTGACGCCGCGCGAAAAGCTGGTGCTGATTCCGCTGGTGGTGCTGGTGTTCTGGATCGGTATCTATCCGTCACCGTTTCTTACCCGCATCGAACCGGCGGCGAAGCAGATTCTTACGCAGGTGGGCCGCGCTCAGACAGTGAAACAGGTAGAGGATCCGTCTCGACCTGAATTTGTTGTTCCCGTCGATACAATTGAAATGGCGGGGCAATTATCAGAGACAAGTGGAGAAATCAGATGAGCCAGGTTGCGATCTATACGAAGGTCGGTTGCCCGTACTGTGCGGCGGCCAAGAAGCACTACACTGACAAAGGGGTCGCCTTTCAGGAAATTGACGTACACAGCACACCGGGTGCGATTGCTAAGGTCAAGGACCTGAGCGGTGGTAAGAATATCGTTCCACTTATTGTCGAGAACGGCAAAGTCACGGTTGGCTTTGGTGGTGGTTGAGGCATATAGAATGGGCGGCGGTCGTCGCCCGGATGCAAAATGACGGATTACGTTTCAGCATTATCAGTAGATCCGAGTTTGATCTACCCGGAAATCGCGCTGGTGATCGGCAGTTTCATTCTGCTGGCGGTGGCGTGCATCAAGCGACTCAATGACTCCGCGCCGATCTTCACGCTGCTGATCTACTTTATAGCTTTGGGACTGGTGGTGCGCCAATGGGATCACCAGGGTTCCGGCTTTGCCGACATGGTTCTGTGCGACAATTTCGGCATCATGTTCAAGTTGATTTTCGTGGTGGCGTCGCTGATCACCGTGTTCCTGGCGCAGGGATACATGAAGGCGCGCGGTATCAATCATCCCGAATTTTACGCCTTGATGCTCATATCAACCACTGGCATGATGGCTATGGCCAATACTGCCGACCTGGTGGTCATGCTGATCGGTCTGGAAGTCATGTCGGTACCGCTTTACGTGATGGCCGGGTTCAACCACCGTTCGCTAACCTCAAATGAAGCCGGCATAAAGTACTTCATGATGGGTGCTTTTGCGTCGGCGTTCCTGCTCATGGGGATTGCGTTCATCTTCGGGGCGGCTGAGACCACCAACCTGCGGCGTATTGTTACTGATTTCAACTATCTCATCTATCATCAGGAAACCGCGGTTTACATGATTGCCGGCATGGCTCTGGTGCTGGTCGGTTTTGGGTTCAAGGTCGCGGCGGTGCCTTTTCATGCCTGGGTGCCGGACGTCTACCAGGGCGCGCCCACGCCAATAACGGCCTTCTTCTCCGTAGCTCCCAAGGCCGCGGCGTTCGCTGTATTGCTGCGCGTTTTTGTTTTCGGATTCTCATCGTTCAGTGAACTTTCGAGCGTGTTCTGGATTCTGGCGGTGCTGACCATGTCGGTCGGCAACGTACTGGCACTGCGGCAGGATAACGTAAAGCGGATGCTCGCCTATTCGTCAATCTCCCACGCTGGCTATGTGCTGGTGGCTCTGGCGACGGGCGGCGCTGACGCCGTCTCCGCGGCCATATTCTATCTGGCGGCCTACACCATGTTCAATCTAGGCGCGTTTGCGGTTGTATCGCTGCTCGAAACCGGTGTCGGGCGGAAGGCCGACTATACCGAATTGGCAGGCATGTCGAAGACCCATCCGTATCTGGCCGCCACGCTTGCGCTGTTCATGTTTGCGCTCGCCGGATTCCCACCGACTGTCGGATTTTTCGGCAAGTTCTATCTCTTCTCGGCGGCCATTCGGTCGGGTCTGATCTGGCTGACGGTTATCGGCGTAATGAACTCGTTCATTTCTGTCTATTTCTATCTGAGAGTTATCAAGGTTAGCTTTTTCGATGTCGGTGAGGAAGAATTCGCCCGGGTCAGGTTCTCGCCCTCAATAATCATTGCCCTGGCGGTTACGGTCATTGGAACTCTGGGATTGGGGTTCTTCCCGCACCAGCTTCTGAGGCTCTCGCAGGCGGCTATTTTCGGACTGCCCTAGCGGAGACTTGTTTCGGTCACAATTCGATTGTCGGGGCGGATCAGGGCTTGCCCAGTTTGTTCTTGCCGTTGATGCGCGGCACTGGGATCGGATACTTTCCGGAGAAACAGCCGTGGCAGAAAGTCGCTTTCGGCAATGAAGGCATCGACAGCATACCTTCCAGTGACAGGTAACGCAGCGAGTCGACGCCAAGATATTTCTCGATCTTCTTAACACTCATGTTGGAAGCTATCAGTTCCTTCCGAGTCGGCATGTCGATTCCGAAGAAGCATGGGGAAATGATCGGGGGAGAGGACACCCGGAAATGAATTTCCTTGGCGCCGGCCTCACGAATCATCTTGACCAGTTTCTTCGACGTCGTGCCGCGCACGATGGAATCATCGACCACCACCACCCGCTTGTCTTTCAGGACGCCCTTCACCGGATTGAACTTGAGACGGACGTCGAGATCGCGGACGTGCTGCTGGGGATCGATAAACGTGCGGCCCACATAGTGGTTTCTGATCAGACCGATTTCAAACTTGATACCCGACTGCTCGGCAAAACCGAGTGTAGCGGTGTTGGCGGAGTCTGGGATACCGATCACCACATCGGCCTCGACCGGATGTTCATATGCCAGCTGTCGTCCCAGGCGACGGCGAACTTTGTCCACGTTCTCCCCGAAGATTCTGGAGTCCGGGCGCGAGAAGTAGATGTATTCGAAAATGCAGAAGGCGTGCTGACATCGGCGAGTCAGGCGATGAGAGGTAATACCGGTCTTACTGATCTCCACAACTTCGCCCGGTTCGATATCGCGCACGTATTTGGCGCCGATGATGTCAAAGGCGCAGGTCTCGCTGGCTACCAGATACGCGCCGCGCAGCTTGCCCAGCGCGAGCGGTCTAAAGCCCTGCGGGTCGCGGGCCGCGATAATCGAATCTTCAGTCAGAAAAAGCAGCGAATAGGCGCCGCTAATCTGTTTTAGGGCATCGCAGATGCGGTCAAGACGGTTCCGCTTGGCAGACGTGGCCATCAGGTGGAGGATAATCTCTGTGTCCGAGGTAGTCTGGAAAATCGACCCCTGCGAATCAAGTTCCTGTTTCAACTCAAGTGAGTTGGTCAGGTTGCCGTTGTGGGCGACCGCCAGATTGGCTCGCCGGTTTGTGATCATGAACGGCTGGATGTTCAGCAGTGACGACGCTCCGGTGGTGCTATAACGGGTATGGCCAACCGCCACCCGGCCCACCAGCTTGGCGATGTTCTCGGGTGCGGAGAAGACTTCCGAAACCTGGCCCATCCCTTTGTGGAGATTAAAAGCGCCGTTGTTGGAAGTAACAATCCCGGCAGATTCCTGACCCCGATGCTGCAAGGCATAAAGGCCCAGGTAGGTCAGTTCGGCGGCGCGGCGATTCCCGAAGATGCCGAAGATACCGCAGTTGTCATGAACCATGTCGTCAAGCATAAGCCTGTAACCTTGCCCGGACGCAGTTCCGGGAAAGCCCGTATTCTACCACCTCAAACGACATATGTCAACTAGTAGAGCTGTTTTCGGCTCCACTCAGGTATGAATCGAGATTCATGTTGGGGTCTGTCGAAAGAGGTTGTGCAGAATCTGCACAGTTATTTGAACTGGCTAAAGGCCTGATTTTACTGTACTTTCCGGAGGTACATGCTTTTTGCTCGCTCGATGTCGGAAGAGTCCAGCGGGCGCATCACATTTGCTTGGGATCAGACCAAACGGAATTACTGGTCAGCCATGTCGAACCGAGACCACGAAAGATACAGCATCCTGAAAGCCCTGGCCACGGCTGCGGCGCGCGACGAGACGCTCGAAAACACCGGCCGGCTTGCGTTGGAGCAGACCGCCCAACTGGTGCAGCTCTCGGCCATGGCGCTCTATCTATGGGACGGCAAACGGCAGCCCATTCTGCACCTGACTTATGCTTCGTCTGACAGTGAAGCGCTTCGTTTGAGTGAGCTTGAAAGCGACCTATTCGACGGATTACGCCGCGAAAGACAACTCGTTTCGGCGTACCTATCTTTTGGCGGCCAACCGCCGCTCCATTCGTTCACCCTGCCGCTAAGACACGGCGCGAATATCTTCGGGGCTGTTATCGGTCTTCAGGAGGGCGAACGCACCGTGTTGGCCGAAGATGATTTTCTTGACGCCCTCACGGCAACGTTGGCTTTGCAGGCTATCGCCGGCGGAGCAACGGGCGTCGCTCCGAAGGACCTTATCGAGAAAGAACGCATGGCCGCGATCAACGAAACGGCGGTCACAGTCAATCACGAAATCAACAATCCCCTCACGGCTATCCTTGGCAATGTGCAGTTGCTGCTTATGCACCACAAAGGCCTCGATGACGAACTCCGCAACAAGCTCAACGTCATCGAGGCATCGGCCTCGAAAATCAGGGATGTCACTCAGAAGCTGCTGCGTCTGACTTCCTCCCGCACGACCGAGTACTCTGCCGGCACCAGTATGATTGATCTTTCTGATCCGGACGACAAGCGGAACAAGAAGAAATAGCTGCCATCCCTGTCTTTAGTTGCTTATTAGTTGCAATCTCCATACTCTTGCCCTTGCAGATTGTTTCGCCTGGTACACGAGTAGTCGGCCCAAATGGGCTGACGGTCGAAAGGAGCAGGATATGACACGCAAGGCAGGTATCGGGGGCAGCGCAGTGCTGTTGTGGATTTGCGCACTCAGCATTGGCGGCTGCGGTACGGAGAGTCTGGAGCCACCGGCAACCGCAATAGTCCCGGCCAACAACACCTATCATGGGATGACAGTAGCAGACGACTACCAATGGCTCGAGAAAGCGGACGATGCTGCCGTGCAGCATTGGTCCGAAGCGCAGACCAACTATGCGCGTCAGTATCTCGACAACATTCCCGTTCGAGCTGACATAGAATCCCGACTTTCAGAGTTGTACAAAGGGGCATCGCCGTCTTACGGCAGTTTTCAATATCGCATCGGAAAGCTATTCGCTCTCAAGAATGATCCAACCCTGGATCAGCCTATGCTCGTCGTGATGGACTCGCCGCATGATCTGAGCACGGTAAAGGTTGTTCTGGACCCCAACCAGCTTGATCCGAGTGGTCTTACCGCAATCGATTTTTTCGTGGTTTCACCCGATGGTAGCCTGGTCGCAGTGTCGCTGTCCAAAGGCGGCACCGAGGACGGGGACGTTCACGTCTACCGGGTAGCGACCGGCGAGGCTTTGCCTGATGTAGTGCCTCGGGTGAACGGACCGACAGCCGGTGGTGATGTAGCCTGGAAGGCGGACGGCTCCGGTTTTTTCTACAGTCATTACCCGCGCGAAGGAGAGAGGCCAACTGACTCCTTGCGTTTCTATCAGCAGGTCTATTTCCATGTTCTCGGAACGCCGACCGAACAGGACACCTATGTCATTGGAGATCAATTCCCGGCTATTGCCGAGGTGGCGTTTGAGACCTCCCCTGACAACCAGTACGTCATTGCTCAGGTTGCCAACGGCGACGGTGGGGAGTTTGCTCACTACCTGCTGGAGCCATCCGGCGAGTGGAAGCAGATAACCCACCACGAGGACGGGATTCCCACGGTCGAATTCGGTCCTGACAACTCGCTCTATCTCTTGTCGCACAAGGACGCCCCGCGCGGAAAGATCCTGCATCTGGCTGCCGGTCGTACCGATCTCGAAGAGGCTCAGGTTGTAATCCCCGAAAGCGACGTGGTTATCGATGCCTTTGTAGTCACCGATAATCGAATCTTTGTCTCGGATGTGGTCGGTGGGCCGTCTCAAATTCGCGTTCTCGACCGTGAGGGGGCGTTACAGAACACCGTGCCGATTCTTCCGGTTTCGGCTGTCGACGGCCTCGTCGGCATGGGAGGGGATAAGGTCCTTTTCAAGAATCAGAATCACACCACACCGGATGCCATCTACACTTTCGAGCCGTCCGAAGGCTCGCCGATGAAGACCGCTATGCAGACAGTGTCTCCGGCAGACTTCAGTGATGTTGAGGTCATTCGGGAATTCGCCACGTCAAAAGATGGTACCCGGGTGCCTATCAGCATCCTGCGCCGCAAAGGAACGGTTCTTGACGGCCGCAACCCGACTGTTCTGTACGGTTACGGCGGTTACGGGAGTATTCAACGGCCGACATATGACCGCAATATCAGCCTTTGGCTGGATCAGGGTGGCGTGTATGCAAAGGCTAACATCCGAGGTGGTGGGGAGTTCGGAGAGGACTGGCACAAAGCCGGCAATCTGACCAAGAAGCAAAACGTGTTCGACGATTTCGCCGCCTGCGCACAGTACCTGATTGATCAAAAATATACGAATCCATCTAAGCTGGCCATTCGGGGCGGCAGCAACGGCGGTTTGCTGGTCGGCGCCGTGATGATGCAACATCCCGATTTGTTCAAGGCCGTGGTCTGCGAAAAGGGTGTGCTGGATATGTTGCGGGTGGAACTCGGCCCTAATGGCGCCTTCAATGTGACTGAGTATGGCACGGTGACCAACCCCGAGCACTTCCGCGCCTTGCGCGCCTACTCGCCCTATGCCAATGTTAGAGCTGACACGAAATACCCCGACGTTTTGTTTACTGCGGATGAAAACGACAACCGGGTTCTGTCCTTCCACTCAAAGAAAACCACCGCTGCCGTGCAGGCCGCCAGCCCAAACAGCCTCACCCTCTTGGCGGTGACTACTGGGCGCGGCCATGGGATGGGCAGCTCGCTCAGCAAGGATCTCGCCGTTTATGCGGACGTCTATTCTTTTCTTTTTGATCGACTGGGTGTGGAGTACAAACAAGCAGCCCGGTAACAACCGATGAACCATGATCGGCAGGGTTCCAACCCTGCCGATCAATGTGAGTACCTGTCCTAAGTAGGGCGGGTCCGTCCTCGTACCCGCTATCTTCCGATATGCAAGGTGCCCCACCGCTTGCGGTGGGAAAAGATTGTGAGGATACTTCCTGCAGTAACCTTAGCTGATTGGTGATCGATCCGGCGGAGTGGCGTTGGTCGAGTCACAACTGGTATGCGGGGTGCGAGGATGTGCCGCTATCGATGGATGAGCCTGATTTCTGGATCTAATCCCACCGCAAGCGGTGGGGCACCCGCGCAAAGAAAGTGGAAACACAGCTTATTGTGATACCGGCCTACTTCTGCTACTTACGCTTACAGATTCGTTCCTCAAGCCAATGTTTCACAGACTCAGTCCTGATCCCGATCTCAAATTGTGGATTGAGTGTTAGCCGGCCAATTATCCGACCTTCTTCATCGACGATAATTGGAGGATTCTGTGCGTTAAGATTACACACACTACAAGATGAAGTATCCGAAGCGTGCACACCATCCCTATGCCAGACCGACTCTGATGCATAGACACCGAAGGTACCGCGCTCATAGAAGATGGACATTGTGTCCCATAGTGCATCTCTTGTGTCTAGGCGTCCCAGCATGACGTCATTAAGTGAGCCACCTAACGCGACGACGCCTTTGTATTGTCCAAGATTTTTCAGGACCGAGTCTGTGGCAAGTTCTCTTGCGATCTTCTGCGCAGCGTCTCGCATGACTTTGGAGTCTCCCACGAAGAAATCGCCGGAAGTAGTCGAATTAGAACGCCAGATCATCTTAGGGGGACCCTGTATATCTATTTGGAAGATTCTAGCATCAAGCTTGACGTTTGACTGTGTCAACGTAATCCCAGGTATGGTCTGCGACACGCTTGTAGAAGAGCCAATGGTCTTAGCAGATAGCAGGCCGCCCCACTGAGTTACGTATGTGTTCGATTTCGACTGTGTTTTCTCAAAAGTCGTGCTCGGAGTTGTAAAGTGGGTCTGCCAGAAGTCGGTCACTGCTACTACCAGCAGAACTTGTGCTCCAACGCTATTCAAGCGATCTGCGATTTCCTCTGGAGTGTACTCCCTGAGCGGTGGCAGTACGTCCATCGCACGATAAGACGAAACGTACACTCCCCTTAGGCGGGCAGCGAAGAGAGATTCAATGTAATCTCTTACCTGCAAGTCCTCTGTAGGGGTGCTGACAACAATCTTTGTATATTGAGGACTCCCTATACTCTCATCCTTTACACGGACCAACGAACTGGTTGTAGTGCAGGCAAAAAGACCACATAGAGCAACAACTCCTACCATT